>Ga0307515_10025565_pt1 | contig 10208 bp, 11 predicted proteins | sample 17_EM_MG_FD_194513 | JGI IMG/M metagenome (GOLD analysis project Ga0307515, IMG submission 194513) | Populus trichocarpa ectomycorrhiza microbial communities from riparian zone in the Pacific Northwest, United States - 17_EM | ecosystem: Host-associated > Plants > Roots > Unclassified | place...
TGCTCTGGTCGGGCCAGCCGCCGGCCAACCACCAGGCCACGGTGGAGAGTTATGTGTCCCTTTTGCGCCGTCGGCTCGACCCGGCGAGCAACGCCCGTGACTCGGTGATCACTACCCGCAACGGCGGATACGCGCTGGTCGCCGAGCGGGTCCGCGTCGACGTGGCCACCTTCGACGAGTTGGTCGCGGCGGCGGCCGGTCGGCCGGCGGGCCGGGCCCTGCGCCCGCTGACCGCCGCCGCACACCTGGCTGGCCGGCCGCTACTGGAGGACGTCGAGCACCCGGGCTGGGCGACCGAGGCCCGCGAGCGCTACCGCAGCCGGCTGGTGGTCACGCTGCTCGACGCGGGCGGGCATGCCCTCGAGGCCGGCGACTGGCAGACGACGCTGGAGTTGGCGGATCGGGCGGTGCGGCTGGACCCGAGCGCCGAGCGCGGCTGGGCAATCATGATGGCCGCGCACCGGGCGCTCGGGGATCGGGTCGCGGCGCTGCGGGCGTACGACCGGTGCCGCCGGCAACTCGCCAAGGACCTGGGGGTGGAGCCGTCGCCGGAGACCCGGGCGCTCTTCCTGGTGTTGCTGCGCGAGGGCGGCACGGACACGGCGATCGACGGCGCGGTGGCGGCGCTGCTGGCGGCGGCCGGCGAGTCGCAGCCGGCGGGCTCGGTCACCGGGCTGCTGCGCCGCGCTACCGAGTTGGCCGGGTGGAAGCCGGCCGCCTAGCCGTGGTGTGATGCGGCTCATATGCCGCGCGGCGGGGCCGGGGAGCACGCAGAATCGCCCAGGTGCATACCGCGCTGCTGCCCGTACCCCTGGCTCCGGAGATCTCGCTGCACTTGGCCGACGACCGGGTGGGTTTGTTCGACGGTACCGGCGGCGAATTCAGCAGTGCCGTGCCGCCGCCGTTCTGGCTGTTCGTCTGGGCGGGTGGGCAGGCGCTGGCGCGCTACGTCCTCGATCACCCCGAGGTAGTGCGGGGCAAGCGGGTGCTCGACGTCGCCGCCGGCTCCGGGGTCGCCGCGATCGCCGCGGCCAAGGCCGGGGCGGCGCAGGTGACGGCGCTGGACGTCGACCCGCTGGCGGTGGCGGCGACCGCGCGCAACGCGGCGGCCAACCACGCGGTGATCGAGACCGAGACCGCGGACATCGCCGACGCGCGGACCACGGCGGACGTGATCCTGGCCGGCGACGTCTTCTACACCCGCAGCGTCGCCGACCGGATGGCGGCACGGTTGCGCCGCGCGAGCCGCGAAGGTGCCCGGATCCTGGTTGGCGACCCGGGCCGCGGGTACTTCCCCGAGCGCGGGTTCGTGCAGGTAGCGGAGTATGTCGTGCCCGTGCCCGCCGCGCTGGAGGAGACCGAGTCGTTGGTCACCGGCGTCTGGGAAATGCTTTCACCAACCAACAAGTTGTAGGCTGCACGCATCTGAGGAGGTGCGGCCCGATGCCGAAACCGGACGGCGAGGACGCGACCGGCCAGCTGGCCGAGGAGCTTGTGCGGTTCGTACGCCTGGGTGCGCGCGCCAAGGGCATGCTCAACTCGGGAGGCTTCGGTGCCGAGTTCTCCGCGCTCATGCTGCTGTTCCCGCTGCGCCACCACGGGCCGATGCGGGTCACCGACCTCGCCGAACTCAAGGGCACCGACCCGTCCACGATCAGTCGACAGACGGCGCAGTTGGTCAAGGCCGGCCTCGCCCGCCGCGAGGCCGACCCGGCCGACGGCCGCGCATCCCGGCTGGCCGTCACCGAGACGGGCCTCTCGGCCTGCCTGCACCTGCACGAGGCGCGGCAGGCGCTGCTCAGCCAGGCGCTGAGCGACTGGCCGGCCGAGCGCGTGACCGCGTTCGTCGACCTTTTCCAAGAATTCAACAGCTCCGTCGAGGCGCTCCTGCGCAGCGACCCAGCCGGATCAGCACGGGAGAACGCGTGAGTAACCCCAGCACCACGGCGCCGGCGGCGGCCGGACCGGCGGGCGGCGCCCCCAGCGCCGGCAAGCCGACCGCGGAATTCACCCATCGGCAGATCCTGACCATCCTGGTCGGCCTGATGATGGGCATGTTCCTGGCCGCCCTGGACCAGACAATCATGGCGACCGCGACCAAGACCATCGCCGACGACCTTCACGGCTTCAACCTGCAGGCCTGGGCGACCACGGCGTTCCTGATCACGTCGACGATCTCCACCCCGCTGTACGGCAAGCTGTCCGACATCTACGGCCGGCGGCCGTTCTTCCTGTTCGCGATCGGCGTCTTCATTCTCGGCTCGATCCTCTGCGGGCTCTCGCAGAGCATGTACGAACTGGCCGCGTTCCGGGCGATCCAGGGCATCGGCGCCGGCGGCCTCATGTCGCTGGCCCTGGCGATCATCGGCGACATCGTGCCGCCCCGCGAGCGCGCCAAGTACCAGGGCTACTTCCTGGCCGTCTTCGGCACCGCGAGCGTCGTCGGCCCGGTCCTCGGCGGCTTCTTCGCCGGCGCGGACGAGATCTTCTGGGTCGCCGGCTGGCGCTGGGTCTTCTACCTGAACGTGCCGATCGGCATCGCGGCGATGATCGTCGTGGCCCGGGTGCTGCACCTGCCGCACACCCGCACCAACCACCGCATCGACTGGCCCGGCGCGGTCGCCCTGATCGTCTGCCTGGTGCCGCTGCTGACCGTCGCCGAGCAGGGCCGCGAATGGCACTGGGACTCCGGCAAGGCGTTCCTCTGCTACGCGATCGGCGCCATCGGCCTGGTGACGTTCATCCTCGCCGAGCGGGCCTACAAGGACGAGGCGCTGCTGCCGCTGCGGCTTTTCCGGACCCGTACGGTCGCCGTCGGCTCGATCTCCAGCACCATCGTCGGCATGGCGATGTTCGGCGGCCTGATGACCGTCCCGCTGTACCTGCAGATCGTGAAGGGCTCCACGCCCACCGTCGCCGGCCTGCAGATGATCCCGCTCGTGGTCGGCATCATGGCCGGCTCGATCGCCGCCGGCCAACTCATCGCCCGCACCGGCCGCTACCGGATCTTCCCGATCATCGGCAGCACCCTGATGGCGACGGCGCTCGGGCTGTTCGCCCTGATCGGCGCGGACACCCCGCTCTGGCAGAGCATGCTGATCATGGTCCTGATGGGCCTGGGCCTCGGCAGCAACCTGCAGCCGATGATCACCGCAGTGCAGAACGCGGTCTCGCCGCGGGAGATCGGCGTGGCCACGAGTTCGGTGACGTTCTTCCGCTCCATGGGCGGCACGCTGGGCACAGCAATCTTCCTGTCGGTGCTCTTCAACGTGCTGCCCGGCAAGATCGGCGCCGCGGTGCAATCAGCGCAGACGACGCCCGCGTTCCAGCAGGCGCTCGCCGCCGACCCAACCCAGGGCCAGACGCTGCAGCAGGCCCAGGGCAGCAGCGCGTTGAGCGACACGTCGTTCATCAACCGGCTGTCGGACGTCGTGGCGCACCCGTTCAAGGTGGGCTTCTCCGAAGCCTTCCAGGTGATCTACCTGATGGCCCTGGCGATCATGCTGATCGGCCTGATCGTGGTGCTCTTCCTGCCGGAGATCCCACTCTCCCAGCGCTCGGCGCAACAGCAGCGCGCCGACGACGCCGCGGCCGCGGCGGCAAGCGACGGCGTGCCCGGCGGGGTGGGCGCGGGCCCGGCAGTCGAGCCGGCGGCGGACGCCAAGAAACAACCGCTGCCGGGATCGCACTAGCCTGGGTCACATGGCTGTTGTGAAGATCAATGCGATCGAGGTCCCCGAGGGCGCCGGCCCCGAGTTGGAGCGGCGCTTCGCCGCCCGGCAGGGCGCGGTGGAGAACGCCAAGGGTTTCCTGGGCTTTCAACTGCTGCGCCCGGTCGCCGGCGAGACCCGGTACTTCGTGTACACCCGCTGGGAGACGGAGGAAGACTTCCAGGCCTGGTCGGCAGGCTCGGGCCGGGCGGCCCACGCCGGCGAACGTGGCCGCCCGGTAGCGACGGGCTCCGGCCTGCTGGAATTCGAGGTAGTCCAGCACGTCGAAAAGTAGCCGCCAGGCCGCCGCGATCAGGCCTTCCACTCAGGCCTCGGCGTTGCGGGCGGCCGCCGCGATCAGGCGTTCCGCGACCACCCGGCGGTCCAGGCCGAGCCGCTGCGCCGTCTCCCGCAGCACGTCGTAGGCCTCCTGCACGCCGCAGCCGCGCTGCGCGATGATCACGCCGGCCGCACGGTCCACCGTTGCGCCCTCGCGCAGTCCCTCGCGGCGGCGCAACTCGCTCAGCAGGACCTCGGCCTGGTTGACCACCGCCATGGCGGTCAGCAGCAACTCGGGGTCGATGCCGCCGGGCCGCGCCACGAACAGGCTCAGCGAGCCCACCGAGGACCGCTGCACCTCAAGCGGGATCGAGACGATGCCGTGTACGCCCTCGGCGCGGGCGCATTCGGCTAGCTCCGGCCAGCGCGGGTCGGATTGCAACTCCTGCACGGTGACCAGGGCTCGGGTCCGGGCCGCTTCCAGGCCGGGGCCGTGCCCGGAGGAGTGCTGGAGGTCGTCCAGCGCCTGGGCCCGGGTTCCGGAGGCGGCGAGCACCGGCGGGCCGCCCTCGCCGATCAGCGCGACCGAGCAGCGCAGCGTGCCCGGCACCGCGCCGGCCGCGAAAACGGCCAGCCGGTCCAGGGCCTGCGGTACGCCGTCGGCGCCGAGCAGCCGCGCGGAAAGCTCATGCAGCAGCGCGGCCAACTCCACCGGATGCGGCCCGGCCGGCGGAACGGCGACGACGGTAGGCACCTGCCCCGCGGCGGCGATCGGCGCGGCCAAAAAGCCCGGTACCGACAAATCCGGAGCTGGCAGACCTGGGGCTAGCAAATCCGGGGCCGGCAAATCGGAGGCGGCCGGCAAATCGGAGACGGTTGGCACATTGGGGACGGCCGGCAAATCGGGGACGGCCGGCGAACCCGGCACCGCCGGTGGGACGGACTTCGGGGCCGGGGTGCGGCCACGGCCGGAGGCCCGGGCCTGGTTGGGTGTCGCGGGTACGCCGGAGGCCGGCGGGACACGGCGCGAGACGAGCCGCCCTGAGCTCCGTTGCGGGGCTGACATTTACCCGATATTGCCATGCGGATCGGCGAACACGAAAGTCGTGCCCCCTACCGAGTGCCGTCTCGCGGCGCGACAGTCTGCCCGGACGTGCGGTGCTCGACGAACGAGCCCGGCGCGGCTTGCGGGTCGGCCGTGCGCTCGTCCGACTCGGCGAGGATGGCCTCGGCCTGCGCGGCAGGGTCGGCGCTGCCGGCGCTGAACTCCTCCGGCAGCAGGTCAGCGGCGCGCTGGTTGGTCCGGTCGTCGGTCATGGAAGATCAATTACCCACCCGCCGCTGCGGCCAATCCCCACAAAAAGTGCGCCGCCCCCGGGAGGCCCGGGGGCGGCGCAGTTGAAGATGTCGGTGTGCAGGTCGCCTCTCGGCGAAAGGCTCAACGCGGCTCCAGCCGAACGGTATTCCGCGAAGGCAAAGGGTGAGGCCCGGGGACACTGATCACACCGACATCCGACTCAACCGTCGGTCGGTCGGGATGATTCCGGTAGCGGTTGTGACCCAAGCCATACCGTCGGCTACCGAATCACAGGTTCTGGGTGAGCCGGGCCGGGTCGATCTCCCTGCCCGGGTGCCGGACCAGGTATTCGGTCTCCAGTTCGGCGGTACGCCGCAGGTGCGTCCCGAGCGCGGCGTCCGGTCCGTGCCGCAGGGTGTCGAGCCGGGTCCGGTGCAGGCTGGCCAGTTCGCGCAGCAGGTCGTCGTCGGCCAGCCCGGCGGCGGCGATGCCGGTCTCGAAGACGACGAGTTCGTCGTCCTCGGAGTCGAGCCGGGGGTCAGTCATGGTGATGCCTCCTTTAGCCACTCCCCGCAACCGTTGCCCGAGCGCTCTGACGTCAAACCCGCGCCGGTACGCTGATGGGCATGAAAGGGCTGTGGACCCCCGCGTGGATTGCGCGCCACGTCCTCGCCCTGGTGCTGGTGTTCGGCTTCCTGGCCCTGGGCTGGTGGCAGTTCAGCCGGGCCACCGGCGGCAACACGCTCAGCTGGGGCTACACCTTCGAGTGGCCGGTGTTCGCGGCGTTCGTGATCTTCCTCTGGGTGCGCGAGATCCAGCAGGAACGACGCCGCGACGCCCCCCAGGAGAAGAAACCTGTGGAGCCGAAGGCAGCAGCGGGCCCGGTGACGGTCCGCCGCCCGGTCCGGGTGCCGGTGACCGCCCCCGCGCCGTCAGCCGAGGATGACCCGGAGCTCGCCGCCTACAACGACTACCTCGGCTGGCTGGCCGCCCACCCCGGCGCCCGGCCGAGCGACTACCCCGGACAGCGCAGCAGGACGAGCTCAAGTTAAGTAAGGACGTGGATCGTGCAGGGAGCCCTCACCCGCTACCGGATCATCGCCTGGATCGTCGGCGTGGTCCTGATCGTGCTCGTGCTGGTCGGCATGCCGCTGAAGTATGCGGGTGACAACGACACGGTGGTGGCCGCGGTCGGCCCGATCCACGGTTTCCTCTACATGGTCTATCTGGTGGCGACATTTGACCTGAGCCGCCGGGCGCGCTGGGGGCTCGGCCGCATGTTGCTCGTGATGCTGGCCGGCACGGTCCCGTTCTTCTCGTTCTGGGCCGAGCGGGTGGTGACGCGGAAGTGGGCCGCGGTGACTCCCGTCAAATCAGCGGTCATGGCGGAGTAAAGGTCACTCTTCGAATAGGCTCTGTCGCGGCCCGCTATCGGGATCATTCGCATTAATGTGATCATTGGCGCAAGTCACTCTTCCGGCTCTTGTGCTAGTGCCGATCGCCGATAAGTTAATGCGGTTGGTCCGGTCCGCAGCCACATCCTCGGTGGCGCCGGCCAACGCCGCCGAATCCTCACCGGCGGAAACGGGCGACCCCGATCCCCCAGGGTCACCGCGTCCGCCGCACGTCGAACCGGGAACCACCGAGCGAGCCGGGGTGAATCCGCGCAAGCGGTAGGGCCTTCTTCCCCCATACCCGGTAGGCGGCCAAGCGGAAGAAAGGCCACGTACCGTTGCAACCCGCCCGCACGAGGCTTCGCGCGCTTGTCGTCGCCGCCCTGGCGATCGCGATCGCCGGCACCACCGCGACGGCCGCACACGCGGAACCGTCGACGACTGAGCTCACCAAGAAGATCGACAAGGCGTCCGATCAGCTAGAGGACGTCGTCGAGGCGTACAACAAGATGAACCTCAGCCTGAAGAAGACCAAGGCTGACGAGAAGACGCTCGCCGCGTCGCTCGGGCCGGCCAAGGCCGCGCTGGAGGCCGCCGGCACGCAGCTCGACACCATCGCCGCGTCCGCGTACATGACCGGCCACGTCGGCACGATGAACGTCGTGTTCGAGGGCGCCGACAACCTCATGGACAGGATGAGCATCCTGGAGCAGATCTCCCGGAGCCGGAGCCGCGACATCGCGGAATACACGGCGACGACGGAGAACTTCACCGAGCGGCAGGCCGCACTGAAGGCGACCCAGGACAAGCAGGCCGCCGAGGTCAAGGAACTGGCCGCACGCAAGAAGAAGATCGAGGGAGACCTCAAGGACCTGTACGCGATGCGTACGGCCGCGTACGGCTCGGCGACCGAGACCGGCACCAAGTACACGGGCAGCGTTCCGAACATCGCCGGTTCCGCCGGCGTAGCGGTGCGGTTCGCGTACGACAAGATCGGCATCAGGTACGAGTACGGCGGCGACGACGATGGCGGCTACGACTGCTCGGGCCTGACCTCGGCCGCGTGGCGGGCAGCCGGCAAGTCGCTGCCACACAACGCGGCGGCGCAGTACAGCGCGACGAGCCGGATCAGCAGAGCCCAGCTCAAGCCGGGCGACCTGGTCTTCTACCGCAGCCTCGGGCACGTCGCCCTGTATGTCGGCGGCGGTCAGATCATCGACGCCTCCCGCGCGGGCCAACCCGTGAAGAAGCGCACGATCGACATCATGACCCCGTACGGCTACGGCCGGGTCAGCTGAGTAGTCGGGCAACGAGAAAGGCCGGTGTCCCCGTCGGGGGCACCGGCCTTTCGCCGATCTAGGTTATGCGGCCTGCAGGCCCTCGGCCCGGGCGAGCTCGCGCAGCCGGCCCAGCGCCTGGATCTCCAGCTGGCGGATCCGCTCCCGGGAGAGCGAAAACCGCGACGCCACCTCGGTCAGCGAGTGCTCGCGACCATCCTCCAGGCCGTACCGGGCCCGCATGATGCCCGCCGACCGGTCGTCGAGGTGGTTCAGCAGGCCCTCGATGCGCTGCCGCTCCAGGGCGGTCAGCACGATCTCCTCCGGCGACGGCGCGTCGCTGTCGGCGACCAGGTCGCCGAGGTTGGTGTCGCCGTCGTCACCCACCGGGGTGTCCAGGGACACGGTGTCCTGGGCCCAGCGGGTCAGCTCGGTGACGCGCTCCACGGTCACGCCCAGGGCCGCGGCGATCTGCGCGGGCTCCGGGTCGGCGCCGAGCTCACGGACGAGCTGGCGGGTGACGTTGCGCATCCGGTTGACGTCCTCGACCAGGTGCACGGGCAGGCGCACGGTGCGCTCCTGCTGGGCGATCGCCCGGCTGATGGCCTGGCGGACCCACCACGTTGCGTAGGTCGAGAACTTGTAGCCGCGCTCGTAGTCGAACTTCTCGACGGCTCGCACCAGGCCGGTGTTGCCCTCCTGGATGAGGTCGAGCATCGGCATGCCCGAGCGCACGTACCGGCGGGCGATCGAGACCACGAGGCGCAGGTTCGCGCGGATGAAGAGATCCTTCGCCCGCTTGCCCTCGGTGACCAGTCGCTCCAGTTCCTCCCGGCTTACGCCGCGACGGACCTCGCCGGTGTCGAGCAGGTGCTCGGCGTAGAGGCCGGCCTCGATTGCCTTGGAGAGGTCGACCTCCCTGGCAGCATCCAACAGCGGCGTCCGGGAGATCTCGTGCAGGTAGACTCCGACGAGGTCGCGCTCCTCGGCGACCTGGTCGGTCCGCATCACGGTGTTCTTCTCCACGTTGCCCACGGTCCCCTCATTGCCTTCACTAACCCTGTTACGGGCAATACCTGCGTCCATCAGCCCTCCCCGTAACGTCCGCAGTTCGTGCATTGCGGCGGTGCTGACACCTACATGAACAGATGACGCCCTGCACTGATTCCGGCTGCCCTAGACTGTTTCCAGCTGGCCTGGGTCGAAAGTGTCACGAATGCCTGAGCGTCACCTGAGAGCCGCATGCGTACTTACTGAGGAAGGCTCTCCTGGAGGCATTCGGAGCCGCACCCCGCTCTGGATGCGTCCAGCGACGCATACCCTGTGCCCGCTACATGACACCATCCGCCCCTCATTCGTCACAGCGACGGGCATCACCGATGCGCCTGCGATGCTCGTCACTACCCAGTACGGCCCGGTAGCCAAATGGGTTCACGTCCAGCATCGACAGGTTGCCGTCAGGCATGAAGCAAACGCCACGGCAAAAGATCCCGTTGCTGGTGGGAGCGGGACCATCTGCCACGATGCGGCACGACGAGCCGCAGTTCACTCGCCCGTCCGGGTGACTTTGCCGGAGCGGAGCACGGCTCGCCGCCCTGTGCTGCACCGATGCGGCGAGTCCCACGAATAGTGAGGGAAAACACACCACTACCGTGCTCGGTATGGAGCGCAGTTTGCTGGTGACGGGCGGGACGGGCGGCCTCGGCGGGGCCGTTCTGGAGACTTTGCGGGATCAGGGGTGGCGGGTCGTCGCACCGGCCCGGGCCGGCACGACCGATCGGCTGCCGAAGGGCGTGGTCGCCGTCGAGGCCGACCTGAGCGCCCCGGCCGACGTCGCGGCCGCCGTGGCCGTCGCGGCCGGGGAGCCGGACGCCCCGCTGCGCGCGGTGGTCAACCTGGCCGGCGGGTATGCGGGCGGCAGCCCGGTGCACGAGACGCCGATCGAGGACTTCGAGGCGATCCTGCGGGCGAATCTGCGCCCCACCTACCTGGTGACCGCGGCGGCGCTCCCGCACCTGGTGGAGGCCGGCGGCGGCTCGATTGTCTGCGTCTCGTCCCGGGCGGCGGTCGCCCCGTTCGCCGGCGCGGCGGGCTATGCGACCGCGAAGGCGGCGGTGCTGGCGTTCGCGAACGCCGTCGCGGTCGAGTACAAGCGGAGCGGGGTGCGCTGCAACACAGTCCTGCCGAGCGTGATCGACACCCCCGGCAACCGCGCGAGCCAGCCGGCCGCCGACTTCTCCCGATGGGTGGC
>Ga0307515_10025566_pt1 | contig 10208 bp, 12 predicted proteins | sample 17_EM_MG_FD_194513 | JGI IMG/M metagenome (GOLD analysis project Ga0307515, IMG submission 194513) | Populus trichocarpa ectomycorrhiza microbial communities from riparian zone in the Pacific Northwest, United States - 17_EM | ecosystem: Host-associated > Plants > Roots > Unclassified | place...
GCAAGTTTGGCCGAGTTTACATGGTTCGCACGAAAGAGAAACCGCATTTTATCCTCGCCCTCAAGACCCTCTACAAGTCGGAGATTGTGGAAGCTGGAGTGGAGAAACAAATTCGTCGGGAGATTGAGATTCAACAGAACCTGAGGTATGTCCGTTTTCACTCAACGCAGAGACCACTTTGACCATTGGTGTAGGCACCCCCATATCCTAAGATTGTACGGGTACTTTCACGACAAGAAACGAATTTTCCTCATGCTAGAGTTTGCGGCCCAAGGTGAACTGTACAAGCAGCTCACGAAGAGAGGCCGGTTTTCAGAGCGACGCTCAAGCCGGGTGTGTCTGCTGCTTCTCACTAACGCTTGAATACTCAAGCAGAACCTGGCCCTGACTTCTTACAGTATGTCGCCCAAATGGCAGATGCGCTCAGCTATCTTCACAGCAAGCACGTTATACATCGGGACATTAAACCCGAGAACCTCCTTATTGGTATCAACGACGACCTCAAGATCGGGGATTTCGGTTGGAGCGTCCACGCGCCATCAAACCGCAGAACAACACTTTGTGGAACGCTCGATTATCTTCCTCCCGAGATGGTCGAGCGTCGAGCCCACAATGACAAAGTCGATCTGTGGGCCTTAGGTGTTTTAACTTATGAGTTCCTCTGTGGTGCCCCCCCTTTCGAGGAACTCAGTGGCGCGAAAGCGACGTACCGCCGAATTGCACGGATAGAGTTTACAATACCACCGCACGTCTCCGATGAAGCTTCGGACCTCATTAGGCGGGTACGTCGTTTGCCAATGAACGAATGTCAATGTTTGAAAGATCGGACGCTAACCAGCCCTGAGCAGCTCCTTCAGTACAATCCGGAGCAACGCCTAGCTCTTAAGCACGTCCTGCGGCACCCGTGGATCCTAAAGTATGAGCCGCGTGCCAACAAGCCCAAGGAAGAAGCTGTGGAAGCAGCGTAGACCTTCTGCAGCTTGTGTGACCCATCTCGAACTCACGTCGGGTTCTCGGACATGTTTGTACGTTGATCTTTGTGCATTTTGTCCTCTAAACGCCTTGGGTCGCGTTCGAGCCTAAGGCGTTAGGAAACAAATTCCTCACTTCAAGACCAGTACTCGACATCTTTATAATGAACGGCTAGATGACTTCAAGCCCTGGACACCGACCCTTTTGTGCCGATTTTCAGTTAAAGGCTCGAATGCCAAGACTGCACGAGGCTTTCGAAACTAAATGGAAACTCGGGGTGCTCAAGGGGCTACTGCATTCATAGTGACTTCATTTCGAGACCCGAGTTGTTGATCGTCATCAAGCCTTTCTCAATACAATACGGATACGGGGCTCGCCTATTCGAAATAGGGGTTTCACCCATTGGCAAACATTATTACTTCTGGAATTGAGCAGAGTTGATCCGCGTTTCGATCAGTCAACAATGACCCTGCTCGAAATTGCGACAGATCGATATTAACTTTGTCATTCGAGTCTGTATTGGTCCTTGTATTCCCGACTGGCGAATATTGGCGCTGGAGCCCTAAATACGCACCATCTCCACCCCTGGCTTTGTTAGAGTACATATAGCTTATGGCTCAACGCTTACTCGCCGACGCCGACACCAACACCGACGCCAATGGCTGTTAATATGGTGGTTCTTCCCAGTACACGTCGAATTCGATTCCCGCGTAACTCGGCGTTCGGTGTAGGCATGGATTTGACGGCGTCTGGCAGTCCAGGGTCAGTGGGACAAACCTGGCGCGCGGGCCATCTTGCTGTCAAGTTGCCCAACTCCTATGGTAAACTAAACCAGAATAATATATCTCCCCGGCGCTCAATGGTCCTATTCAACACCGTATCCGTCAAATGCCCACCTGCCAACCTTTCCCGACCTTCTATCGCAGCTGCGCAAGCGCCACGTTCTGAATATAATACTAGCACCCGGTCGGCCTTTCACCTCTCGTTCATATAATAAGCTGAGGGGTTCTGACTCTGGGGCCCTGCTCTGCTTCCATCACAGCCAACTCATCCCAACTGCTCGCCATGTCGGTTTATGCAGATCAAGCCCCTCGTCCTCGTCCTCGCACCTTCAACCCCCTCCGCTCCCTGGTGTCCGCCGTACGTTCCCCGTTCTCTCCCAAGTCAAGCAATCGAACTAGGACCGTATCTACCAACCATGTTGTTAATCGTCGACCAATCAGTTCCCCACATCCGGACGAGGACACACAGGCAATAGGAAACCGAGTGGGCGTTGATCTCGACACTGCCCAGCGTAGCTTCAAATTTCGCTCTACTCCATCCCTTCCCAACATCCCATCGTCCCCAACCAGCACCAGTACTTTCGTTTCCACCAGCGGTTCTTCCACGCCTTTCGATGCCGTCAGTGAGAGCTCCGTGAGCCTCTATTCCCAGTCTTCGTCCGCAACCCGGCCACAACCGCGACTTGACTACCGTACACTGGGTCCGTCCAATACACCCGTCACCAAAAGTCGCACTCCTTCGCGCGCACCCCCGCCGCATACTCCAACCCGGCCACTGAGAGCGCCTGTGCCACTCTCACCGGTCCTTCGACAGCAACAAGCCAAGCTGCTCTATCCCTACTCCGTTCCGACGCAGTCGCCGAGGCCCCCCTCATATTCTAGACCAACACCCGCGGCCTACCCCGATCTTGCGGCCCCTCGATCCCGACATCGCTCCCTGCCATCCTTGGATCGGTCCACAGTACCTCCCAAGCCTGCACCTCCCCCAGACATGCCTCTCCCTCCACTTCCAACCACTTGGCCACCACCACCTCCTCGTCCTAATCGTAGCGCCGCAAGACCGTCCACTGCGGGGAACGATAGACGCCCTTCGCTGCGCGCTGTTGTCAGCACAGACGGTGACATCTTCACACTACGTCGAGATACGACAGTCACCAGCGCCTCTCCACGACCAAGCCGTACTCGGCAGTACGTTAGTTCCTCCTCTACTCTGTACTTCTAGGGTTATTTTTGTTTCTGTGTTTCTGAAAAGTACCATCAATGTTTGTTCTTGTGACGACATTCCCCTCAATTTGTTGCATGGTTGTTTGACTGTACGAATCAAGACTATACATCTATTTTTTGTAGTTAGTCACGGACCATTTTTTCCCCTCCCGATTGCAATCATGAAAATTCTTAATTCCAAGAAGAGAGTGAGTAGGCCAAAAAATATTAGAAGGAAGAGGGCTGGACAAGTGACACACGTGCAAGGTACCATATTGCTGTATTGCAAGAAAATAAATGGCTAGAAGCGCACTACACGGGACCAACTGGAATTCTTAGAATTTCAATCTTCTCCGGTATTTCACGAACGCGACAAGATTCTCCAAAACTTCGTCACCACGCCTCCGTAATTCTCTCCCGTCCTCTCCTCTACGTTTGTCGATAGATTTGACCGCCTTTCGCACACCGTCCACTGATTGAGCAAGCTGATTCTCCCACTTGCCCAGACGGAAGTTCACATCCCACGGAGAATTCTCGTCCGAGAATATGTCGATGACCGATGATGCGGCCTGTATCAGGACTTCGGGTGGTTGAGACGTGGTTGCTCCCTTGGTAGGGAGGAGAGAGAGAAGGTAGCTTGAGATAACCTTGGGTGACGTTGAGTATACTCTATTCTGATATAGGGGATTCAACAAATGGGCGGAATACCTTGTTCGCGTCTAAAGAGGACGGGTGTACAGCTACACACTCCAGGATGCCGATACATTTCACCTTGCTCGCATCGTTTGGTATAGTATCACAGATCTCCATAAGGAGCTGCACCTGTTCCGCATCCGGAATCTTGTAGTTCCGATGATAAGTACGACATTTGACGGGTAGTGGCTGGCCAGCCACCGGGACGTACCAATTGACCTCGACAGATTCGTCCCGCGGCCCATAGAACACCCAGAGCGACCAACCATGCCTCCTTCTTTCTCATGGGACCTGCGCCGATGCCCTCTGGCCGCCCGATGGTCGTGAGCATCGTCCACACCTCTCCCCACGTCTGCATGACCAGGCCCGCTGCGGAGCCATGACCGGCACCGTTGGCAGCCCCGGTGGCCTCCGGGGACACGCCATCGAGAGCTTCCGCGAGGGTCAAGGCGACGTTGTTTAAGCATTCCAGCGCGGCGATGTGCAATGCGCTGAGTGCGGATGTCGTCGGAGGGTGTAGTGACTGCTGGAATGGCGGTGCGAAGGATAAGGACGTGGGCCGTATAAGGGGCAGTAATGTGGGGATTAATGCTTGAAGGTAATCATTCGGTTTCTTTGGTCCATCGTGTGGGGAGGTTCCATTTGTCCGCGGGGCATTTTCCACCATCTCCTCGTCTGCTTCCATTTCGTCATCTTCGTTCACTTCCTCCCACTCCTCTGCAAAATTGAAGCTTGACATCAGGAACAGGCCCACTCACCCCACCCCAAGTATTCACACACCTTCTTCCTCTTCTTCCTCGGTAAGTGGCGCAGACTCGGGCAGCTGCGCACATATTGCCGTCAAAAGTTCCAGCGCTAATTGTATGGTGCGAAGCTTCGCCTCGATTCGCTCTAGCTGCACAGCGCTCTCCGACCTGTGGTCAGATTTTGCCCCCGTAATGATCGGTTGCTTATTCTCTGATGCCTGGGTTGCTACCAGCTGTTCCACATTTGTAGATATTTCATGAATATTGATGTTGAGCAGGGGAACAAGGAAGGGGACGATGACTGCTCGGTCGAGGTCGATGGACGCCGCTGGGAGCATTGGTGGGAGGGGGCATATGTTTCGGAGGACAGCTAGAAATAAGGCTCGTTAGAAAGGTAAACGGTGGCGAATGAGAACGAACCGCAGGCGAGTGTGCGTAAGGTTACGACCCGTTCGTCTGAGTTGGTAGATGTCCCATCTTGTACTACGTTCAACAGGCATGAGATATAACCCGAGTTCATACGCAGTTCTTCGATCGCCGGGTCATTCTCCTCCGTCAAAACGTATAAACACTGAGCTAGTGAAGAGAAGTTAGTACACCACCACAAAAGAACACAGGGCCGCACCTGCAGCATTAACAGTCGCAATCGGAAGCTTCGCCCGTGACCCCAAGAAAGCCATCAAGAAAGGGATGAGGTTGACCTGGTTCACCGCATTCAACGCCTTGTTCGAGGTCTCTCTACGACGGGTCATGTGAGCTCTCACCGTGGTTACGAGGACGACCTCGGTGGTACGCACGATAAGCACCAGAAGATCGTGATCACAGTCTCTGCAAATTCGTATGCGAGACGGGTAGCGTTTTCTGGGGCAGATTTTGGGTTTAATAGTAGTTGGTCGAGTATTGACGAGATCTGTTGTGGGAATTAGACTTAGCTTTTTGTTTAGAGGAGCAATACGAAGAGACCTTGGGCACGAAGGCCTGGAGTGGAGGCAGTATCCCCTTGTTGAACATTTCCGCGCATATTTCGTATCCACCGTCAATGCAAAGGTTCCTATTTACTAGTCAGTGGTGGTTCAGATCGAAGATCGAAGACGAACCGTAATGCCCCAGCTGCCTCGACGACAACTTCCTCAATGGTATCGGATAGCCTTGCAATAAGTGCACCAACGACGTTCTTCCCCTGAAGTAGCCGTCGTGTGGACGGGTCATTTTGAATGAGATTTGAAACGGCGGCACACGCCCAGATACGTTCTTGCTGGTCTTGACTCGCCAACTATATACGATGGATACATCAGGCGTTCGGTTAAAGGAGATCAGCGGGGGAAAAGTAGACCTTTTCGATGACAGGGAGGACGGCGTCCTTCTTCGCCGTCGGGGTCGATGCGGACGCAGAGGTGAGGCCGTGCTGTAGGTGCAAGTCTGGGACCCGCATAGGGTTGTGTCGACGCATCGCGCGCTTCTTTTGTGTTTTGCCCATCTTCACGATTTTGAGCGCGGTCGATGGTTATGACCAAATAAGGACAAACATGTGACTGAATTGGGGTAGTGGAAGACTGTCCCGGAAAATTTGGTGAATATCATTATTACCGGAATATATGTTGAGGATAATGGAGTGTCTTTAAGGGTCATTCGGCGGCTGAGCACTAAGCGCTACCCAGTCATCGTCTCTTGGAGTCATTACACGCGCCATGTTTCCACGCTCATTGCACTGCATATTGCATGCCCGCTTCACGTTCACCGCTGTGAAGCTCGTTCACCCTCCACAGCCAACAGCCAATCATAGCTGTGGTCGGCGCTGCGAGCTATCCAGCGACTGTACAGGTGCTCAAAGAGGTGCATAGGTTCTTGGAGATTCAGCTCCTACAGCTTAGCTTGGAATTTCGGCTTATCTAAACAAGTGCAACACAAGGGTACCCAGCTTCTAGCACCTACTCGCGTATCCAGGGCTTGCGTGTCGTTTCCAGTTCCGGTGGTCACGTTGGCGTGATCAGGGGAATCACCAGCCGGCCCTGGGCTGGGCGCCCGAGACGCAGTCGCTGCGGCATCAGGTGGTTAAAGAACCATTGGAGCTTGATTGGACCCTTGCTTGCCCCCGACCATCACACCTCGTACATGCCCTATCTCTTCAAAGTAAAGCACGGTGACCAGACCAAGCGTCTGACCTTCCAGGCATTCCCCAGTTTCTTCGCCTTCCATAGCAGCGTGCGTATTTGGCGCCGTCCCCATCACGTCGCCGTTCGCTGACGAATATATCTGCGAATAGCTCATCGACAATTTTGGGCGGGTTGATGGTGGCTACCGAGTGATCAACCTCTGCACGTCGTCTGGCATCGTCATATGCGACGTCGCCGAGCATGATGGCGATTGGGCTTCTGCAATCGCAAACTACGGCACTGACCGCCCCACCGGCCAAGTCTTTCTCCACTGCGAGCTCCAGCCTGTCCTTTCCACCCCAAGAGAGGCTGCCGAATCCACCGCTGCTGCCACTGCCCAGGAGGCGTCGTGCTGCAGCGTCGACGAGGGCAAACAAGAGATGAAGACCCTCCTGAACAACTTCCTCACAGATTTCAAACGCGCATATAGCGATACATTCATGGACGACCTCAGTGTCTATGAAGGCCTCGGCACTCGCAGCCCCGCTACCGTCACCCCGGACCTCCCACGCCGCTCCGAGCCAGCCTCCGAATCTTCTAGCGCGCCTCTTTCTGACTGGACCAAAGAGGGTCCTCTTCACCCGAATATCTGGTGTGATCGCTGTGGAGAGGTGCGTGGTCGGACCGCCACCCCATTCGGAGACCTTATCTAATCAACACGTCTTGAAGCACATACGCGGAGTCCGCTACAAATGCAACGAATGTGCCGACTATGACCTCGTGAGCTGCCTACCCCTGTCTCACTCTCTAGATTGCTGACATGTGCGCGTCTATCGTCTAGTGCGGCAAATGCACGAGGAATCACTCCGCGGACGCAATTCACTGTGCTGCGTTCGATCACACGTTCAAGCTCATCACCAGGCCAGTTCCCACGCGATGCCCCATCGTTCCAGTGAATCCGTTCAATGGAGACAGTACTCCTCGCCAGCCCGGCCCAGTCGTCCACCGTAGCACCACCTGCGATGGTTGCAACAAGGGACCTATCGTCGGTGTTCGTCACAAGTGCCTCGATTGCCCCGACTTCGACTTCTGCGACCGCTGCAAAGTGTGAGCTGCGCGGGTGTATACACTGGCTCTTTCTACGTTCTGACGGGCTCTCCCAGTGATAATACCACCCACGATCCCAACCACGAGTTCTTCGCACTCTATGAACCGGGTCGCGTCATTGTTCACGAGCGTCCGATGAGGAATGTACCAGCCCTTCGTGAGTTTTGATGTTCCAATGCACTGAATTAATCTCACCGTGCGTAATCAGCTAACCCCGCTCTCCCGGCACCGCGACCAGCATCTTGCGCTGCGTCCCCGCCTCGTGTGGCTCATAACGCGAGGTGCAATTTGTGCAGCAGTAGAATCTATGGCATTCGCTTCGTATGTCTGGTCCTTCATATTGCTTGGAACGTACTAACGAATGCACAGAAATGTATCGAATGTCCCGATTTCGACGTTTGCGAACCTTGCCAAGCTATCACCAATGAGCAGCACCCCAACCACAGCTTCATCAAGATTTCTAAGCTCAATGATATCGTCTACCGCCTGTCTCGCCGGAACCTTGTCAAGCATCGTGCTATGTGTGACGCCCCTGGTTGCAGCAAGACTATTCATGGAGTCCGCTACAAGTGCCTGCACCCTTCTTGCAAGGACTTTGATCTTTGTGCGGATTGCGAGGCTTTGCCCATCCCAGTCCACCCGATTGATCATCCTTTACTCAAGATCAAGACTCCCAAGACGATTATCCCTCGAATCCTCCGTGAGGGGCAAGAGATTAGAGAGAGGACAGAGCCCGTCATCCCGGCCTTGCCTGTGGAGCGTAACTTCCCATTGCCACAGATTCCCGTCTTGCAGCCCCTGCCGGTCCACGCCGGTACCATTGGAGTACCTGTCATGCCGCCGTGCCCCCCTTTGCCCGCGCCTGTGCCTATTCGCATCAACTCGTTCGCTCAGACGGTCGAGGCTCCTCGAGTCTCAAGTTCCACGCAGACGTTTAGAAGGCGCCGCAACTTCGCAGCTCTTAACATCAACCAGGGAGAAGAGAAGGTCGTACAGGTTGAGGCACCTACCCCAGTTCCTGCGCGACGCGTCATTCGTATCCCGATTGTCGAAGAAGTGCCCAAGCGCGAACCTGAATCGCCCAAGATCATCGTGCTGCCTTCAGTCCCGACTACCGAGCCGTTTGTTTCCGGTTTCCCCAGTAGTCCATCGCCCATCCCTCCCAGGCGAGAACCTATTAGCCTGATGACTGACGCTTCTGTCCCTGCGGGGGAGCCCACGGTTGTCAAGGTTCCTTCTCCTCCAACTCCTGTGGCCGCTTCCTCTCCAGTCTCTCCAAGACCCAAGTCTCCATGTGTGATCGTCCAGACCCCGTCTCCAGTGCCCGCGCTCACACCCGCCACCCCCCTGGTTGTCTCTGAGCCAGAAATGACCCAAACCATCACTCGGCCAGCAAGTCTTTATAGTAACTTCATCGCAACCCGCCCGGCCCTCGAACCCATTGCGCTATCTGCAGCGTTCGTTGAGGACATGAACGTTGCTGATGGAACGACCTTCCCTCCGGGTGCTGAATTCATCAAGTGCTGGAAGATGATTAATGATGGCCGGCATGACTGGCCGACTGAGACCATCCTCGTCTTTGTTGGTGGCCATCGTTTGGCAGCGTTCGTGAATGCCCCCAACTCGTACGATGTTGGCAAGGCTGCCGTTAGCCAGGCTGTAGATGTTTGGGCTGGTGATCTCAAGGCCCCCGAGGAACCCGGTGTTTACAACAGCTTTTGGAGGCTGAGGAATGGGGAGAACGGAGAGTTCTTTGGTCACAGAGTGAGCCTTGTCAATCATCCTTAAGGCTCTAATGACTAACCATTGCCATAGCTCTGGATCAACATTGAGGTCGCCGCTCCTTCGTGCAGTGCTTCTGATATTGCCTCCCACCCTTCTCTGTCGTCTTCAGAACTCGCCATGCCCGGTGGCTTCTACGAGACTCCGCAATATGCAAGCGTTCCGGCTAGTGAAAACGCTGCCCCTACTACCATTGCTCGTCGTGATACTGTCGCATCATCCTCAATCGTCACGCCTGTGACCTTTTCGAGCAATCATTCCACCGATGACTCTATCTCTCTCATAGGCGACTCGGATCGGGAGGATGGGTCCCTTGTCGATGTGCCCGCTGCCACTGCCACAAGCACGACCGCTGGTACTATGGTTACAGCCCGCGCCTCCTCCCCCACTGCAGAGGATGATGAGTGGGCTGTAGTGTACGACAGCGCGTCTTCGGCTGGTCACTAAAAGCTATCCAGCTTGTGCTGTCCCGACAATTGTACGATAAGACCAGGGTGATCTTCTTGAGTCGGCTTGCTACCATGAGAATGGACCTAGTGTGTATAAATCGCCTTTCCATCCACCCAATTATCTCGGTTTTGGTCTCTCGGTTTTGGTCCCGCGGTTTTGATCCTTGGTCCCGGTTTTATATGCGCTTATGCTCCGCCATCTTCCTCTGATTGACTCGTTCCCCTCGTTTCGACCCTGCCTGATTCCGTATTCACTCGCGTGTTTTGTATCTAGTTGCGCAACATGACAATTTGCGCTTAACTCATTGCATCGATGATTTTGGGTCGGCGGCCGGCCATGGTCTTTACGCCACTATACTAGTGATTGTTAGCCCACCAACG
>Ga0307515_10025569_pt1 | contig 10208 bp, 16 predicted proteins | sample 17_EM_MG_FD_194513 | JGI IMG/M metagenome (GOLD analysis project Ga0307515, IMG submission 194513) | Populus trichocarpa ectomycorrhiza microbial communities from riparian zone in the Pacific Northwest, United States - 17_EM | ecosystem: Host-associated > Plants > Roots > Unclassified | place...
CCCCCCCCCCCCCCCCAGAATCCAGGTATGCGTAATGTCCCCGAAACCTGCTGCCCGGTGTAACCAGCCTCATCTGTGACCATGAGGATAAAGCTGCAGCTCCACCAGAGCTCTTTGAAGAGTGTCGTGAACTCGCTGTTTCCCAAGCACATCTCCGGAGACGTCGGAATGATTCGGTAGGGTTTCTCCTTCAAGCCCTGCCAGTTCCAATGAGCAAATGTAAGTGCATATAGTGAACGTTTGAAACACACTTCGTATATAGTTCTCTCATCACCGTCACAGTGGGTATTCTTGGTTTCTCGGTGAAGAATTGAGCCTGAGCACAGAAGCACGACAGTGAGATCAGTAATCCTCAGAGTGTGCGCCTTCGCCATACATGATCTGCTTCGAGTTCGTTCAGCGGAAAAATGACCAGACAGATCCTGTCGTGGTTCTTCCAGATCCAGTTACAGCGATAACATTAGAATCAAGTCCTAGAGTCAACGTTGCAGCAAGATCAATCTGCCAGTCGTACGGTGTAATCGCGGGACACAGGGCATTAACAGAATTTGAGAGCGCGCGTCGACCCGTGGCTTGGGAGTCACAGCCTTCCTTTTTCGCGCGAGCGTCGGAGAGTACTTAGCTTGTATGAGGGCTCCTTCTCTCGCTCGAGAGAGCTCTTCATGGTTCGCGGTAAAGCGTAGTATCTCAAAATAAAGCACAAATCGAATATCTAGCAGATCCGAACGAAGATCGGGCGTCTTTTCTGACACTTCGAAAACGAACCAACCCCCTCCCTCCTTCCGCATTGGGGGGACCACCCCGTCCCCGGTACAAATTCACCAGACGGTTAAGAGCCCCATCCTGCAAGTGATCGTGGTGATCAACCGGATGGAGCCGAGACTAGAAGCGATCGAGAGGGACGAAATTAGAGTGGACACACAGCACAGATCGGGGGGGGGGGCTCGGTGGAAGGGCAGTGATGGTAACCGTGTGGCTACGTTAAGTCACCGTTACAGAACCGCATTGCATTCCAAACTCAAGTTACACCGCCGACAACAGCCAGAGCCCCTGAGCCATTGCATATACAACTGGAGTCTGCATCTATGAGGAAGGGCCTCCTATGGGGATGCCGTTGGTAATCATGACGAGCTCCCCTGAGAGTTTTGTGTTGGCGAATCTGGGTACACCTGCACGGATTAAGCACAAAAAAAAGGTTCACAAGGCAAGGGGATCGGCGACTGACCTTGCCAGGATTGAACAAATTAAGCGGGTCAATGCTCCTCTTGATCCTCTTCATTAATTCGACGGTGCCAAACCCCAGCTCTTCGTAAAGATATTCCCGCTTTCCAATCCCCACACCATGTTCACCGGTACACGTCCCCCCAAGCGCGATTGCTCGTTTTACCATCGCCTTGACGAGCTTCTTCGCTTTCAACATATCATCATCTGAAGTAAAGAGCAACAACGCGTGGAAGTTCCCTGGACGATGTCAGCAGGGCTAACACCAAACCGACCACCGAAATCAAACTCACCATCACCAACGTGCCCAACTATGGTCCCGAGTAGACAGGCCTCCTCGATTTCCCTCTTCGTTTCATACACCAACTCCGGTAGCTTCGAAACTGGAACACTGAGCCTACTTCAGAATCAGAGGCTGACTCATGCCGAAGGGAGACGTACCAAACATCCGTAGGCAAGCTCTTGCTTCCCGGCATAAGAGCCAGCCCCGCACAGTGTGCGTTCTTCCTATCCAACCACAAGACCTCTGCTTCCTCCCGATCATTAGCCACCTCAAATCCCGTCGCCCCGTGCCGCTTCACTATCTCTTTCGCCAGCTCGATTGACTCCGAGATCGAGGACTCGGTAGGTCCTTGGAATTTGATAAAGAGCGAGTCCTTCTCGGGCCACTTCCGGATCGATTGGCCGTACGTGTTAATAGCGCCCATGAGCTTGTCATCAAGGAGTTCAATACATTCTGTTTTCCATCACCAGTTGGTTCGACGCGGAGACGCCGGGATTAGGAACCACACGTACGAATCCCGATACCCTTGTTCAAAATATCTTTCACCGCTGCAGTCGCATCCCGCACGTTGGGGACTTGAACAACGGCGACGTCTGTCTTGAGGATCGGGGCAAGTCTCACCGTCACTGAGGCGATGAGTGTCCGCTAGGCACGAAGTTACCCTCGCGATGCTTTGGAGACGCACCTTCGGTAACAATTCCAAGCGTCCCCTCTGCGCCAATGAACAATTTCGTCAAATCGGGTCCAGCGGCTGACTTGCGGGCTCTGGAGCGGGTTTTGATGATCTCTCCACTCGGAAGCACAACTGTCTGGCGCACACGTATCAAACCCCTGAGGAGAGGGCCCATGCGAGCGTCTTACGATGTTGAGGAACCATTCAGCTCTTGCGGTTCCATACCGAACCGCATTCGCTACGGCAACAGGTTAACGAAAGCCAAACTCGGTGCAAAGCGTTGGGACCGACTTCCGGATCCACCAGTGCTCACAATACCTCCCATCGTAGCTCCGGGACCTGGATCGAGCTACACGATCAAACAATACCTCAGAGGGCAAATAGTCACAGCACTCACTGGAAAGAAGAGAGGAATCCCTGCACACCAAGTCTCAGTCAGAGAAATCGCCAATGCAGCCCGAACCGACCTTTCTCTTTTAGCGTCTCGTTTACATCCATCCACCGAGCTCCTGCTTGACAGACGAGATCCGAATCTTCCTCTGGCCAGGATGATCAGCTCATATACCGGATAAAACTTTCCAGTGCAGTACCGTGAATCTCCAGAATCTTGTCCATCCCGGACATATCTATGCATATTCCACCAGCGGAGTGCTGCAAATAACGGTTCAACGATCACAAAGAACCAAAATTGGCGGAGTTACACGTACAGCTCTGAAATTCCCCTCCAGGCTCGACCCTCCCGAATAAGGTGTAATAGGCATCTTGTATTTAACGGCTATCTTGACAATCTTTACCACATCTTCAGTCGATTCTGGGTGAACCACCACAGTGTGGTTCGACGCTACACCCTCCAGTCGTCAGCACAAATCGATGTCGGCGAGGCAGGGAATACCGGGATGGTAATCATTCTCGGAGAACCCATACGGTCCAAGCACTTCAGGATCGTCAGAAACTGCACCAAATTCTGGAAATGCTGCCTTGAGTTCTTCTATGGCATCGCGGAAGTCTTTTGCGGTGCCGTATTGCGGATTATCGAGACCAGATGCATGGGCCTCTTCCGTTCTCCTGGTGCTGCCAGACCTCTGGGATTCGTAGGTTGCGAAAAAATATCCAGAGGTCGCGCTCAGAAGAGCCGTTCCAGCCAAAAGCAATGCCGCGTTCTGTCCCTGGGGAATCTGTTGAGAAGACCCGTTCCCAGTCGTGTATGTCCTCCTCAGTGTGAGTCCCCTTGTGGGATAGCTCAACGGAGATGCCTTGGGAAGGAATCTGGCGCGTCGTACAGCGCTCTGCATCGTGGCGGTTTACGTAGAAGTGAATAGCATGTTTGGCTCGCCGTGGGTTGTGACAAGCATCCGTTGATGGCGGGGAAAGGATGTTCTGTGTACCGGGCCGGCGGAGCGGTGGATTCTCAACTTCGGGCCGAGATTCCGACCACACCTGGAGGAAAGTTCAGTCTCCCGCGCGCACATTTGGGACCAGAGTTGGGAGGATATATACAACGTAGCACGGCGCGAATGAAAAGCGCGTCACAAAAACATCGTGAGGGTAGAGATACACGGTTGAGAACAGAGACAGAGAGTAGGAGAACAGGGAAAGGAATAAGTGACGGAGAGAGGTGCTAGTAACCCTTGAAAAAACCTATCCTTGGGAGGCAAAAACCTCAGTCGTAACATAGAATAAACACCTTGCCTCCTTCTACAGAGAGTAAAATCGCACCCTGACTTTGGTCCAAATTAATGGTCTCGACCTTGTCAATATCCAGCTCGTCTGGAATTGGCAGGGTCTTTACCCGCCCCTCGGTCTCATCCTCCAACCCAAATGTTCCTTCCTCACCCTTCTTTGGCCTCGTGACTCCGTTCTCATCCATGACCACAGGTGGGAACGACACAAATCGTAGCTTTTTTGCCTTAAGTCCATCCGGTTGGAGGACGAATTCTATCCAGGTGGCATGTCCAAAGTCAATCGCAACGAGCGGGCGACACTTTCCGGGAACCACCTCCCCGTCTTCGTTCACCTCATCTTCTTCAACGCTACAGACGGCTTCGAATGTGTCACTCACGAACCACATTCTTGCGATCGGTTTCCCTCCCTTGGTCCCTGGGTCCTGGTCCGAAGGGACAGAAAATCGTTCAACGTCTTCCGAGCCAGCATGCTGGCTGCCATCGGTGTGGTCATTTGTAGTAGCGCCATTCGGAGCGGGGGGTACACCGTCTACTTGAAGTTCGGTCTGACGTTGTCGTTGATATTGATCCAGAGTGACTACCTTCCCTCCAGAAACAGGCACATCGAAATAATGCTGTGCGACAATGAAGTTCACTGGGTGACCCTCGCTGTTATGTTCAGCTAGTAGGAACACAGTGCAGCTGAGCCTCGGTACCGACGGAAGAGTGGGCCACCATTGTCTGACAAAGTGTGCAGATTCCGGGTACCATGTATGGGTGAAGAAGGGAGACGGTTTATCCTCGGTGAAGTCAGGGAAGCGGAAGGGTTTGGTCACGATGCGAGTGGCTGGTACACGAGCAGAGACCATTGGTGAGCATTGCGGTAACTGGATGTGTCGCTTCAAGAGGCTCATGGGGAAGAAATGTTGTGCGATCCCATCTTTGTCTTCGCAATGGACGATGATTTGATCATCCTCCACGATACACGACCAGTTGGACGGGAAGTACTGTGTATGTAAATGAGCAAGCTGTAGTTCATTCACTGGGGAACGGGCTCACGCATTGGATGCACGTATCTATGAAAATATACTCTGGTTTGTCCCAATTTGGCAGGCAGTAAAGCCCAATATCCTGTGGTCCGCCGAGAAATATGAAGGCAGCGAATAGTTTTTGTATGGGATCCAGGAGGAACACGTTCATTACCGGCCCGGGAATGGAAAATGATGAAAGCGTGGTGAAAGTAGGTTTAGGGTTTGGCCCGTCTAATGGAAAATCGATTTGCATCACGACGTAGTCCGTGGTACTGGTACTGACATCACGCGAATCACTGCCAAAAAAAATTGAATCAGCCGAGTGATCAGTCGATTCCAGATCGTCGCATCGAGACTCACTCGATGTTCTTTGCCATAATGAAGAACACCTGACGGGAGTCAAACTCAACACGACACTTCCATAGCTCCCATTTGTCCTCTGGCTGCCATGCATTGAGGTATGTTTCGTCGTGGATGTCCCAACAGATGACTCGTCCGGACTTGGTGGCGCAGAGCATATAGCCTGAAGAGATAGGTGATATCCAGTCGACATCGGGATCCGGAGTCGAGACAACCCTGTACCAGGTATCTGAGGGCTTCTTTCCACCAGACAGGTAATGGCAAGGTGATATTGTGGGCGAGGTGGGCGCGAGCGAGCCAGTCATCCAAGACTTCTCGATCCGATATGCCTTGGTCATGATTGAGACAAGCTCTTCGGTATTGAGATCTTGGAGGCGCTGGAACCCAACAAGTGGCAGAGCGCGATTGCGACGAAGGAGACGAATTGCAAAGTTTCGATACACTGGGCGTGTCCTCAGCGACTGATGCAGAGATTTCACAGACTGTAATGACGTTAGAGTAGCTCCTGGTGAACGAAGAGTATCGCCCGCACCGACTGCAGCGATTGTACGTCTATGAAGTCGAGGTAAGCGACGACATGCAATAGAACGTCGTAGGGTAGACAGTCCAGCCTGAGCAAGGGGGGCTCTTCGTGGATCGTCGTCATCGTGGTGTTGTGTGAATGGTTCCGTTTTGCCGTGGTTGCGGTTCTGGACGTCGTGGGGGTCAAAAAGGGAGAAAGAGAACGGGGAGTGGGCGGACCTGAAGAAGTGGTGATGGATGCCAACAGCAAGGAGGACAGAACTGCCGACAAGAAGGACGGTCAACCTCCGATCTAGCGTGCCTGGCTCTGGTGCTTTCCAGCTCATCTATAGCACCATCGCCCACGTTTACCGTGACGATGAGCACGAGTTCTTGGCCGACGACGACGACGACGAGGGCGAAGGGAAGACGCAGCAACCGGGACTTCGACACCACCGACGGAATCCCCTGCGCCGACTGATCACCTTCCTCATTCGGACACCGACAGAAAAGACATCCGAATCCTCCACGTCGCCAGAGATAACACCGGGGCCGCCACCGCCGCCGCCGCCGGGGACAACGAACCACCCGCACAGTATGTATAACCCCGAGGGGTCCCGCATGGGAGAGCGACGTCGGTCGCCAGGGGTTGATTACCAGCACACCGCCGCTTCAACCTCCACTTACGTGCGGGGCACTCCCCCACCGCAACGGTCAACGACAGTCCCGGAACCAACGCGTTACGGTACCCCTCCTGCATCCTCTTACTTCCTCACTACACAGGGGAGCGACAATGCGGAGCCACAGCCGATTGTGGCAGATGCGGGCTCGCACTTTGCGTACAGTACCACGCTCCGGAGACACAATTACGAATTGACAAATCCGAGGGCGGCAATCCAAAACATCTCACACGGAAATTGGCAGGGTGCCTTGGACTCGTTTTCGCGCGGGACGTCATCCAGACCTTCGCTCGATCAACCACATCCGAACCACGTTCCACACTCATCCAAAGGCCCGGGAACACAGCAGAATACCCCAGAGACACCCTCTTCAAAATTCTCGCATTCCACAATAGAGGTATGATTGGCTAGTAGATGTTTCTGGCGGGTCGTGTTAATTGTTTCGGCCAGGAAACCCTATTTCACTTCCGGACATCACCCACCGAAGGTCTCTCATCCTCCGCTATCCCCTCGTTACGCGCGCAGTATGGATACAATGAATTCTCCGTCGCCGCATCCGAACCCCTCTTCATAAAATTCGCAAAGACAATCTATGAAACCCCACTAATTCTCCTTTTGTGTGGTAGTGCCGTGGTCAGCGCGGTCATGGGTAACGTCGACGATGCAATTAGCATCACTGTCGCCGTACTCATCGTTCTGACTGTCGGCTTCATTCAGGAGCGACGGTCCGAGAAGAGCTTGGAAGCTCTGAACAAGCTTGTCCCGCATCATTGCCATCCTCTAAGGGACGGGAAACAACTCCATTTACTCGCAAACGAACTGGTCCCCGGAGATATCGTCACTTTCACCACTGGAGACCGAGTGCCTGCCGACGTGAGGATGCTCACTGCCTTGGACCTTGAGGTTGATGAAAGCAGTTTGACGGGCGAAACCGATGCGAGGATAAAGAGAGTGGAACCGTGCGCTCCTGGAGTTGCTATGGCCGAGAGATCGACGATCGCTCATATGGGAACCCTGGTTAAGAACGGTGAATTTTTTTGTTTTCGCTTTGTTGTTCGTGCTTGGACTAACGTGTGGTTAGGCAGAGGAACTGGTATCGTCGTTGGAACAGGCACTCAAACCGAGTTCGGGGTCGTTTTCACTATGGTTCAAGATGTAGGTATACTCTTCACGTGTTACCGGGATAGCCTTTGATGATAACCCGCAGGTGGAGGAGAAGCGTACTCCATTACAACTGAGAATGGATGAACTCTCCCAGAAGCTCTCCGTACTCTCCTTCGGGGTGATCGGAGTGATCTGTGTGATTGGTGTCATGCAGAGCCGCTCGTGGTTAGAGATGTTCACGATTGGAGGTAAGGACCCCGATTCCTGACCGCATCTCCATTCACCTAGATTGAACAAGTGTAGTATCACTCGCTGTTGCTGCCATCCCCGAGGGGCTTCCAATTGTCACCACTGTCACACTGGCTCTCGGGGTCTTGAGGATGTCCAAACGGAAGGCGATCGTCAAGAAATTACATTCGGTCGAATCGCTGGGGTCGGTATCGGTCATTTGTTCTGATAAAACAGGTGAAACAGGGAAGCCACTGAGGTGACGAGCATCTAACATTGTTCCATATTAGGTACATTGACTAGAAACGAGCAAACCGTGACCGAAGTGTATGTCATTGACGAAACTATCCTTGTTGACTCTGCACCCGAGTCTGCTGCACCATTGATGGAAAACCACCTTCATTCGATCCGCAAGTTGCTTGAAGTTGGGTCTATCTGTAACAATGCATCTGCAGCAAGGAACGCAAACGGAGTGTATATTGGCCAGTCGACTGATGTTGCTCTGCTAAACGTCCTCTCGCCCTTCGGGCTGGATGACATGCGCCAGGTAATTCAATGAGCCACTGTATAATCCTAGGTTAACGACCTTCCTTCAAGTCTTTCAACCGGCTATCTGAACGCCCTTTCAGCTCGGAAGTCAAATCCATGGCCGTCAGCGGCACAATCCAGACACCCCATGGTCCCAGCAAAGAGGTCTACTACATCAAGGGATCCATCGATTCGATCATTAACCGTTGCAAATTCTACTACATCGCGGACGACTCCACGCCCGGCTTGGATAGCAACACCAAGTCGATGATCCTGAGCAAGGCTCATACCACCGCTTCCAGAGGTCTCCGAGTTATCGCCATGGCGTACGGATACGGATCTGTCAAGGAGATCGAGTCTGGTGGACTTCAGGAAAACCTGGTGTTCGTGGGATTCCAAGCGATGTACGATCCTCCCCGGAAAGGTGTCGCAGACTCTATCGCTCTCCTCCAGTCCGGTGGTGTGCAGGTAGTCATGATCACCGGTGACTCCGAGCAAACCGCTTTGTATATCGCTCGTCAACTAGGACTCAGAGTTGGGAGGGATCATGAAAGGGGCAGTGTTGATGGGAGCAGTTATTCCCTAACGGGTCAAGCGATTGACCAGCTGACCAAAGCGCAGCTCAAAGAAAGAGTTGGGACGGTCAGCGTTTTTGCGAGGACTACACCAAGGCATAAGATGGCCATAGTCGAGGCCTTCCAGAGTAGAGGGGCAGTCGTGGCTATGACCGGTGACGGAGGTAAGTCAGGAACTTCAACGACCCTTTTCCTTGTTATGTGACCTATGCTTGCAGTAAACGATGCACCTGCATTGAAGATGGCTGACATCGGTGTTTCAATGGGCAAAAGCGGCACGGATGTAGCCAAGGAAGCGGCCGATGTAATTTTGGTGGACGACAACTTTAGCACAATTTTGCCCGCCGTTGAAGAAGGTACCAGAATCTCTGTAGGGGGTCCGACTTTGACTGAGCTTCCCGCAGGGAAATCCATCTTCCATAACATCCAGAACTTTTTGTCTTTCCAGCTTAGCACGGCGGCGGCGGCGTTGACCTTGATCACGTTGAGCACGTTCTTTGGACTCAGTAACCCTCTCAACCCAATGCAAATTCTCTTCATCAATATTCTCATGGATGGTACGTAATGACTGTGGAATGTAACACGTGGCTCACCGTTCGGTAGGTCCACCTAGCCAGTCTCTCGGAGTCGACCCTGTGGACCCGACTGTAATGCGAAAACCGCCGCGACGCAAGGACGCCCCAATCGTCAATAAGCGGCTACTTTATCGCGTGATGTTCTCAGCATCGATCATCGTGATAGAAACGTTGTTTATCTACATCTACGCATTGTCAGATGACAGGATGTCGCGCCGGGAACAGACTATGGTGAGTATTCGACCCTCCGGTGGGCATTCTGTGCTTTTGTGAAAGGTCTGAATCCTCCTGCATTAGACATTCACATGCTTCGTCTTCCTCGACCTCGTTTCTGCGATTCAGAATCGCGGTCTCGGTTGCGCGATCACTCGAAACAGGATGCTCGTCTCGACGGTTTCGGTCTCGTTCATCGTACAACTGAGTTTGGTCTATGTTCCCCTCATGCAGGCGATCTTCCAGACGGCTGCTTTGGACTTTGGGGACCTCTTGCTGTTGTTGACCCTCGCGGGTATTTCTTTCGCTTTGCATGAGGTTAGGAGGAGTTACGAGAGGAGGTTAAACGCGGCCATAACGTCGTCGAGCGTCATGGAAGAAGAGATGGCCTAACCCTGAGTCGTCGTATAGAATGCCGTAATGGGCTTTTTAAAAGGGTCGGCCGTTTAAACGTTTATATCCCATATTACAGCCGTTCCGGAAAACCTTGTCCTCAACGACTTTTTTCTTTCTTTTTGACGTTGACACCTGTCAGTGTCAACACGTCAAAAGTGTCAGCAACTAGGATCCGCCGG
>Ga0307515_10025572_pt1 | contig 10207 bp, 12 predicted proteins | sample 17_EM_MG_FD_194513 | JGI IMG/M metagenome (GOLD analysis project Ga0307515, IMG submission 194513) | Populus trichocarpa ectomycorrhiza microbial communities from riparian zone in the Pacific Northwest, United States - 17_EM | ecosystem: Host-associated > Plants > Roots > Unclassified | place...
CATTCTTTTCGATATCTGATACCCTCCAAAGTTCTGATCAAACGCTGATGCTCCAAATAAGCGAATCTCTCGACACGCACGTCTGTCTGACTTGTGGTCTGATGCCGGAACAGATCAGCCATGCTGCCATCATATGATTACAGCCACACCTGGGATCGCCGAATTTGCCCACTCCTGGGCTCATTAACAAAAGGAAGGGAACCAACATCCAAAGGCCATGGAACGACCTAGGAGTCTTGTGTTACCGATTGAAGCACCTGTACGTCGATGCCCTCACCGTTGTGCGGCAGATCATTGATTCTCAGCTGAGATAGGTTTTGCCCCCAGAAGTGTGCCACCTCCTTGTCGCTCTTGGCCATGTTACATGGGTTACATAGAACTATGCTTACCGCAGGCCCAATCTATCTGGAAGAGCACCGGTCACGGTTTTTCGATAAGCCCCTCATTAAATTCAATGGTAAGCCTTTTTCGCTCTGACCTCACCAAACTCTGCATCTAACACTCACGTAGACACACAGAATCGACATTTTTTTCACCCCGCCACTGCCTGTCACCACCGGGAAATTCATTCTCCTGTCCCTACCCTGCGAAACTAACTTGAACGAAACTGCGCAGTATTCGGGTGCATCAGATCGCCGCGAGGTACCAATATTCCATGGTGTACTATTGGTCGTTCAATTGAATTGCCGGACCTTCTCTAATAATTTAGTATCCCTTACAAGTGACTGAGAATGTGATGTTTCGGATGGTGCGAGAACCTCGCTCGAATTTGCGTTTACTCGAAAAAATTAACATTTGTACTTCACTCTAGGTTATTGAGACCTTTACGACTGCCTCATGTAAAAATCATGTAAAAGGCCTGGACCATGGCGATGACCCGCCTATATTAAGAATACCTCCCCGTCTCTGCCGAAGAACTTTTCGCCATGGCCACTTATGGAAGAGCGTTTGCTGCAACTGGCGATGCAATCCGAGGAGAACCCGCCATCCTCAATTTTACGAACAGCGAGTTGCCACTCGAACTTCTGAGACCGCAGGCTGCCCATTGGATTGTTAACGAGCAGCTGCTGCCAGAGATTCGGGGGCTGACGCCAGAGGAACAGAGCAAATTTGTGGACAGGGTCGATCAGGTATGTTGGGTGGGTCATTCTTGAACGTTCCCCTTCACCATTTCTACAAAGGCATATCCAACTATCGATTCCCAAAACACGAGACTCATAATCGCCTTCGGGAAAGTGTGCAGCGCAATCGAGCGAATTCCGACCTCAGCCGTACTCTCCCAAGGGCTCACAAGCCGTTCCAAAGTTACCGCAGCGCACGGAAGGTTCACGAATACTTGGAGGGGACAATACCTCAGCGCTGATGTAGCTATCAAAACCTTCCCCGTTCAGGAGTTAAAAGAAGCGAAAAAGGTGAGCACACAGTAAACATCGGAGGTCGACTCTTGAACGAAATCTTTAGATTCTGTGGAAGCGAGTCCCGATCTGGCGGAGGCTGTCCCATGACAATATTCTATCGTTCCATGGCGTCACTACAACGCTTTTTCAACTTGCTCTCGTTTACGACTGGGGCTACAACGGCAACATTACTCAATACTTAGCGTCCAATCCCCGCGCATCCCGGATGTCCCTGGTGCAGAAGTCTCTCGTCACTGTGGCGACTACACAAGACTACTAACTTGCCTCCCTTACGTATGGCAGCTACTTGGCGTCGCAAAGGGGCTGGAATACCTTCATTTGCTTGATATACCGCATGGTGATTTGAAGGGGGTAGGTCCAACCCTCTGTTTGTGTTTCAAGCGCTGTGATCGCATCGTGCTGATTCTACGCGACAGGCGAATGTTGTCATCGACAAGAGGGGGCGCGCCCATTTGACGGAGTACGGGCTGGCACCCATAAACTCCGACCCCAGTTTTACAGTTGCTGCAACTCCAGGCGCCGTCGGGACTTCGAGGTGGCTGGCCCCCGAAATAATAACCCCCGCTCGAAAGGGAGGTAACATGCCCATGATGGAATCAAAGGCTGCTGACGTATTCGCTTTCGGGATGTTTGCGGTAGAAGTATTCACCGGTAAGGTGCCTTTCGAAGGACAGAAGAACGAAGCGGTAGTGCTTCTCATCTCGCGAGGAGGCCGGCCGGAGATACCGGGAGACGCTCAGGCGGTAGGGCTTACCAGCGAAGTGTGGAAGCTCCTTGAGAGCTGCTGGCAGCAGAATCCCAAGAAACAACCTACTATGGAAGAGGTCGTGAGGAGATTACAGGGGTTCGTCGAGAACAACGGTGATAGCAACGGTGTTATCGGGTGCGTACAAATCTCTAGCAATTCGGTTCTCGTCTTCGGTTTCGTTCTCAACTTCTACGATTGACCTAGAGGCCCACTGCCTGCGGCAGGACTCACACCGTGGCAACAGGAGAGGTCCGAGGCCACACAACCTGTACTGAGGACTGAGGATAGACGATCCCGAACAATCTCCGAGTTCGCCCCACCCCAAACGAAGCCTGAAACTCTCCGGTTCAGAAAAACTTCTGAGGTTCGACCACCAACAGGGTTGGGGCCCCTCGAGAATTTTCAGCAACAGAATCCCAGTAAACAACCTACGACGGGAGAGGTCATGGAAACATGGCGGCGGTTTGTTGAGAGCAATGGCGATGATAGGAACATTATTTCCGAGTGCGTCGGATTGCTCTAGTAACCCAAACCTCATCTTCGTTTCGTTCTCAGCTTTCCACGTTCGATTTAGGGAGCTGCAACCTGCGCCAAGCCATTCGCCGGGGACTAGTCGACCTCAGGCAAAGAATGAGGCTGTTCGATCTCGCACGAAGTCTCAACCAGTTCTACTCAGAACGCGATCGGAACATATTCGGTTCATAACGAACCCTGAGTCCCCTGAACGAGGAGCAAAGCCCAAGGTTGTTCAGCTGCGAACTTCACGGTACCCGGCTCCGCAACCGGGTAAGTCTGTTTTCCAGGGTAATGCCGATTCTAGTGCTGATATATGAATGTTATAGCACATGAGCGCAGGAGGATATGCTTTTGTGGATTGCTCTAGTCTTGTAGTCCCTGCGATCGGACTGTTGTTGGCATCCATGTTTTCCATGCATACGCGTATCTTGTTGTAACCAGAAGTACTGCCTAAGTCAGTGCACAAAAGATTGAACACCGGCCCGTCATGCAACCTTTTTGTCCTGCAGGAGAGATTCGATAACGCTTCTCCAGTATTTTACAGGTGCACGTTTATTACGTAAAGGCTGCGTCTTTTGTCTTCGATCTTCCGAAATTAATGAACTCACGATCCCTTTAGAGCTCACATTATTTAGCAACCAATGCGTGTTTCCGTGACTCCTTGGTGGGAGCGTGGTTATGTTGAGGCCTTTCGACTTCCGGTCAACACACGCTGTTTTCATGTGCACTGGGGGTTTATGTGTCGATTCAACAATCACCCTTCATGTCCGGTCCATAGGGGCAACAACATGTATGTGCTTTAGGGAGGTCCTTATCGGAACCCTTGTGTTCACTGTTCACTGTACACAACCGCCTGACTCGAAAACAAGGGTGAGTACTAACTTTTTCGATCTACGGCAACCCAAATCGGTCCAGGTGGGCAACTTCTTGGATAGGATTAGTAACCAAATCGCTGTGCAGCCCCATCCTGCTCTTCGCTACTAGCCACAGCATTTTTCGTTGTCACATGCCCTAGGGCGAAAAAACGAATATCAGAATTCGAAGAAATCCGATGCAAAGATAGATACCCAGGAAGGGCCTTTGGCTGTGTATAATAGTGGTAATCTCGTACGTTCCATCAGTGCTGATAATACTGTGGAGACCATCTCACGGAGGAACTGTTATCTGTAGGAAACCGAGACATCCTTATCCTGCACCGCTCCGACGTGCACGGACAGATAAGATACTTTCCCGCCACCATGGTACCTCGCTCACCTCCTTGTCCCCACGTAGCCTGTTCTTTTCGGGCTCCGTTCGGGAAGGTTCCGTGGTGGATTCACACAATTGACTCGGAATACGATTTCCAACGCTGCCGTGGCCATTCTCATCTCATTCGTTCGCCGGTGAATTCGACCTTTACTGCCGGTTCGTATTCCCGCTTGCCAACAGCTCCGGCTTGCGCGGAGGAAGGAACAAAGACACACTGCCTAACCCTAACTAACTAAAGAAAGGTTTATGGCAAGTGGAGGAACACTAAGGTCCCGGTTGCGTCGGAGTAGTTCCGACCGTCATCCGACGAAGCAACCACCCAATGGCTGGACGTCGTCAGTTCTGTAACGCTGTATGAGGCTCCCCCAGCACTGGCACACATAGCTCAAAGCGCTGTTTTAAAACTCTCCTGACACGACTCTCTCTTGACCAGACTTCACTGTCCTCCGGTACCGCATGTGCTTACGATACCCCTTGGGAAAAAATATATCGTGCCACACTTCCCAACAGCCTGATTGTATCCGGGTGATTGGAGTCTGTGATGTTGGTAAAAACCAACAAACCTCGGTTTAAAAACTGTAGGTCAAACCCGCACCCGCCGCTGGCTGGAGTGGAACAACACCCCGGGCGCGGACCACTCGCCCTCAGCTGTAGTTCTCCATTATCCACGTTGCCTGGGCGAGGTGAAGACACGAGCCTGACCCAAGACCCCGATCACTCGCCGCCACGCCCCATCAACGAGGTCGAAGTACTGTGTAATGTTCCGAAGACAGAGAAGCAAGATATACCACCAACTAGCGACAATACCCGGAGGATAATCAGAACAAATTTGCAGTCCTCACTGGTGTTACTTTTCCTGTCACACGTGGAATTGTTTCATGCCTGTTTCATAATTTGCACCCCTCTGTTCCTCGACATGCACACCCGCACGCCTCAAATATCAGGTGGCCAAAAACTCGATGAAATCACCACCAACCACTCCACAAAGGTGGGGGAGAACAAACCCCCGGACGAACAGGCGGAAAATGAAATGCAGCTACCGTACACGGACGCCGTGATCGAACACCGCGGACTGAGGTGTACGGAACACCTCTCCAAATACGAACCGTGTCCCAATGCCGGACCATTCAGTCCCCTGACATCCATGAGTGAGGAAGGCGAGGAAGAGACAGTTGAACGTTGATGGGCCTCGAAGACATTACAGCGGAGGAACTCCGAGATATGATGCCGAGTTCGATCGGCTTCAGCTGACGCGCGCCATCCGATCCTCGGGGCGCGACCGCCGCTTCCTGGCCGAGCCCCCCCAAACGATGCGAAACTTCATGAGGTATACAATTGCAATATGGTAAATACGAAAAAGTCCGGTGGCCATGCCGGTTTTATCCGTCCTCGACGTTCCGGGGGAGACAATCTGGCTGGTGACCGATGACTTCGCGTCTATTATCTTTCGGCCAACTCTGAACGATGTCAAACAGATGCGGCTGCCTCAAGAACTCGTGGAACACATCGACTGCCCGTCCGATGACCGCCAGACGCTCAAAATTTGCTCTCTGGTTGCAACGACGTGGCTGGCTAGATCTCGACATTACCTTTTCAACAGCATCTCCCCGAGCGGTGAAAGGGCCAGGAAATGGTGTTCCGCAATCCATCCTGGTACAGAAGGTATCTCCCACCTTGTCCGCACGCTTGCGCTCCAACAAGCACCCCAGAGATATCGGTGGTTGGGGACGGTGTTCTTAGATACGATTCCAGATCAATTCTCCTCCTTCCGACACGTCGAAAAACTATCCGTCAGCTGGTTGGACCTGGGTGACTTCGAGCCGGAGTCGCTCGGTCGTCACTTCGTTCACTATGGAACTTCCCTGCGCTCGCTCCACTTGTCTTACCCGTCCGCCGATTATTCGTCATTGATGACCTTCCTCTAACTGTTCCCATGATATCTCGAAGACTTCCTCATCCACACCCCAGACCTGTGCGACGACGGCCCTCCTGAGCGGATATAAAGAACGGTCCCGACTGTTCATGGGTTCCTGAATCCCCTCTCTTTCGACTCGGCTTCCTCCCAGTTCGTCTCGCATCTGGCCGGTCTGGACCTATGGTTCTCGTCTATCTCGGTCTTCAACTGCGATTTCTCGTCTGGCTCCCCGCTGAACAACTTGCTTGAAGCTTCTTCATCGACCCTCCGTTCTCTCGAGCTCGAGTACCTGTGAGAACTTTTTACATACTTCCATTCCTCGCGTCGCGTTCATCGATCTACTTTTCATTCGAATCTGCTCTCTCCCCCTATCATCTCACTCACTTCACAATCGACTCCGTGGCCATGCCAAGCCCTCATTGGCCAGAATGGAAGACTGTCGACGCGAACCTTCTTCAAATGGCGGGAAGACGCGGTCTTAGGGAAAGGCCGCGGGTGGTGTTACGTATAAGGCTTGGAATGTCCAGTGACGTCGTCGAAGGTCACCAATTACTGTCAAGGTATTGCGGGGTAGGGCCAGTAGAGTTGAGGTTGAATGCCCGAAACCAACCGGGTAGCCGATAGGTACAAGTCCCCGCCAAATCCCTCAATTTTTGTACGTTTCCATTACTAGCATCACCACCTATGACGGCAGGATATCCGCCTCATGGCATAATCTCAAGTATGTGAAACATGCATGCAGGAGACAGCGTGTTGCTCTATTGTCCTCCCCCCACCTGTCCTCTGGGGTAACACCGTGCTGTACCGTACCCCTCCCCTCCTCGCGGACGAAGCCTGAGGCGATGACAACGGGAACGAGGCCCTCGTTGATCGGTGATCTCAACGCCCTCACAGCCCGACTCGATAGGAACACCTCTCCAGCACTCTGAGGACTGCACTCAAGGAGCACGAACTATACAACCTGTACATTTCCTTCCTGGCAGCTGATGAGAAAAGGGCGAAGGCGTTGCGGGAGGTATTTGACAAGGTGTGTCCAAGAAGCGTGTGTTATTCCGTAAAGTGTTTCTCAAGATTACTGTGCGACACAGGCTCTTACGGCCCCGGAACATGACGTGAAGATATTCAAGAGGTTTCGTCGGCTCTGTGGTCGAACGGGTTTGCTCCCCGCTTCCCATATTTTCGTCCAAACGGCTGAACATCCCGTCGCCCGTGGGGCTTTTGGGGATGTTTGGGAAGGCATTTACAACGGCGAGCGAGTGGCGATTTTGAAGGCCCTCCGTGTGTACAAGAAGGATGTAAAGAAAGTTGAAAAGGCAAGCCGTCTGGGCCTCGCGATATCCGCTGGCTGCCCCAGCTGACCTTCATCACAAGGCCTTCTCCGAGGTGGTGATGTGGAAGCGGATCTCCCATCCTAACATCGTCCCACTCTTGGGAGTTTCCGACACACCCGCGCCCCTTTGCATAGTATCCGAATGGATGCCAAACGGAAACGTGCGGGATTTTGTTGGGATGAATCCGGATACCAGCCGATTGCAATTGGTGTGTCAACTAGAAGTTGCACCGGGCTCGAGCTGAGACCTCAGTTGCTCGATATCAATCGCGGTCTGTCGTTCTTGCACTCCCTCGTGGTTGTGCATGGGGATCTAAAAGGGGTAGGGCTCTGTTACTTTCTCCGATGATCGGCCTCGGTTGGCCGTGTCTCACCATCCCCCATCTCAGGATAATATTCTCGTTGACAAGTCGGGTTGTGCGCGACTCAATGACTCTGGGTCTACCGGGATCGTCAGCCTGAACTGCACGGAAGCTTCGGCATCTGGGTTCAAGGGATCCGCCCGGCGGATGGTGCCTGAGCTCATAAAAACCGGCGATGGAGGGAATTCTGGTCTGTCTATGACTCACTTTTGAGGTTAGCAATGTTTACAGCGGAAGATCGTTTCGTTAATTCGAGACTGTCCTCCGCCCCCTTACAGTTTTTCATCGGTCAAGTGCCATTCCCAGAATTTGAGACCTCAATGGTGGTGAAAAAGCTCGTAGATGGCGAGCGACCACGGAGACCCCCAAAGGGAAGGAAGCTTGGGCTTTCTGATGAGTTTTGGGGGATCATACGGCCCTCATTGGCTCGCGAGACGAAGGAAAGACCTCCTGTGGGGACCTTCGTCGTATTTTCGGAGGTTACCCCGGAAATGACCGTGATCAAGGAACTCACCGAATTCGATAAGAATTCTGAAGACGACATTCAAGAGCTCCGCAAAGTATGGAGAACGCTTTTTCTAATCACGACGATCATTGATGAAGGATTGTCTTCCGACGGTCCTGTGCATATTGCATTTTTGGTTGGAGGTTTTACTACTCTTCCTCCCTCCCGGCCTTTTCACTCGTACTGAAAACTTCTTTCATCTCCATGAGGGGTTTTCTTGATTCGTTGTGCACCCGGAGGCTCGAACATGGTGCCCAAGGACAAAGTGACGGTAGTGCAAGCCTGTTTGACTCATAAATCGCGTCGCCTACTTCTTCTCGCATTTCGTAATAACCTCCGTTCCGTCTAATTGGCCAACCGTGTTCTCTGTTAGCCTCGCAGTAGACAACACCCGAGCTGACACGTTGACGGCCTATACCACAGAGGATAAACGGTATCCATGACTCAGGACCGATATCGAACGTCAGGCCTTCAGCTTCAGTGATGACTTCGGGAGGGGATTCTGTCGAGGTCTCGGTAAGAAATCACCGTGACCGTCCTACCCTCAAGGGATGGTCGCACTGGTGGTTATATATCCAACGGCATAGATATCATAGTTGTTTGACTCAATCAATCTTGCCATGCTACCGAAATCCTAGTACCGGATACCGTTCGTCGCCAATTAGGTTGTGTGGGTGGGCGCGGCCAGAAGCCTGACATCGTTGAGGCTAAGGTGTTGCCGGAAGCCGATGAATCACGCATAGGGTGTCCGAAATCCATTGAATGCTGAAAGAACGCTATTGCGGGCGTATCAAGTGTGTGTGTGACCCCCACAGACAGTTGGGATTAGTGAGAATCGGGATCGGGCGGGGAATGTCGCGGTGCTAGCGGAGGTAAGCAGAGTATTCTCACGGCCACTCATCATTGTCGCCAGTAGCAGCACGTAGAAATAATACCATAGGGACATTGCGCTACAAATCTTACATCCGGATATCCAACACAGAAAGAGTTGTAGCACACGAGAAACCCCACAATCTGTCCTCCGACTCGGTTCAGTCCCGTATCTCACGCCATATTTGCTTAAAGGGAGACTGTCCGTTCCTTACCTGTTTCGGCTGCAGATCGATCAACCCCCATAGCAAACAGGAGCATGTTTCATGGGTGTACTCACCAGGGTTGGCGAGATTTTCAAGACGCTGGAGGATGGCCTTGGCTTCTGGTCGCTCCTTCGCTTTCTGGTGCCAGCACTTCTTGGCGATCTTCCAGACTGCTGGGGTAATCCCAGGGGCTTCGGAACGAGTTGGCTTTGGCGGTCGCTTCCCTTTCGAGACCATGATAGAGACACTGTGGTGGTCCGTGCAGTCAGGAAACGGCATCTTCCCGGTCGCAACCTGGAAGGGAAGATAGTCTGAGCCTGAATATTCCGTACTTCTGTAAAAACGCGTACCTCTACAATAATCATCGACAAAGAGTGCACATCGGACTCATTCTTCGGTTTCCGCTTCACGCCCTTGACACGAGAAGCTCAGGGGTGCAGTACCGGATCATGCAGCCCTGGTGGGGGGTTGATGCATTAATTGAGTCAATGTTCTTTGTGACTGAACAGAGCCCAAAATCGGATATACGATGTTGACGGGGACCCCAATTACGCCTCTCAAATCTCCATGGAAATTTTCGTTCTTGTGTAGGTAACTGAGGCCACGAGTAACTCCGACCAACTTGAATTCAATGAGCACCAACTAAGGTCATCGAAACACGAAGGAGACACACCAATTCCAGGCGATCGGCACCCGCGTGCTTCTCCGTGTAATCCAAAATGTTACTGTGTACCATCCATTGGGATACCATACAAAACTCAAACAAGTCCGGTGCCACCCCTTCAATCATTAAGACGTTGGGGTGACTCACTCGCTTCCAAACTTGCAGTAGTTCTAGACGAACGTTCACCGGTTAGCTCTGAATCAGGTCAATCGTGACAAAGTCTTATACTTTGTTTATAATTTCGACGGGGTCTACTTCATACGCACGCAACGATTTCACCGCGAACACCTGATCTCAATCTTTCTCATCGGTGGCTTTCCAAATATCAGAGAATCCCCCTGATGCGAACATTTGACCGGGTTTGGTGAGCGTGAAAGGAACTATATGGGAAGTAGGAAGGATTCCATATATGCCATATTTCTTTC
>Ga0307515_10025573_pt1 | contig 10207 bp, 7 predicted proteins | sample 17_EM_MG_FD_194513 | JGI IMG/M metagenome (GOLD analysis project Ga0307515, IMG submission 194513) | Populus trichocarpa ectomycorrhiza microbial communities from riparian zone in the Pacific Northwest, United States - 17_EM | ecosystem: Host-associated > Plants > Roots > Unclassified | place...
TCCAAAAGAAAACTACTTTTCAGCAAACAAACGGGGTCCTCATCTCAAATCCTATTCTAGTCCTCAAAAATCCTTTCGAAGGATCATGACAATATTTAGGGTTTGATTGAGAGTGTGATTGCGATTGTTTTTTAAAATGCTTTTTATTTAAAAATGTATCAAAATATTATTTTTTTATTTTTTAAAAATTATTTTTGAAATCAGCGCATCAAAATGATCTAAAAACACAAAAAAATATTAATTTAAAATAAAAAAATAAAATAAAAATTTAAATTTTTTTAAAAACACTTTTAAAATGTAAAAAAAAACAGAAATTAATTGTTTTTTAGAAAAAGGTTCTTAAGGATTATAAGAGTAATAGTATTAAGTTGCAGACTACAGGTACAGATATAGTTTATCGATGAATTTACAGGGATCAAAATGTAGTTTGGTTAAGCTAAACGCGCTTTAAAAACGCGTTATTAAAGAAACGGATATATATAAAGAGAGAGACAGACTCGATAAACAACAGAGACGGCACGACGGGGACCACAACACAAAACGTATCAAACATGCACTTACTCTTAACTTTATTTACAGTTTACCATTTTTTTTTTTTTATTATTATAAAATAATCAGACTTGTTTCTCTCTTCTCCTCTCCTTACTTATTTTCCGTGTTTTTCTTGTGAAAAAAACGTATATTTGCTGCTAATTTACAGCTCCGTTTACTACTGGCGCAGTATAATGGGGAATTGCTTCTCTGACGTTGCCGGCGGTAGGGCGGCAGTTGGCGGCAGCGCCGCTGCCGCTTCTGCCGCAGCTGGAAACGACGCTGTAGATCATTTTCTTAAGTCTCGTGGCTTGTACGGCTCTCAGATCGAGGTCAGTCATTGATTCTCTCGCTTGCTTCACTACAGCAAATAAATTTGATTTAGAATTATTAACCGTTGAAAATCAAGTTGTGTAATGTTATGTGTAGCATTGTTTAGTTAGATTAGATGAAATTCTGAAGTGACTCTTTTTTCCAGCTTTTAACAGTTTTTCGCCAGTAATTAATTAGTGTTGTTAAGATGCTAAATTTTCTGATTAAATAGAAGCTATCACCTGAAGCAGAGTTGGTTGATTATTAATTAGGTTTTTTTTTTGTTGAATTTTAGCCAGTAAGTATTAGACATTTGGCAACAAAATGGAATGATAGATTGTTTTTTTTTTTATATATATACAGATAGTGTATTTTCATGTGTAGGTTGCTCTTTGCGCACTTCGTATTGATTTTGTGTTCTGAAAACAAATATCTGTGCAGTTATCGTTTTCTGCTACCAACATGCGTGACCGGGATGTGCTTTCAAAGGTTTGTGGTTTTTTGTTTTTTTATGCAATTTGATTAAGAATTAATAGTTGAAGAGTGGCAACTTATTGAAGTCATGTGTTAATCTTGTATAAGTTGGCCATGTAGCTTCCAACTTGTTATATGTGGTATAAGCAAATTTCCTCATTTTTTTTCTGATTAAAATAACTTCGTTAAAGATGATTTTGATTGCCTTGAGTTCTCAAATGACTCGCCTAGAGCTGGGGGTTGACTGACTATAAGGACACTGCTAGAAAACAGTGATTGAACTTCCAATCATGGGATCAGAGGGGCATGTTTAGTGGCTTTAGATATTTTTAGGCTCTTGTTCAATAGCCTGATATTTTTAATCATTTCAGATTTGTTTGTATGTTCTGTTTCTTACCATTTGAGTTTTATCTGCTTTAGAGTGACCCTATGTTGGTTGGTTATACCAAAGGAAGAGATGGAACACTTACTGAAGCTTTTCGCACAGAAGTAGTTCTTAATTCATTAAATCCAACATGGATTGCAAAACACACTATTACATTCCAGTTTGAAGTTGTTCAGACGTTGGTGTAAGTTTTTCTGCCTGTATCTCTATATTTTCCTCAACCAAATATGAGTTTTAATGGTTTCACACTATTTTAATCTGTGTAATTTACCACAGGTTTCACGCATATGACGTTGACACTCAATTTCACAACATAGATGTAAAGGTAACCCTTTAATAGTCATGTATACTTCTTCCTTTGTTTCTGCTCTTCGTTTAGGAAGAAATTGGTTTAACCGTGATTTTGTTATTTGTAGTTTATTATAAAGAAATCTCCCTAACAAAGTTAATTCTCTTTGCAAGATCAGTATGTTTGGTCAATAATAACTCTCTGTCTAGAGCAACATGTTAAATGTTTCACCATTCATGCTATTCTTACTGAAGTCTTGGTTGGAATTTGCAAGACCAAGTGTAAAGGATCAATTTAATGAAAGAGATGGATGGTCAAATAATTATGGTTTTGATAACGTTGAAAATGTACCACACAACTCAAATGAGAACAAGGAAAAGAAATCCACAATTGCATAACTTAAAATAGGGTTCCATAAACCACCCATCCTTAATGCTACTTTTGTTTTTGGTTTAGGGCATCAGGAGACTGATGAAGCCATGGGCTTCATAATCAAAGTAAACCTTTTAAACTTCTGTCCTCTCATCCCTGACTTTGACCTTCAAATCTCCAAGTTTAAGCACTGAACGGCCTCCTTAAGGGACATGCTCTTCTCCTTGTCGATATTTTATTATAGGGACTAATTTGGAGGTGGATAATATGCTTCTAGGTACAGTAAACGACAATGACATTATATTCCAAAAATGTTTTTTATAAATTTTCAAGAGATACACTCATTGAATTTGAGATGAAATTGGATAGCTAATTACAGTTAAACTAGAGACACTCCTTTGCACCCTCCCCATTGAGGATAAAATACAAAAATCTCTATAGGTACTTAATTTGATATGAATTTAAACTGGAAAAAAAAATGGAATTAATGGTTGTTCATATTTAGCCCTCAATTCAATAATTAACTTTTCCTCTGTCTGTTAAAGATGCAAGAAAGCTATTGATTAACTGTTCTAAATACACAATGAAGCACCAAGTGAGAATAATCTTGGATAAAATTTTATGTTAACCATGTGGCATTTTTTCTTTATTATGTTTTTGGTAGTGGGGTGGGTGGGGGTTGTTAATTTAGTTATGCCCCATATTTATGGCTGATGATGTATTTCTGTGCAAACGGGGGAGAGAAACTTGTGTTCATAAATAGATTTGCACTGACTACATTTGAGCAAATTGCTGCCTGTTTCCCTGGGCTTTAGCTTTCCATATCAAATGTGTTTGCTGGTTATTTGTAAGATGCACGTAAATGATCACCCATTACATGGATATAGTTCAGTGTTCAGAAAATTGTTTTCAAGAAACAGTGCAGAAATCACAAGTTATTGTCATTGGAATGAATGGAAGCATGCCCTATCTATAATTAGTGATTCAACAAATGCAGATGCTTAAGCTAGAGGAGCAACAATTTCTTGGTGAAGCATCTTGTGTATTATCTGAGGTATGATTAGAGTGCCACTCTTCTTCACTTCTTTCTTTATAAATAACAAAGAATGGGAATCTCATTATTTTACGTCTAAAGGAGGGAATCCTTCTTACTCTATTCTAGTGAGAGAGACCTTATAGTAACTACGATGAAAGCTGAGAGCTAAATTAATATCAAATATGTTTTGTTCTCAGTAAGAAATATACACGTATAAAAATTGAATGACCTTAGTAACTTGTTTGAAGTTGAAATTTTAATTACTGAACCAGTCTCGTTTCTGTTGGTGCAGGTTGTGACCAGGCCAAGCAGGTCATTGACTTTAGATCTTGTATACAGAGAAGATCCTACGATACCAGGCAATCCACGGCGCTGTGGACAGCTTATTGTACATGCCGAGGAATGCATTAGCTCAAAGACGACAACAGAGATGATATTAAAGTGCTCAAATTTGGAACAAAAGGATCTGTTCTCAAGAAGTGTATGAGCTAATCTTATTTCTTGTTCTTTTGTTAGACTTTTCACGAGTAACATAAATAATGGTTTTGTTTTATATTTGCAGGACCCTTTTTTGTTAATATCAAAAATTGTTGAGGCTGGGCTCCCCATACCTGTGTGTAAAACAGAAGTCCTAAAAAACGATAACCACCCAATATGGAAACCAGTCTTTTTGAGCATTCAACAAGTTGGAAGCAAGGTAACAGCAAGTTCCTTGAGCTGTCCAAGTTTTTTTTCTCCTTAATTTGAGTTCAATACCCACTATGGCCTTCCAGGGCAATGTTACCTTTCTAATTGAAACTGCAGGAAAATCCATTAATGATCGAGTGCTTTAACTTCAATAGCAGTGGCAAGCATGATTTAATTGGGTAAACGGTGATCTCTTTTTCTTCTGTTTTTATTTTTTACCTTACCTCCATACACTGACATGATGATAGATCTTCTTCATTGTTGATTTATCAGAAAAGTTCAAAAATCATTAGCTGAGTTGGAAAAGCTTCATTCTAGTGGTGAAGGAGAGCATTTATTTTTACCCACTACTGTTGGGCATAACTATCAGAATAAGGTCTCTGCTTATTTCAATCATAAATCTTTCTGTATTTTTTGTTGCATGCCTAATTTGCATATTTTAATGCAGGTATTAAAGAGCCAGATATTTGTAGAAAATTTTTCCCAAAGTAGTCGACACACTTTTCTGGATTACTTGACCGGGGGATGTGAACTGAACTTCATGGTGGCAATTGATTTCACGGGTAAATGTTTACTAAATTGAATGTTTGCTGCAACAGCGCTTTTTTCTCTCTCCGTATGAATCAAACTCCTTGTCTTCCAATAACATTTGGAGTGTAATCCAAATCATAAATGTTTTTGGTTTGATGAGCTGGTTTGTGATTCCATGTCAATATTTTTTCTTGTTCTTGAATATTGTATATCCTTGTTCTCATTCCAGTTCTGTCAGTTTCTTTGACATTTTCTCTCAACTTTGATCTATAACTACAGGTGGCACAATGTTTTTAACCAACTACAGAACTTATGATGATCTGTAGGAATTTTTATTTGATCTAGAGACCTGGAAAAAAAGAGCAAAATTTATCTCTGATTCAAAGTATGTCTGAACAATTTGAGGTTTTGTAATATGATAAATCATAAGGGGCTAAAGCTTTTTAGCTGGAAGCAGAGTCATGTTTTGAGGTGTTTATCGCATTTATGATAATTTACCTCCACATTTATTCTTGTGGTCATCTCACTCCCACTCATTATGTAAGATGTTTCCATCTAAACAATTGTTCATAAAAATGAATAAATAGTTTGTAAAAATGATTAAATAACTTTGCAATTTATATGTTTTAGTCACCCTAACATATTCTTCTTCTGCCTTTGATTTTTCATATTACAGCTTCTAATGGAAATCCCCGCCTCCCTGATTCCTTGCATTATCTTGATCCTTCTGGACGGCTAAATGCATACCAAAGAGTAAGAAAATTGCTCCCTTCTATTTTATTTATTCATTACCTTTTACCTTCTTTATACAACATACATATATCACTAAATTGGCCAATTTGTTTTCCAGGCAATCATAGAGGTCGGGGAGGTGTTGCAGTTTTATGATTCAGATAAGCGCTTTCCAGCCTGGGGATTTGGAGCACGACCAATTGATGGTCCAGTATCGCATTGTTTTAACTTGAACGGAAGCAATAATCACTGTGAGGTGAAATACTTGGAAATCATTCACTTGCCTTTATTGCCTCAGCAGCCAAATGTTCCTTCTTACAATGCCCGTGTTTTAAGAGCATTTCTCTCTTCCAGGTTGATGGTGTCCAGGGAATTATGATAGCATATACCAGTGCTCTCTATAATGTTTCTCTGGCAGGGCCAACACTTTTTGGACCTGTGATCAGCAATGCTGCACTAATTGCTAGCCAGTCTCTTGCAAATGGAGGAAGAAAATATTTTGTTTTGTTAATAATTACAGTAAGAATGAGATAGAAAATCAAGCTGATCTTTCTTTGCACTGTTAATTTTGTCTTTGGTAAACGCGCTTAACAGTTCTATCACCAATTTCACGGTTTAGCACCTTTTGTTTTTCATTTCGAGGCATTCTTTTCAGCACTAGCCTTTTCCGATTCTGTAATGTAATATGTTTTTCCTAATGGATTTATCATGTTCTCGGGAAAGCAAAACTTTCATCATGTTTAATTCCTTTTACCGTTCTTGTGCACTGAAATGTGACTGTCTCAGGATGGAGTTGTAACTGATCTCCAAGAAACCAAAGATGCCATAGTGAAAGCATCTGACCTACCTCTATCAATCCTCATTGTTGGAGTTGGAGGAGCTGACTTTAAAGAAATGGAGGTATCTTTTTTCACATCAAGACCTCTCTGTAGTGGAAATATACCATTGTATAAACCTCAATTATTTTATGGCTGCCTCCAATTATCTGAAGTTCAATTGCTTCCCAGATTTTAGATGCTGATAAAGGAGATAGACTAGAAAGTTCAACTGGACGTGTAGCTTCGCGTGATATAGTCCAGTTTATACCATTACGAGATGTACAAAGTAAGTGTATATCTAGTAAATCAATTTGGGATGGAAGCTTCAATGATTTCTTAAATTTTATTTTTTATTTTTAACATGCATGATATTTGCAGGTGGAGAGATTTCTGTTGTTCAAGAACTTCTGGCAGAACTACCAACCCAATTTTTATCCTACATGCGATCGAGAAATATCCAACCAGACATTTGATTATGTAAAAAGAAGTGTACATACAATTTTCTGTCTGTGGATTCATGCTAGAGTTTTCCTTTGTAGGCCATGGTGCCAAATGCGCAAGTTTCTTAGGTGATTGGGCCCTGGTCATCCTCTACTAGAAGAGGTTAGAAGTGCGTTCTCAATTTGAACAATGATTTATCAACAGAAACCTCATGCTGAACAGCAAAGGTGGGCTCTCAATTTGAAATAGTGTACATACAATTCTTCGTCACGTTCATATTGGCCGGACAGGTTCGACGTTTATTCCCAAATTGAAATAGTGGCTTTTGATGGCTTTGAAACATGCTCGGGGAGGATCCATAATGAAGATCTTTTCATGGATTCAACCATGCGAGGAAAGAACTGATACATTGGAACCATCTAGCCCTGTTTATGCAGGTGGGAGGGAGAACCTACGGGCCAAGTGCATGATCTTGCAAAGCTGGAAGACCATGCAAGGAACAAAGTCGTGATTGTAACGTCCAATATTCATTGTTCTGAGATGATTGTATTCAAGCGACTTTGTGATTCAAGACGGACTGGATGAAAGTCGAGTAACACTCTTTAGGTGTGTTGGTGCTCTATGTTATGTTTCCTAAAAATCAATTTGTTTGACAAGATTTTGTAATTGCTGAAGAACTGCATGTTGCTTTCCTTTGCTCAAAATTTAAGTTTATAGTATTGATTGCTTTTAAAATATATATTTTTTTTTACTTGAAAATATATTAAAATATCAGATACAGGTCGGCAAACCAGGTCGGCAAACCAGTCGGATGGAGGTCGGCAAACCGTCCACAGGTCGATAATTATAAGAAAAGGTTACAAGAGATAGTTATTAGAAAAGAAATCCAATCGACAAAAGGTAAAATAAGTATCAAACAAGCTAATAATCAATTCCACATTTCAATGCCGTTAATCATAACAAAATTTTGCTGAATCATCCTCTACCTCGGAAAACATCATCCACCTCTTCTTCTTCTTCTAGCTCCTTGAGGCTTGTTTTTCCTTTGCCTTCTGAATCTTCAGAACTTTCTTCACAATCTTTTGCTCCTCCACCAAGAAAGCCCGGATAATCCTACACGCACACCGAGAACAGTTCGAGCTGGTTTTCATCACCTTGATAGAAGCATAAAACAGGAACCTGTCAAGGTGACATACCTCTCCCTAACAGCACTTCTAGACAAGACTCCGCCATAGGCACGGTTAACAGTCCTGCGATTCCTAGACAATCTAGACCTCTTGTATTCAGCAGGTCTCAAGTGAGGAATCTGCAAAGCAGTAGGAAATTATGTTTTACTGGGTAATCTTCAACAACATGCAGGAAACCATCACCCATTCGCATATTAATGAAAACCTTGTATCAAATAAGCAATAAAAAATTTACATACCATCATATACTGTTTAATTACATTAGAATAATTCATCTTATTAGCCGACTAGACTAAATATCATAGATTATCATGCAAATAAGAAACTGCAGGGAAGTACATTTAAGCTAGTTTGACTTAAAGAAGACACTGCTTGTCCCTAGATTATCATGCATAATATCCACTCTATCTCCTAAGCTTTAAGCAATGCTCGCCACCCCGCATCACTGTTTGTCCCCTATAGTAACGTTCACGCACGGATCCCCACTCCCCCTCCTCCTCCCCGATACAATTCCATGACTCTGTAAAACAAGTTAAATATGATCCAAAACATCAAATTTCCAACTCCTACAACTTGAAAATCTACATCAAGTAAAAGGGTGTTTGAGAATGTTATAGATGTAATTTTTAAAATGCTTTTAGCTTGGAAATATTTTAAAATAATGTTTTTGTTTTAAAAAAAATTATTTCTGATATCAATTTATCCAAATGATCTGAAAATGCTAAAAAAAAAAAAAAATTAGTTTGAAGCAGAAAAAATTTAAATTTTGATGGAAAAACAAGTTCAACCTCAACGACAAACGGGCACTATCATTTCATCCAAAATCCTAAATTGAAGGATTAAGCAAGTAAAATCAATGACACAAAACAATATCATCCTAAACAAAACTTACCAATTCAAGGCTGTAACAAAATTACATTAAATGCAATAAAAAACAAAATCATTAACAGATTATAAAACAAATACCCCTTGAATCCTCTTTCCAGTAACTGGACATTTGGGTCCACTAGCCCTCTTCTTAGTGGTTTGATAAACCAATTTCCCACCTTCAATCCAGAAACCAAACAAATACCAATTAGCCCAGTTGCCATTTTTTTTCACCATAAACAAATATATATACACACACACAACAAAATTATAGGTCAATTAGTGTAAATGTTACTGACTTACCAGGGGTTTTGACAACGCGGTGCTGGTTAGATTTCGTGGCGTAGCTGTGGCGCTTCCGGTACGTAAGTCGCTGCACCATTTTCGTATCAGCTCTTTAGTCTCTGTGTTCGTGTGTAGTGTGCAGACGAGTGACACAGAGGCAGCGACCAAAAGCAGAGAGTTTAATACAAGTAAGGTTTTCCTTGGAATCCTAATGCAAAAACGTTGCCGCTTAATGCAGTTTGGGTGGGCCAAAATGATCGGCCCAATATAGACAAACCTAGTGAGAATTGGGTTTGTTAAGCCTACAATATGTTTGTGAAGATTTTTTTTCCAAAACAAATTGTTGGTGAGCAGGATGTGAATTATATATATATTTTAATTATATTTGTTATGGGAGTTTATGATAAAAAAATGTTTGAACATAGGTGATTGATTTGAGCGTTTATATAATATTATTTATATAATTTTGGATAAATTTTCTTCTGATTAATGAGTTTATTTTAGGAGAGATGTAAATTATTTTTTAGAATGTTTTTTGTTTAATAATATATTAAAATAATATTATTTTTATTTTTTAAAATTTATTTTTAATATTAATACATCAAATCAATATAAAAAGATAAAAAATATATATATATAAAATATTTTAAAAATATTTCTCATAAAATATTTCTATCTCTTAACAGCTATAAGCTATTTTTTATTGCTTCAAGTTCGTATTTTTTAATTATAAAATATTTTAAATTGATTAATTGCTGAGGAATTGACGCGCAGGAACCAACTGGCGCATAATGAATGAAGGCCCTAATCATGTGCATAATCTTTAACCCTTCCACCAAAGCTTTTACCTTTCATCTTCTACTTCCTCCCCACTTTATCAGCTGATCATCCTTATGCTTAAAAAGGATAGCGGCTGCATGGCTTCACCCTCCAAAAAATTTAATATATTTAACTGACTTTTAATTTTAAAAATGTTTATTAAAGGTATTGTTAAATGCTGCAGCAAAAAATGAGATAAGAGATCATGAAAAAACTAAGAGCAGCTAGAAGAACTCAGACTTGTTAGAGACCAAGCAGATTCTAGATATCTTATGGCAGTAGGCAAGAACATGGAATGCAAAGAAATTGGCAATCTATCCAAATATAGGCAAGGAAATCAAATTGACAAAAGGTGAAATGAACACATCCAAGTCATCAGAGAATCAATCAGAGAATCAAACACGCTAACAATCAACTCCACATTTGACTGTCATTAATCAT
>Ga0307515_10025574_pt1 | contig 10207 bp, 3 predicted proteins | sample 17_EM_MG_FD_194513 | JGI IMG/M metagenome (GOLD analysis project Ga0307515, IMG submission 194513) | Populus trichocarpa ectomycorrhiza microbial communities from riparian zone in the Pacific Northwest, United States - 17_EM | ecosystem: Host-associated > Plants > Roots > Unclassified | place...
ATAGAAATAATATAAAAATTATGTTCTAAAATTATTTTGAAAAAAAAATCAATTGACACATAAATTAACCGGAGCATAACTTCTTATGGTGAAATGGAAAAAAAAAAACATTTAGCACATGAATTCAAGCATGTTTAACAGTATATGGTAGATATTGTTTTTCGTTTCAAAATGTATTAAATTAATAATTTTTTTATTTTTTAAAATTTATTTTTAACATCAGCATATTAAAACGATCCAAAAACACTAAAAATTTATTAAATTAAAAATATATAAATTTAAAATTTAATAAAAAAAATTAGTTCAATCACAACTTCAAACAGATCGAATAACCTACCAAAACTGCCAAACATCTCTTAGACATTTATCTCTCTCTCAAAACAAAAAATTGTTTTTTGGACAGAAGTGTGGGCTATTACATAAGAAAAGCATGACAAGAAAAGCGTACAAGGCAGTTCCAAACCTCAGACTCTTAAAACCCGCCCTGCCTCTTCCCCCTGATCCCCCTCCCCATTTTTTTACTCTTCATGTTTCCTTGTGGTCCCAACATCCCTCTCCTTGACACGTGTATCCGTGCCCTCATCTTATGATTTCCACGTGTCACCTGATGACTTGCCCTCTCCACTTGGCACTTCTATCAAATGGTGCCTAACATCCTCCCCTCGGCCACCACACCTAATATTAACATTTAAAGATATATAGCTTGTGCTTCACTTCTCTGTTCTCTGTCTCTTGCATCAACCCACCATCTATTTACTTGTTCAATCTATAGGCTGCAAACTTTCACAGAATTTAGTTCAAAACAACCTTAATCAAGACTTATCAAAACCAAATTAATGGAGAGCACCGATTCATCGTCTGGGTCGCAGCACCCACAGCTGCCACCGGGGTTCAGGTTCCACCCTACTGATGAAGAGCTAGTGGTCCACTACCTAAAAAAGAAGGTTGCATCAGTTCCATTACCGGTTACAATTATAGCTGAGATTGATCTATACAAATTTGATCCATGGGAGCTACCAAGTAAGTCATCAAGATCTTCAGAATATATGGGTGCTTGTTCTTGATTAATATATGTATATGCTAATGTTTTGGAATGGGGAATTTTCTGTGTGTAGGTAAGGCTACGTTTGGAGAGCAAGAGTGGTATTTTTTCAGTCCTAGAGACAGGAAATACCCCAACGGTGCAAGGCCTAATAGAGCTGCAACTTCAGGGTATTGGAAAGCTACTGGAACTGATAAGCCTATAGTAACATCTAATGGAGCTCAAAAGGTTGGTGTCAAAAAGGCCCTGGTTTTTTATGGTGGTAAGCCACCAAAAGGGATTAAAACCAATTGGATTATGCATGAATATCGCCTTATCAATAACAATCCTAGCTCAAAACCTCCTGGTGATTCTGCCAACAAGAAAGGCGGCTCTTTAAGGGTATGTTCATCATCTTTTAATTAGGTACCTTCATGTTATGATCACTGAAAGATCGGTCCCTTAATGATGTGTATTATCTATTATTTTTGTTTGCTGTTTATAGCTTGATGACTGGGTTCTATGCCGGATTTACAAGAAAAACAACCCTCAAAGACAGATGGATCAAATGGAGGAGGATTCAATGGAGGGAATGTTTACTACACTGCCAAGTACTTCTAGCAACAAAAATCCAAAACACCCTTCAGTTTCAAAGCCTACAGGTTATGCTTCATTACTTGAGAATGAAGATACCTTCTTTGAAGGGATACTAACAGGAGATGGCATGCAAAACAGTTCCATTTCTCAATTACCATCTTCAAGCTCGAAGCCAAATATGTCCATGACCTCAGTCTCTACAAATACTCTTTCGGAAAAACGTTCCCTCCCTTATCATCAGTATTGGAATGAGACTACAGGATTACCAATGGGGCTGGCTAATTCATCAGCAAAGCGTTTTCATGGTGATCTTAATAGTGGCATTACTGGCACTCAAGAGGATAACAACTCCTTTGTTTCTTTGCTTAACCAGTTTCCACAGAGCACACCATTGGTTCACCCAAGCACTCTTCTTGGTTCTCTGGGCGATGGTGTTTTGAGACAAACCTTTCAACTTTCTAGCTTGAATTGGAACTCATAATTTCGTCAAGAATTAATGGGCTTGACTATGCATGCATATTATGCACATATGCATGTGCAAATTAAGGTAACTTGAATGAAGATCGAGTTGTCATTACAAGAGAAAGTTCAAAAAAATCTACAAGAACAATTTCTTCAACTTTTTAGGCCAAATGGACTCATGAGAAGACTTCTGAGCTTCTTTGATTAGCAACCATAACATCTAGGATTTAGCACACAGGTAAGGTTGTTATGTCAATTTTAGCGTATTATGCCATACTTCGTTGTCATTCTCAAGATCATCAACACTTCCAAAACGTTGTCTTTATTTAACTAGAAATTAAATAAATGGTAGTGAATCTAACGTTCATAAAATCCCTTATTGTGTAATTGATTTCATATTTGTTTTGAAAAGAATATGACGACATGGCTATCGTAAGACAAGTGTTAGTGTTAAAGAATCTAAGGTTGGAAATCTGGAAAAAAAGAAAAAAAAAGGAGAGTGGCTTGTGTTCTTATTAATAGTACGTAGTGGTAATTACTAAATAACAACCTTGCAAAAAAGATGGTAAAAGCCATATGCTGTGTTGATTAATTCAAGGAGAACGAATCCGGTACCTGATTTTTTGTTTCCATCAATAAATGTAGCCTTTTTAAGCTTTTTATGTCTCCTAGTTTCTTGCTTTTCTAAAGTTCAGAGTACCTACAGCTGTAGCTTTAGCATCATCAACATACATACATACATATAATAATTTTATTCATTTTTCTTATTAAATTAAAATTACTGTTTTTACAGAATTCGGAACAATCATATCTCTTTGAATATTGGATGATTAGGTTGAAATGTCGACATAACTGATATAATTCCAATCACACAATCAAAACAGTCTTTCATAATCCATAGAAAATAACTAGGTCTTGCAATTAAGTCGGATCAGTTTTACAAAAAAAAAAAAAAAAACTATAAAAAATATAAAAACATTGTTAATATGTTTTTTTAGTAAAAAAATTAAATCATGAATTCAAAATCTAATGTATAATGAACAATGTATCTTTAAAAATATTAAGATAGTGACGTATTGAATAATATATTCATATAGGAATTAAGAAAGGAGACCAACTAATAAAACTTTGGAGGAGGGGAAAAAAATAGTTTTTTTTTTAAAACAAAAAATTATTTGAGTCAACTCAAGTTAAATCGCCAAGCACGTAATCTGGTGCATGAGAATAGGATAACCTTATGAAAAGCAACATGAAAAAAAATCTAAAGCTCAATTCTTAATCAATCCAATGTTAAAAGATGAAATGAAAAAAAAATCAATTTAAAAAAGAATAAAAAAACCAAACTGAGTCAACCCGAATAAGTATGTCAAACTTGCGACCCATGTCGCAAGACTGAGATAACCCTATAGGAAGCATATTGGAAAAAATTATAAAGCTGAAATCTCAACAAGCCCAATGTAGAAGGATAAAATAAAAAAAATAATTGATAAAAAAAGTCCTAAAATAACTCATCAAACTTGGGTGCGCCTACCAACTCCCACAATCCTAGTCATGCGAATGAGATAAAGTAATAGAAAGCAAAAGAAAAATAATTATAAAGCTCAATTCTCGAATCAACCATATATTGAATGATGGAATTGAAAAAAAAAATCAATTTAAAAAAAAACAACAAAAAAGACCAGAGTCAATTGGGGTTCACCCGATGAACTCATGATCTATGTCATGAGATCAGGATAAAACCGTAGAAAGAAAAGAAAAAAATAGGAATCTCAATTCCAAATCATCCCAATATTGAATAATAAAATTATAAAAAGACATAATTTAAAAAAGACATAAAAAATAAATTGAAGTTAACTCAAGTTCACCTTCCAAACCTGTGATCTAGGATATAAGACTAGGATTATACCGTAGAAGGCAAACAATAAAAAATCACGAAGCTCAATTTCTAATAAGCTCAATATTAAAGAATAAAATTGAAAAAAAAATTATTCAAAAAAAGAATAAAAAAAACAAAATAAATAGACATCAAAATAATGTGGATCAAATTTAACCTAAAAACAAAAAAAGTAGGGCTCCTTGCAATTTTTTATAGATCAACATGAAATTCGTTAAGAGAAGGGAGAAAAGAAAAAGGAGAAGAAGAAATAAAAGAACGGTAGAGCCTCACCACCACTTGTCCATTGACATGCGTCGCCTCCCCTAAAACCCCTCGCCAAGACTTTCCAACCCCATTAAGGATGGCGGTGCTTTAACATTTGAGGAAGTCGCAGGTGTAGCCAAAGAGCAACGGCTTCTCTCACATGCTAGCATGCGACATGCATTCCCCCACTACCTATCCAATCTTGTCCTTGTTCTTATTTCGGTTTCAAAAATTGATCAACCAAAAAAAAGGGTTGAATCTTTCTTCTTCCCGTGCAATTCAATCCTTGATTCAAGCAAGAAAAAAATATTAAATATTTGTTTATTGTTCAAATTCGGTCCCATAACTTTAATTATTTAAAATCAATTAAATTAAATTAATTTTTTCCAAACTAAACATCAATGGAGCTATTAATTTTTTTCTCGACACCATAAGATTCCTTAGCCTATACATCCAGAACAAACCACCAAGTCCAATCCCAAATGATTTGAAGGTCAAAGGAACAAATTAAAAAAAATTAAGGAATCAAAATGAAAAAAATCAAATGACCAAAAAAAAGAAGAGAAACATTATAGAACACTATAGTAATATATCATAAGCATATGACAAATATATTACTTGTTTAATTTTTTTATATTAAAATTACTGTTTTTACATAATTCGAAACAGCCATTTCTCTTTGAATATTGGATGATGAGGTTGAAATATCGACATAACTAATATAATTTCAATCAGACAATTGGAACAGCTAGCCTTTGACATCGATCGAATAGAAAGAAATTTTTTTTTTTTTAAAAGGAAATCATTTCATTGAATCTTAAAGAAAATGACACCATTAGTTTGATTGCATAAACAGGAGGATTGGCAGAACATCCATCACTGTCCACCTTTTAAATCATGAAAAAAATACTAAACAAAACAAATATGATACTGATATTTCATGGGCCAAGCATACGAAATATAATCATCTGGGGCAATATTTTCCACTAATGACACCTGATTATTTCATGTCGTAATCATCTGCTCATTACAATATTAATCATGGGATTCAAATGTCATCATGGTGAATATGATGGAAATTATTACAAAATGAAATTCTGTGGCATGCACGCTCTCTGTTGTCTCGTTGTGACGTTGGCTCACTACTATACCTAGTTGTCGCTTTTGAGGATTTTTTTTCAAATCAAAGCTTATCGTGTCGACCAATAATTGAAACGAAGCACCAAGGTTTCAAATCTAGTAAAGCATTTAGAGCTTATTCACGCCTTTAATTTCCTTTCTTATGGAAAAATAAATCAAGTGTTTCTGTTAAAAAAAAATAAAGTCAAGATGATTTGAAATCATCGAAGAAGAAGAAAAATCATTACTGAGTTGGAATAATTAACTCATTACTTCATTTTCCTTTGTTATAAAAAGGAAGTAAAGCACAAGTGAGTTGGAATAACTCATTAATTAATTTTAATCGACTTCATGGTAGAAAATCCCTTTTGACTATAAATCTTAGGATCATAAATAGTTGGGGTTCTCACTTATCAACATGATCTGTCTAGACATGACAAGACCTTACATTGAAAGGATATTTTGGAACCAATCTACGTATTATGACTAGAAGAAAAGGTAGCTATGTCAGAAACTAATGGTGTGTCTAGGGCTTGATTTGGGAACCATTATCCCACCGACAATGGGCGAATCACATCTTGATAGAGCATATTAATTAAGCCCGCAAATCAGTTTCTCTTTTGGGTGAAGAGAACAAAATAACTTTCCAAGGATGCCTATCAATAGTGTGCTTATATTGGAATTTGGAAATTCATAACAAGACAAATTGAAATCAATCCGTAATCTTGTAAGATGCGTGTTTGTCATTGTTGTACAGTTATTTTTTTAAGTGATTTTTATTTAAAAATTTATTAAAATAATTTTTTTTTATTTTTTAAATTTATTTTTTATATTAATAATTAATAGTTCACATTAATGATATGACTTTTTTGCTGAAAAACAAACAAAATCATGGTCAAGGATCCTCACCACTCATGGAAAAACTCTTATAAAATCCTTTTCCTTTTATGGAAATGAAAATTCCAATAAAATCATGAACCTAGTTATATTAGTAGAAACTAGTTGTGGATCCTTGATATGTTGTGGGCTTGAATTTTTTTTTTTTTGTGAAAATTAATATTTAGATGCAACAAACATGTTTTGGAGGAGGAAGAAAATGTGGTGAGGATATAAAAAAAAATATTCAACAAAAGCAGATGGATCAATTTAAAAAAATGTGATTAATAACCTGAGAAAAAAATATTTTTTTCAAAAGGAGCAAATGATGTATCTCAATTCTCATTCTATTAAATACAGAAAGACAAAATTGGATTAAAAAAAACAAAGAAAAAAGCCCGATTCAATCAGGTTAGTGTAAAAAACTTGTAACCCAAGTAATAAGAGTCAAGCTAACTCAGGTTAACCCGCTAAATCTATGACCGAGATCACGAGATCAAAATAACCCGATAGAAAAAAAAATAAAGAAAATATGAAAGCCTATTTTTAAAAAAATATCATTGTCGAATGATGAAAGTTGAAAAGAAAATACCTTAAAAAATATCAACTCAGGTTAACTTTTCAAACTCACGACCTGAGTTATTAAACCGAAAGTGCCTCATCTAGAAAACCAAAAACTTAATTCCCAACCAATCAAATATTTAATGATAAAATTGAAAAAAAATTAATTTCAAATATACAAAATGATTCAAAAAATATCAATTAAAAGAATGAGGATTGAAATTCAAATAAAAAATAAAAACAATTTTTTTATTAAAAGGCAAAATTGAATAATGATTTTAATAGTTCCTATAAACATCAGTTTTAGATTTTTTATTTATTTTAATAGTTGATTGTTTTGCTTTGCTTTCAAGATAAAAAAAGACTTTCTTCCCCATAATATATAATAATGATTAATGGGTCAGACTGAACTAGCTCTAATTGCTAGTTAAAGATTTGTATGGGAATGGCACAACTATCATTACATTTCAATAAACAGTGCTCGTGAGTTTGGTTAAGTAGTGTTTTTACAATGGGTTTTAGCTTTTGTTAATAGTAAAGACATTTTAAGAGATGGATTAAGAGGGCTAATTATATGAATTATTGCAGCATTTTTTAACTATTATAATCACCAATATTACACGAAATAAATAAATAATTGAAGAATAATATATAATGTTTAGAATGAATCATTCACCATAAAACTTGAAGTTTTTAGATGGAATCCAAATTTAAACTATTGAATTCAATATGATAACAGAGCTATCAAGGAAGAAACAATAAAAATAATTTAGTGAAAATTCCTATAAAATCATTAACCAAGTTGTATTGGAAGAAACAATACAAAATAATTTAGGAGATGGATCGAGAGGGTAAATTACATGAATTGTTGTTGTGTTTTGTAATTATTATAACCATCAATACCACATAGAATAAGTAAATAATATTAGAAGAATAATATATAATGGATCATTCATCATAATTCTTAAATATTTTAGATAAAAATTCAAACTCAACTGTTGAATTTAATATAATTGCAAAGCTATCAAGGCTCAACGATCCAATGAAGATAAATCCAAAAAAAGAAGTTAAAACTACCAATCATACATGGAATAAATAAAATTAATATATAAAATTGAAAATAAACCGTACACCACAAGACTTAATTGTTTTTTTTTTTTGGATAAATCCAAATTCAATAACAACTTGTTAATTAAGTAATTATAGTATTTTTAGAACAACTTATATACATTAATCTTAAATCTTAATAGAAGCAATTGTTTGGATTGACACCTTAATGACATAGATTATAGAAGTTCAATTTTATAATGAGTAATGATTCGTGAATTGAATTATTTTTTTGTTCAAAAACAAAACATCACGAAATAAATAGTCAAAAAATTAAGTTGAATTACCATTATTTTCATTGTCGCTATTCATGATGTTTTCTTAAAAATAATATTTTAAACAAATCATTTCTCTTCACAATAATTAGGGATTTTCAAGGGAAATGATATTGTCATTCAAAAGTAATGAACAATTATGGATCCAATAATGCACTCGTGTGAGTGGCGTTGGTACTGTCAAAAAACCATCTCAACTCAATAGCTTAAACTAATAGGTGAAGTCCCAGAATATGATTTATATTATTTTCTAACACACCCCCTCAAGTGAAAACTTTTTGAACTTGAAACTTGTACATGCTCGCATTACCTTGTGCTTGATTTTTATCAAATAAATAGGGATGATGAGATTCGAACTCGTGACCACTTTGTCATCAAGGCTCTGATATCATGTCAAAGAATCAACTCAATCCAATAACTTAAACTATTAAATGAACTCTTAGGATATGGTTTATATTATTCTCTAATTGCATAACACATACGGTTTGATAGGTAATTGTCAGTCAGTATAGCACCCCTTCATTTATAAAAGAATTTCATGCATATTTTGGATGGAAAATTAAGCAAATATTTTATAAAGAATGGATTATAATTACCAATGGCTCTCCTACATCTTGTGAGTTTATGGAGTGGTAGCATGAGGTTTGGATTTAGGTAATTCAATGTAGGATTTTAGTAATCCAAGCCCAAAAGCTGCCTCTATGGGTGTGGGCTGGCATCGAATAGGTTTTCTTAGACTCTCCTGCCTTCTCTTAGGGTGCAATATATTATTTCTTCACGTCCATTAATTAAAATAATGTTTATAGAATATAATAAATCCAATAATTAATAAAAAAACAAATTATACAAATAAGTAATAATTTATGAAGTTTTTTTTTTAATTCTTGGCATTGTAATATTTTTTTGTAACTTGATACAATCTTAAAAAATAATAGCATAATTACTCATTGTTATAAAACTTGATTTGAATTAGTATATTATCTTGAGATCTAGCCTAGGAACTCATTTTCAAAAAGAAGTTGACCTATAGTTTACCTATTATCTCAGTCAAATTCTGATTTAATTTTTTTTAAAAAAAAAACTTATAGTTAATCTTGCCAAGTTTCTCCACACCAATCACTTCCTTGATTATCTTACTTAGTTGAGCACTAGATTTGTGAGCATGCGATATCCCATAAGCTGAAATATTTATTTTATCAGTATAAAAAGGCATCAATACGACACAAGCATGTTTAAAAAAACAAACAAAAAACAAACAAAAAATTACTTGGGGAATAGATTCGACTGAGCAACAAATGCTAGTATAATTAATTTGATAATAAAAAAACAGAAAATGATAAGAAATGGACCAACTCAAACAAAAAAAAATTCATGGTAACCAGCAAAAAAGACTGGTTAAAGAAATGAAAAGGATGATTGAGCTAAGATTCCAATAAATCAAGCCAATCAAAGGTAAAAGAAAAAAATAAAAAAAAATGACGTGAACAAACTTGAGCGAGCATACCAAATATGCAAGCCAGAACATGAAATCAAAATAAGCCGATAGAAAGCAAACACAAAAAAACAAAAAAACAAAACAAAGTTCAATTCCAAACAAATTCAACGTAGAATGATGAGATTTAAAAGAAGGTCAATAAAAAAAGACTAAAAACATACAAAGCAAACCAAGCAAGCCAACCAAACTCTATGAACATGAATCATGTGAATGAAATTAATGACTAAAATAGAAGGAAAAATAGAAAACATTATGAAACTCAATTCTAAAATAAACTTAATGTAGAAGGAAAAAAATTAAAAAATGTTATTTTTTATAATAAAAAAAACAATCATAAAAATAACAAAGTCAGCCTGCCAAACTTGCGGTCTAAGTGATGGAACCAGGATAAACGAATATAGAGAAAACTTTAGAAATCATAAAACCAAATATATATATAAAAAAAAACCATCAACTTTGAAGGATGAAACTAAAAAAGAAAATTAATCCTCAACCGATATAATGTTGAAAAAAAAAATTGAAAAAAAAACATTAATTGAAATTTTTTATTAAAG
>Ga0307515_10025575_pt1 | contig 10207 bp, 4 predicted proteins | sample 17_EM_MG_FD_194513 | JGI IMG/M metagenome (GOLD analysis project Ga0307515, IMG submission 194513) | Populus trichocarpa ectomycorrhiza microbial communities from riparian zone in the Pacific Northwest, United States - 17_EM | ecosystem: Host-associated > Plants > Roots > Unclassified | place...
CAAAACTATTAACGTCCACAAAGAAACAGAAAAAAGAACTTGTATAAAAATGCTACTTGATGTTGAAAGCAGCCCTCAACAAAAAATACAAACTCCCCATCAATAATACCCCCCTAATCTAAATTCCGCTGCCTTCAGTGGATTATTTTCCTTCTGTAGAGTGTAATTATAAATGATGCAAATCTTCACAATCACTGGCTGGGTTGATCAATTCTTCAAAAGAAATACAGTGCGGATGTTCATGGCACCCTCACTTTAGGAGCTCACCACAGGATATTTGGAGAAGCATTCTCACGTGCTTTCTTCTTTGGTAGCAAGTTGACAGAGCAAGTTGAGCTATGGTTACTTTTCTGTATAAAAGGCTTGGAAGTTTCAGCATTGACTGAAGGTCTTTGATGAAGTTGAAGACTTGCTTCCCGTACCGCATTGGGGGTTGACTTCCTTCCAAGTTTTGGTGATTGAGGTCGTGTCAGAGGGATCTGCAAAACATGATTGATCTGTAAGACTAAAAAAGTAATGCATCTAAGCCCAGATCTTGAACAGTATCTCTACTTGTTTTCACCCCTGGCCCTATGAAAAGGGAAAACCTTCTCCTCCACGGAAGAAATACAGGAAGGATCAGATTTTCCGTGATTAAACTTCTCAAGTAGGCCAACGTAGGAAGTTATTTCCAATGACTGAACTTCTAGATTATACCTACTTAGCAAGTTCGTTTTCAAATTTCATAGTATTAGGTTCTTCTAACTGTTAAGCTTATGCCATAACAGTTCTAAATTACAAATTACAGCAAAATTTAGCTTCTCGATGCACCTCCCATTGACCATGAAGTCAACTTTATCATATTGAGAAGTTGGGGAAATAGATATAAGACGAACCTTCTTCATTGAATTGTATGGAGAATGTAATCCACGATGCAAGTCATCACTTGGTTTCCCTCTGAAGACAGCACTCTGTCTTAGTTTCTTAAGGTCATGCTCTGCCTTCTCCTGGACAACATTAACGGGAAAGATAACTTTTTGAAATTGACTTTATCAAGAAAAAGGATAAAATTGAAGTCCACAGTTGTAAACAGAAAACAACTTCTAAAAAGAAAATATTGCATGGATTTGACAACAAGTTTGTAAAAAAAAAGGATTTTGGCTTATATTTCAAAAATACCAAAAATTTTGGTTGGAATCATTGGGTACCAAAGGAAACTGATCATTTTAACAGTGGTAACTCACACCACCGTACGAACACTACAATAAAGTTATGTGAGATGACCTTAGGTCTTGCATGCAGATGCTTTTTTTCTGTGTCCTCCTTTGCATTGTTTTTCTCTCCTAGCTTCTGAAAGAACTAGAACAGCCAGTAAAACGAGATATCAAAACCATGACATTATTGCAAGTAAGGAATTAATAGAAAAACTACAGAGATTAATCTTGCCTCTTTTCGTTTTGCCACTCTTTCTTCACTTCTAAAGCTAAATGGAGAGGATATAAGTGGAGGTCGTGATTTGCTTCCTTTTGCACTTGATGATTTCGAGCAGCTGTAGTTCTATAAGTTTAGAATAACGTTGAAACATAGGAAAAATGGTGCTTCTCTGTTCTAGTTACTAATTATTCATTCTCCATGTGGAATGAGCAATCAAGATGAAGAATGCAAGACTGCCACAAACTTAAAATTTAATTTTATGTTTTCAGCTATGAACATAAATTATCAATGATGCATTCAGTGTGTTATACTCTCTAGTTCAGTAGAAGCAAACATGACTGTGGCATGAGTAACATGGTACAGACAAAAAAGAACCATTCAGGAAACCCAGGAGCAAAGTCCTTACTCTGAAGAGAGGGTCTGTGATATTTCACCAGGTGTAATTTTTCCTGAAACTGACTTGTTGAGCTCTGACTTACTTCTGCGAGGATAAACTGTGTCAATGATAACAATTAGAGAGGGCCAGCTACTTGTGTTTGTAGAGACAAAATACCTTCTATCTTGTGAATGCCGAAATATTAAAGGAAGAAGCTTTGATACACCATGAACAGATCCCTGCAGTTTAGACAAAATTCATCTTGGTGGGTTACAAGATTCTTACTGGTGTGAGTAATAATTGAAGTGTGTGCACACATTAGTGTGTCTATACTGCATAAAATGATTAGCATCAAATAATCATGGTATGAGGAATGGAGATACCCTGGTTGGATTTTCTGGAGTAGCGGACCTGTCTTTAGATACTCTGACATAACTTTTGTTGGTGTCTTGCAAGCGAGAAGCAAAATTGATTGACACATGGATAGATTTTGAAGTTGCTCTCTTTTCACCCACCAATTCTCCAGCAGACTTCTTACTGTTTGGAGTAGCATTTAGTCTTGTGGAACTTGACAGTTTGGCAGAAGACTTAGGAAGTTTCGATGCTCTACTCTGACTCAATGAGTTTGATAAAGAACTCATTTGCCTTTTATTATTTGGTAAAGCTACATTCTCCATTTCAGCAGCTTCCTGATTGGGATGGTTGTTTACCTTATTGGGCATCTTCTCTTCTGGCATGGCCACAATAATGTCACAGTCGTCAGCATTTTCAATCTGCTTTGAATTTGCCACGTGAATAGAGTTTTCCACCTCAACATTCTTTTCTTCTACCACTTCATCTCCTTCCACCTTTGCATTTTGTGAATTATCCATTCGACCATCAGCATAAAATGCATTTGCATCAGAAGAATGAACTAGGCCAGCATCAAAAATCCCCTCATCTTGTTCATTGATGATCACTTCATTGGTTGCTTTAGAAAACTCCAAATTAACATGAGAAATGCTGGGAGCCTTGTCTGCAGCTTCTACTTCAGGAACATCCTTAGATGCGGCGTTTGCTTGCTCAAGCAAGGCTGCTGCTTTCATGGCTGCCCTCTTCTTGTAATAAGCCTCGAAATATGCCTTCTTCTGGGCAACAGAACCTGGCTTGGAAAACTGCTCAACTTCTTCTAAGAAGCGATTGTGACTAAAGGTTGACCACTTCTCCCAAGCCAAAGATTCTGACATAAATCTCCCGAACGAGATTGATTCAGTCAGGGCTAGAATGGGATTGCCCTGAAACTCAAAAATATTTTACATGTTTGCTCAGTGATTTCTTTAATGCAACTCATTATTATCTATTTCAAACCAATGATATCCATAAAACAATTAACACAAAATGCAAAGAAACTCCAGAGACTCGGTGTCTTCTTTATTAACTGAAACAAAAAAGAGCCATAATCTTGATGAATGCCAGATATATTAAAAAAAGCCATACTCAAGTCCAAAAGAAGTTTCAACAATGGAAAGAAAAAAGGCAATCATCAACACGAGGATGTCCGAAAATGAGATTTAACGAAAGCCAATCAAGGCTGCATTTAATCAAATATATGCAATTCTCCGGAAAATATTAGCAGTTACGGAAAATAAAAGGAGAGCTTAAATTACTTTCGTTTCAAGTGTTCAAAGCATTGAACAAAATCAAGAACAGCAGTAATTAATTCAATAAAAACGAGTAAATCCTCAAAGCATTATGGTCTGTTTGACAACCCAAAAAGCAAAAGGAAAATGAGCAACAGAATCTCACAACAGCCATTTTTCCATTTCACCAAAAACCCCAGTAGTCATAATTTTTTCAAGATGTCTCAATATCACAGGCAAAATCACAACAATTGAAGCAAAACCCACAAAAGATCACTAAAAACAACACCAAAACAGAAAAACCATTCCTTCAAACCCCAGAGCATGATAAGACAAGACATGAAATAAATAATAAAGCAATAAAGCTTGAAGGACTAACCTCTTTGGCTTCTCTGGAAGCACTAGATGGATGAGAAAAAGATCTCATAAGACAAGCTGATTCTCCCATTTTTCTTTTATCTATCTATACAAAGAAAGCGAATCCCACAAACAAAAATACTCTCTTTTTTATTCAAAACCCTTTTCGCTACCGACAGCAGGTACGTAGAGCTTATCTTAGTTTTAGTTTAGTTTATGGCAGAGTCAATCTCTGGTCTCCCTTTAAAATATGAAAATCAGGGTCTAGGCTCAAATGGGTCCATCTCATTTCATGTCTTGCAGGCAACAAAGGCAAGATGAGAGCGTAAGAGGCAACTCAGTTCTTCTGCAGAGAAAGGGAACCTTCTTCCTCTGTCAGCGAGTGAGTGAGCGAAGAGACCGTTGTTGTTGTTGGGTTGCCTTTCTTTCACTTACTCTTAACAAAGAAAAGACTGAATCTTTATATTTTGATTGATGGATAGATTTCTTCGGGACCTACCTGAAAGAAGCTCCTAACGTCTAGTTTCACTTCTAGAAAAGCAATCATGTGAGAGAGGGGGAAGGTGACAGATAAACAGAATCTGATGGATTTTATTTATGTTCAGTTTGGTTGAGTCCATTAATTTGAATTTGAAGGAAGGGGGGGATTATTAAAAATATTAAATATTTTTTTTAAAAAAAATATTTTTTATATATCATACCAAAACCTTTTAAAAACCAAAAAAATAATAATTCTAATCGAGAAGGTCACTTAGATCTCATTTAAAATTGAGATTGAATTTTTTTTTTTTTGTTAAAATTTGATTTTTTTTATTTTAAATTATTTTTTTTAGTGTTTTTAGATAGTTTTGATATGTTAATATCAAAAAATAATTTAAAAAAATAAAAAATATATTATTTTAATATATTTTCAAGCGAAAAATACTTTGAAAAACAACATCTATCGTACTCTCAAACACTTTCTTAGAACTCGTTTGGTATTGTATTAACGGTTGTTATTCAAAGTGTTTTTCGCTTGAGAATGCATCGAATAATTTTTTTTTTACATTAGCACATCAAATCTAAAAGCACCATAAAATATTAATTCGCAAAAAAAAAATAAAAAAATAATAATTTTTTTTCAAAAATATTTTTGAAATACAAAAACAAATAAGCTCATTAACAATAGTTTTTGTCTACAATTAGATAGTGTTTGTGATTGTGATAACGATAGTTTTTCAAAGTGTTTTTTACTTGGAAATATATTAAAATAATATATTTATTTATTTTTTAAAATTTATTTTTGACATTAGCTTGTCAAAATAATACAAAATCATAAAAAATAATTTAAAATTCAAAAATTCAAAACTTTTCATAAAATAATTTTAGAAAGCAAAAACTTATTATACTCTTTTAAGGCCTATATCAAGGGACCATGTTTAACGAATTAATTAATTAATTAAAAACTTTTTTATTTATTTTTTTCTAGATAATCATTTGCACTCCCTCCCTTCACTCACTGGGTAGGGATTTTCTTCGTTATTGGTAGCCTCTCTCCTGTATTTTCATTGGCAGATAGTGATGCAGTCAACAATTTACTAAAGAATTAACAGAGAAACTTTATTAATATTATGGAAAGGAACATCTCTAAACAACACAATAGATAGATAAAACAAAGAAAACTAGAGTTTTTTAATGGTTTATTTATAGAAGCACTCATCTACCTAGTAATTGGTTATTATCTAAGGATAAAAAAGATATAGATAATTTAAATAAAAAGACATGTTTTCTTGTTTTTTTATTTTAAAATTATTTAAAAAAAGATTTATTTTTATATCTTTATCCTCTTTATTTTAACTTTTCTGTATATTTTATACTTATCCATTTTATTTTAAAATAATAATTAAATATAATATGTGTTTGGTATTGTGATATAATGAGAAATTTTATGGTGTTTAGAGAGTAACTAGTGGTATGATATTAATTACTTCTTTGACTTATTTTTTAAAAAAATAAGAACAATTAAGTGAGAGAAATCCTAGGTGGAGATATTCTTATCATTTTTTATGGGTTATGAGTTTCATTTATAGAAACAAAAAATTTCTACTGATAAAATTTCACCATGTGTCATTTTTATTTTATTTTATTACAAAAAAGGATAAAATAAAATAAAAATAAATGATATAAAAAATAAATAAGATTTTATATATTTATTGGTCAATGAAATGTTGATACATGAGATGATATATTGAAGATATCTTGTTATAAATACAAGATGTCATCGATAAAAATCAACTAATAAAATAATATCACATGGCATTGAAAAAAAAACTTGAGAACCCCTATAAATCTCTATAAATAGAGGGTCTCACTTTAGACAAAAAGAAAAAGAATTCTTGGAGATACAAAATTTTTTTCAAGACAAACACTTCAAGCAAGGAAGCTCTTTCAAAACCTCTTAAGCCTCCTTCATCTACTCTTGAAGTTTACAAAGAACGAAGCTCTATTGGGTCAAGTCTAAACGTCTTATAAGAGTTCTTCAATGACACTTTGAAGATAAATCAAATGTACTCTTCAACGCATCAAATCACCAAATCTCGCCGCGCAATACACGCTCAAATTCACATTCTTGCAAAGCACATATCTTGGCTTAATTTCACAAATAAATCAAGTCACCACATATCAAATCCAAAGGAGGAATCAAAGGATTGTTTATTCTTTTGTAAGAATTTTTTAAATAGAGATTATACCTAGTCATATATTTTAATAAAATCAAATATTTGTAAACGTGTGCTTATCTAATTTCAGATACTTAAAATTGTGTTCATAATTTTCTAGCGACTCCACTGGGGAATCTCTACCTCACATCTCTTCCCTTTAAGAAAGAATTTTCAACAACCTCTCAATGATAACTAGAAAGAACATGATCACCATTGTCGCTTCCAAAAGCAATAAGGGTACTGATTCAAGTTGCCGACATGCTATTGAAGATTCTTCAACCTCGCCATTGAAAAGAAAAACCATCACTAAGTTGTATGCACAAACTAAGCCGATTCTTGAGCTAATGTCAACATCAAATGCAAAAAAAAGCACGAGAACTCGCTCTAAAAATAAAGTTACAAGTAACTCCACCATAAAAATCAAGTGGGGGCACATGAACTTTTCTTCGACACTCAATATGACTACTTCAGCAATTCTCTCATAAAGATCTCTCCATGTCGATCACCAAGTAAGGATTCGGGTTTTGGCACCATGTTATTGATGACGACTGAGACTACATTTTTGGAGGATCAAGTGGTTAACTTGACAAAACTCATCAATAAGCTTTCAACTTCACTCGAGGAAAAAGACCAAGAGATAACAAAGCTAATGAACAAACTTGAGAGCATGAATGAGCGAGACCAAATTTCGGTTACCAAGGCTTTGCAAATGGATCAAATAGATGTCATTGAGGATTCTATAATTGGAGCTATAAGGAATATTCATGGTATTACCAATGGCTTTTTCACCATGAATAAACTGAAAGAACTTATCAAGGAAGCCATCATGGACCAAGTAGAAAGCTCAGTTCAACCTTTATATTTTTATGTGAAGTCGTACACCCAAAAAATCAACATGCTTAAGATGCATTTGAGCTATCAACCACCAAAGTTTTGATAATTCAATGACAAAGAGAATCCTAGGCAACATATAGCTCATTTTATGGAGACTTGCAATATGTCAAAATTGATGGTGATCTCATGGTAAAACAATTCATTCATTCTTGAAAGACAATGTCTTTGACTGGTATATTAACTTGAAGTCTGGTTTAATTGATAGTTGAGAGAAATTGGAACATGAGTTTCTTAACTGCTTCTACAGTACTCGTCGTGTGGCTATCATGATTAAACTCACCAATACATGTCAATGGAAAAAGTAGATTGTCATCAACTATATTCATCGGTGGAGAAACCTTAGCCTCAACTTTAAAGATCGGCTTACCAAAACTTCTACGCTAGATATATGTATTCAAGTGATGCATTGGGGACTACACTACATATTACAAGGCATTAAACCAAAATCTTTTAAAGAATTGGCTACTCGAGTACACGATACGGAACTTAGCATTGCTGCAGCTGAAAACTTATCATTACCTATGCAAAAGCCCATGAGAAATAAGATTAAAGGTCATGGATTTGGAAAGAGTGCTCTAAAGATTGAGGGGAAACAATATTTTGTAATTAATTATGCTTCTATAAAGGTACCAACCAAAGTAAAAAAAAAAATGATCGTACAACACTGATTACTTTTCAAAAAGGTAAAAGAAAGAAGTTAACCTTGAAAAGACGATAAGAAAAAAAGTATTCATTCCCTAACTCAGACATATCAAGAATGCTAGATGATTTACTCGAAGCAAATCTTTTCGAGCTACCAGAGTTGAAACGGTCCGAAAAAGTAAACCAAATGGACAATCCAAATTATTGCAAATATCATCGCTTGATCAATCATCCCGTGAAGAAGTGTCTTGTGTTGAAATACAAGATCATGAGGCTACATGAGAGTGTGTATATTTTTTTTTATGATGAAATAACATCTTCTAATATCACAACCATTGGAAATTTAGGTTCACACCAATCGCTCATAGCAGTAAGTTTCGACTCTTTTGAACTTATGATACTTGACGTTCTTTTGCTTACGAGCTTCACCACATCCTTGAGTCAAGCCTTATGTATAACCATTGTATAAAAAATTAGTAATGTGAATCCTGGCTCATCTAAGAATTGCAATAGTGAAGAACGAACTGTAGTCACTTGTAATAAAGGAAGAAAGAAGCGCACACGTATGAAATACTACTTTGATTAATTTAATAAGTATCACTTTAATATTTTTAAAATAAAATACTTTTTAAAACTCATCCAAAACAAAATCTACACACTCCTAAACACTCATATAATTTAGGATGGAGAATCACTTGTAGAAAAAAGAATCACTCCTTCTAAAGAACACGAGGTACAAGAAATTATCCACTAGGTAAATGTTTCTATTTTCTTTCACTCATTCCCTTCCTATTCAATCAACAAAATAAAATATATTAAAACTCAAAAACACATTAACAATAAACTATAAGAGCTCACCAATTCATTGTTTCAATTATTATAACTACTCATCCAATAGCACCCAATAACACCATGTATTTTTTTTCATGTTATTTTTTTTTATTTTTATCCTCATGTGCTAATTTGTTTCATGATTGCCTAAGTATTTTGTTTTTTGTTTGCTTGTCGAGGCCTTACTTAGTAAAAAAAAATCTTTTCGTTGGTTTTGCACTCAATCTTGCAACAAACTATTTTGATTTTTTGTATTCTAAAAGATTAAATCTAGAAGGATTGTAATTGACAATTAGAAAAAAAAAGTAGCCTTTAAAGAAAAAAGAACATGAAATTTAGTTGTGCAATCTAAAGGTGGAGAGAGAAAAAAAATAGTCATTGATGCCACGTAGTCAAGAAGTGGCCAGCACGTGCTACCTTAGAAGGAAGACCCTATCAAGACGAGTTCAAAGACAACAATGAAGACCGTCTTTAGATGTTGGAAGAAGCCACATGCACCATCCCAATATGGCAGCTCTTCTCACATGTTGGCACGTGCATTGCACGTGCTATATTTTTTTTACCCTTTTTGTTCATTCAATCTTATATTCTATATCAACTCTTCAATTGAATCTTGAATCTTATCATACTCAGCCCAAATCATCTTCTTTAAATATAGTCTTTGTTTCTCGAATAACTCTTTAATTTAGTGTTGAATTTGATATGATTCAAGTCCAAAGAAGGCTCAACTAGGAAAAGAATAAAGAAATAAAAAGGAAAGAAACATTCACCCGATCGAGTTAGCTCACTATGGTTGTGTTCAATATGGGTCGTGAATTTGGTGATTAACTCGAGTTGACAAGGTGTGATCTATTATGTTGTCATCTTAATATTAAAAAAAAATCATCTTGATTTTTTTCAAGTTAACTTATATTTTTACTAATTATTTAGATTGTATTTTAACTCGTTAAATTAATTGTGTCACACTAGTTTTTTTTTTAAAAAAACTCTTAAAGACATTGTTGAGACGAATCCATACCTACAACGTATGTGCGCAACGAAACTAATCAAAGCTGACAGTCTAAGCAGGAAATGTTAGAAATTTTCCCACATAAATTGATAGAGACTTAGACTCACTGCATCATCAAATAGGTTATGGGTGATATATTTGGTTTATCAATTTTTGTTTACCTCTTATATTTTTTATGGTTTTTCTAAGTATTTATTGAAGATAAAGTTAATTTAGCCTAGATCTAACCAGAAATGAAATTTTTTTATCGAATCTGTATCACATGATCGTATACAATCAATTTTGAGAGTTTCACAAGAGAATTGTTATTCAATTATTTGTCATTACACAACAAGTTTCATTCATCATACCATATGATTAAGGATCA
>Ga0307515_10025576_pt1 | contig 10207 bp, 8 predicted proteins | sample 17_EM_MG_FD_194513 | JGI IMG/M metagenome (GOLD analysis project Ga0307515, IMG submission 194513) | Populus trichocarpa ectomycorrhiza microbial communities from riparian zone in the Pacific Northwest, United States - 17_EM | ecosystem: Host-associated > Plants > Roots > Unclassified | place...
CATTTGCTGAGCGCTTCTGCCTCCTGTTATTTTTCTAACCTCCTTTGGCTATTTATTTTATTTCATTTATTTGGGGACCCAAAAATGGGTTACAACACATGTATAAATGCGTGTCTATATACATCTCTAGAGAATATCGTAATTATCAAACCTCACATTAGGCAAATACTTGATTGGTGGCGGTAGTATAAATCTTTTCCTCAAGCCGTATGGTAATTTTCTTGAGTTCTTGTAAAGATTCTCAGCTGCTTGGCAAGATTTGATCACTCCCAGAACTGGTTGGCTTTCCGTTGACATGTAGATGAAACAAATGTAATATCCTAATTTTTATTTGGGATAGTTTATTCACCATTTCTATTAAAACCAATGAAATTACCAACAAAATTTTTTTGTCAGTAATTTATGGTGATATTTACCAACCGATTTAAATCTATTGCTAAAACCGTTGATATATACCGACATAATTATTATGTCAGTATATATCAATAGAATCCCAAACGGAGTATAAAGAATTTTGAAAAACAAAGCCGTGCGATGACGTGGAAGTTTTTTTGGGCGATTTTACTAATGAAATTACAGAGGGATTCAAACTGAGATCTCCGTATAATGATGTATCCACTTCACTGGCAGAATTGCCGAGGGAATCACCGACGGAATATTTCATCGGTAAACGTTAATATATCACCACGCTGCTTCCCATACCCTCCCCTATTTCTCCTTCTTCTTCCCCCATCCCTGCATCTAAACAAACTCTCCCCTCCCAAACTACATATAACCACCCCATAAAACATCCCTCACTTCTCAACACAAATCATCCTTTTTTATTTTTTGTAGTCATAACATCCGTGTCCTGATTTATTGTGGATATTGTCATTTCTGTAAGTAAATCTATCTTTTTTAATTTTAACATTAAAATATTAATTTTATTATTATTGAATGTTTTTTTAGTATATGTATTTTGTTAGGGTATGTACATGTTTTATTTTTTTTTCTCAAATAAACTTGTAATATGAATGTATAATTTTGTACTTGTTATGGTTTGTTTTAGATTTTATAAAATTGTATTTGTTTGTAAATTGTTGAAACTTATGTTGAATTACCGAATTAGATGGGTTGTGATGAAATAAATAATAGCTTGTTTAACAGGTCCGTTTTAATTTTTATCAATGTTATTGCCGAGATGTAATTTTCATAAATTTATGTGTATAAATTTGTATGGACGTTGATAATTGATAATGAATATTTAAGAGAAGTTTTAATTAGTTTGTTGGATAATCTTGAGCTAAACCAATATTTTTGCAAATTTATTTACTTAACATAGTTAATTAATACATGATGTCATTATTACTTTATAGAGGTTCGATAGAAGTCATGGATGATCGTTTATGGATGTATCGAGATTCACCCCAAAGATTGCGGAGGATGGATTATTGTAATAGGGTTCTGGGTTTTATTAATTTTGCAACATCTATTCCGATAAATTTTAGTGGCGGTAGTATTAGGTGTCCTTACAAGAAGTGTAAAAATAAAACGTTTCTACATCCAGGTGCTGTAACGATGCATCTTCTACACAAATGGTTCACAAAGGATTACCTGTGTTGGTATGCATACAGAGAACTATTTGCTCGTAATGCGAGCATGGTAGAAAGAATGGTTGGGTCAACTTCTAGTGCTAGCAACGTGCATGAAGTTGTAAATGACAACAGTAATCCTTACAGGAATATGGTTATGGATGTAATGAGAATGAATGAAGGTAATGCAAGTCAATGTCCAATTGTAAAAGAAGAACCTAATGCAGATACAACCAAGTTTTTTTATTTGTTCAAAGATTCTAATGAACCATTATGGGATGGCTACACTAATCACAGTAAATTATTGGTCATTGCATAAGTGTTCACCATCAAGTTGGATAATGGGTTGAGTGAGGTCGGTTATGATAGAATTATCGAATGAGCGAGAAGCATTTTACCTGAAGAGAATAGGCTGAAAAAGAACTTATATGATGCTAAGTCCATGATGAAACCCCTCGGTTTAGGATACCAAAAAATTAACACGTGCCCTAACTTCTGTATGTTGTACTACCTTAAAAATGTTGAGCTGATTGAGTGCATGACATGTGGGCATTCCCGATACAAACCCAGAACTGGCATGGGAAAGACTCTTATGGCATATAAAAAACTTAGATACTTCCCAATTACACCTAGACCGCAGAGGTTATTCATGGCACCAAGAACTGTTAAGCATATGACATGACACCAATCACATGATGCGGTTGATGGAGTGATGGTGCATCCTTCTAACGATGAAGCATGGAAACACTTTAACAGTGTGTATCTTTTCAGTTGAATCAAGGAACGTGCATCTTGGGTTGTATACATACGGATTCAACCCATTCGGGTCATTTGATACTCCTTATTCTTGTTGGCCGATCATACTCATAGTTTACAACTTGCCACCAGGGATGTGTATGAGGCCGAAGTTCATGTTTTTATCTACGGTGATACCCGACTCAAATTGTCCAGGCTGGAATATAGATATTTGTCTTTGACCGTTGATTGATGAATTGACGCAGTTGTGGTCCTTCCTTTGGAGCTTTGATTATGATATATTAAGAAAACATAGTTTTTTTTTATGAGGGTGGCTTTGATGTGGACTATCAATGATTTTCAAGCTTATGGAATGGTTTCTGGTTGAAGCACGCACGGAAAACAACAAGGCATTCACGTTAACAAATGGAGGTAAAACTTCTTTTTTTGACTGCCACCATCATTTCTTGCCAATGAATCACAAGTACAGAAAGAACATAAATGATTTTTTTGTTAGCAGAGTTAAAATGGATGTTGCACCCCTATATCTTTCTAGTAAAGAATTGCATTATGTTGTATCAGAGTACGGTGACATTGTGTTTGGTTTCCAATCTGGTAAGCAAAAATTTTCTGGTTTTGGTTTGACTCATAACTTGGTAAAGCAAAGTAATTTTCTGAGAGCTTCCTTATTGGAAGATGAATCTCCTCTGTCATAACCTTGACGTCATGCACATAGAAAAGAACGTGTTTGAGAACATTTTCAACATTGTCATGGATGTTGTCGCACCCGACATCGCGGCGGCCCTAAAAAATAATCTCTGTTATTTATGGAAAAAGAACAGATTTCTGGCATCTTGTTCTTTTAGGAAAAAAAGTCTTGTTCAAGGAGTCGCCACCTAATATTATGGTCACTAGGAAACCTAACTTGTCAATAGAAATTCTATGGCTCGGGATTGGTTACGTAAAAAGAAAGATATTATCACCCCTTAAACGTTCTGCCTGAGGCAGACTGCATTGCTGGTTTTGTCTTAAATTGCTAAACATTTATTCGCTTATGCTATGATGATTTGTTTATAATATTCCTGACTCTGGCGCCAGTGAATATTCGAGCTCGAATAATTCCAACTCTGGTGTTGGTAAAAATTCGTAGCTACAAAAAAAATTAGATCAATATTTTTTATTCCTTACTCTAGCGCCAGTGAATAAATAAATAAAAATAAATTTATTTTTACGCATGCACATATTTTTTTTTATTTTTCTAGCTAAATAAAATAAAATACAAATGAATAAAAATAATATAAATTTAAACCGGTATTTTTATTCCTAACTCTAGCGTCAGTGAATAAACCAATAAATTTATATTATTTTTATTCATGCATACATATTTTTTTTATTTTTCTACCTTTTTTATTTTTCTGTTTCTCTATTTTTCTATTTTTTATTTTTATATATTTTTTTGGGGCTGGGCCCAGCCAGCCTGGCCCGGTCACTGGCCCAAGCCAGTGACCCGGCTGGGCTGCAGGCACGTGTGGTTCAAACCACGCGTGCGCTGCATAGGGTGAAGGTAATTAAATTACCTTCGCCCCGTTCTCTTCTCTACAGAATGTCAGAATCAAATGTGCATAAATGAAGATAAAAGGAAAGCCTTACCTGGCGATTCGAAGGCGCAGGCGACAGCAACAGTTCGGGCACTCCCGGAGAATTCTCCCTTCCTCCTCCTCTCGGTCTCTTCTCCTCTGTTTTTGTGTTTCTGTTTGTTGGGTTTTTTACTTACTCTCTGCTCTCCTCTGCTTTCCTCTTCTGTTCGTACGTTGTGATTGAATTCTGGGTCTAAACCAAAGATGAGTTTAGCTCTCTGTTTACTTCCTTTTGTTCAGTTAGCTTCTGGGTTTTTTTGTTCTCTGTGTCTTTTTTGCTCTGGTTTTCGGGTCTTTCTTTTTTTTAATCCACCTCCTCCTCGAGGTTGCCTTTTGCCCAGCTTTTATAAGGCCAGAGGTCGATCGGCGTTGTAACGGTCGGCAGTAATGGCGTGGGGCGCTGCATTCAATGGACAAACGTCTCTGCCTTTAATGGCGGAGCTGTTGCAGAGGAAGAAGAGCGAACAGTCGCCTCCCAAAACGACTCCGTTTTCCCATCCCAAAGGCTTCTTTCAATTTGGTCCTCGAAATTTGTACTTTTGCAATCAGGCCCCTGGTTAAAATGTAATTGGATCCTTTCATTTCCGCGCCATTTTCAAGCTGGTCCTTGGATTTTGATTTTTTCAATTTGGACCCCAATTAAACCCCAAACTTTGATATTTCTTCAATTAAGTCCATGATTTCATTAATTAAATTAATTCCAAGCCAATTAAATCCAGAAATTTATCAATTCTCCAATTAAACCCTTGATTGGATTAATTAAATTAATTTTCAATCTTAATTAAGTCTAAAACTTGTCAATTCTCCAATTAAACCCTTAATTGGATTAATTAAATTAATTTCAAGCTCAATTAAGTCTTAAAACATATCAATTCTCCAATTAAAACTTTGATTGGATTAATTAAATTAATTTTAAAGTTTAATTAAACCCCAAAAACTTCCAATCATGTTGCCTTTAACCCAAATTTTAATTTATTCTTTATTTATTTCATTTTACTTATTTTTCATCATCATTATTTTTTTATCATCATTTTTTATCCTTTTCAATAAATAAAATAATAATAATAATAATAATAATAATGGTTAAAAATTGGGTTATGACAAATGTGAAGGGGAAGACAAAGGACAACATCAAGGCTATAATGGATATAGCATTGTTCTGTAACCGTAAAAATATGGAGTTAATTTTTAATGGGTCACGAGTCGCAAAACCGAAAGCAAGCTTCGTGTTAGAAAAAAAAACACAACTACTAGTCTACCAATAGCTTAAGAGTCTGTGTTTTCTCGATACACATGCCTCGAACATATCAAGGTTGGTTAATCTAGAGGAATCCAAATTGTATGGAGTGAAGAGTCATGACTGCCACGTGTTTATGCAAACACTTATTCCATCAGCTTATTATGATTTGTTGCCAAAGAGGAAATGTGATGCATTCACGGAGATCAGTCATTTTCTTAGAGATATATGCTCCAGCAAGTTGTAGACACATCACATTAGGAGGCTTGAAATGAATATCATCAAGACAATATGCAAACTTGATATAATATTCCCTCCATTATTTTTTGACTCGATTGAGCATCTACCCATACATTTACTATATGAGGCAAAAGTTGGAGGACCAATCCAATATAGATGGATGTATCCATTCGAGAGGTTAGATATTACAGATGCAATGTAATTCGTAAAGTATTTTCATTGTTTTTCTTAACTGAAAATATTTATTTAATTCCATTCAGGTACTTGTTCAATCTTAAAAAAAAGGTTAAGAACAAAACACATGTTAAGGCTTCGATATGTGAGGCCAATATTGTAAAGGAGATCTCAACATTTATCTCGTACTATTTCGAACCTCATTTCAGAATGAAAATCAACTGCATTCCACAACATGATGGTGGTGGTGAAGTGCCTTCAAGTGAGAATTTGTCAATATTCTCAATTGAAGCTGATGATGATTCAATTGAAGAAGAATAAGAAGAAAATTCTGATTAACTATCAGAACACAAAAGTGTAAAGGATTTTTTTATAATGTAATATTATGGATGAAATTTTGTATAAAGAAATATTTAATAATTGTTATGTTCACTGTTGTTATTGTGCTATGTGGGCAGTTTGCTGGGAGGATAGAAGACAATACAGACACAATCTGTCATGCATTTTGCACATCACCGATGGAAATACGGATGGATTGTATCCATCGGTATTTTCCAGAGGCGATGGGAACTGCTCATATCCACATTGCTGATGGAAATATGGACGGATTATGTTTGAAATTTTTTTTTCAGGTTTAAAATATGAAATTTCTGGTATAAATAAAATAAAATCAACTGGTTTGTGGCATATATATTGTTAATATTTGCAGGTTTAAAAAATTTAGGTAGTCTCCATTATAGGGGAGGTGCTGCCGATTTTTTTTTAAATAATCGAATTTGATTATGTAATTATTCATCAAATTTGTATAGATGTGTAGAACAAAATAAACAGCACGTCGTGAGCATATGTTCGCAGCTAGTTCTTCTAGGAGCGAGGTTGACGTGTCCTTAGATGCCGACCAAGAAGAGGCACCTATAGCGACTTGCGACGCTGCCTCTTCTAGCGTGGTTCCATAACACAGAGGCGGTGTGCCTTCACAACTGGGTCAATTCACCTGCAAGTACGAGGCATATTGGAAGGATGACCGTTCAATGTAAGTTTGTTTTGTTTTTTTTTTTACTTATAACGCAATTTGTGAACAACTAATTAATATTTTATTAATTTTATTTATTTTCAAGTTCACAAACATTAAGGTAACCCGAGTAATAACATCAGCATTTAAATCATCTATGAAGATTCTATTATTTCAATGGAGTAGGGTTTCCAGACATCTTGATTGGAAACCTTATATCGATGCATGGTTTCAAAGATTTAAGGTTGGTGTTAACTTCAAATTTTATTTATTTTTAATAAATTATTTATGCACATAACAAATATGAGTGGGATAGCGCTCATGACAATGTTGCAAGGAGGGTGTAGGAGAATCACGAGGCAACTAGGTAATATCGAAAACGATACGATATTTTTTTTTATAAAAAAATTATGTTTTAAACTCTAGTTTGTCATTAACTCATATAAAATTTGTTGATGGTAGTAGATTGCGTGACTTTTGGTATGAAGTGCAGAAAAAAGTCAAAAAAGACGTTAGAGATAACGGTCTACAAGGCTTGAATGACGTGGTGGTTTAGAGGGATTTCAGGTCGCCATATATACAAGAGGATATATGGCCGCAATATATCCAGCATGTGACATCTGAGCGGTTCACACGATATTCACAGTCCGGTGTTGACAACCGGAACCGGCAAATTCATGGTTCGGTGACCACGCACATCGACGACTCCTTTCTGTTCATTGCACATGCGAAGTGGATGGTGTACGAACTCTCTAACACTACGGCCGAGAATTTACGGGCGGCCCGTAGTGTCTCAACCATTGGGAGCTCCCAATCAGTATCAAGCACCCAGTCTGAGGAGATCGTGGCCTTGAAACATCACAAGACTTATCTCACTGAGCAATATCATCAACTCTCGGTGGATTATGAACAACTTCGCCAGATGGTCATGGACATGAAATCACAGATGGGTGGTACGTGTGTGCCTCCTTTTTGGTTGTATGGTCCTGGGAACGACCAACCTCCTCCTCCTCCAACTCTGCCATTGTTCTATTTCAATTTTTTTGTACAATGAATATTTTGATTTTTACATTTTTCAATTTTATACAATTTTATTTACTTAATTAGTTTTTTTACTATTATTTTATATAATTTTATTTTATTTATTCTACACAATTTTATTTTTAAAATATTTTTAAATTATCACCGACCGATTTATAGACAACATTGTACCATCGGTATTTTCCAAAGAGTTGTAAAATATTTACTACATATGCCACAATCACCGACGTCGTTATTCCGTCGGTGATTTACCGATGGAAATATAGAAGGAATCATTCCGTTGGTATATTCCAGAGAGTTTGGAAAAAATTACTGCTTATGCCACTATCATCGATGGAAACATACCGACAGAATTATCCCGTCGACATATTTCTAGCGGGAATTGTTTTTTGGTGCGCATTTTTCGTCTGTAAAACCATCAGTTTTTTTTATTGAAAGAATTAGCAACAGAATATTGAATTACCGACAAACGTTATTCCAACGGACGTATTCTATCAGTGAATTAGTTGATAAAATTTTCACCGACGGAATGGTAATCTTATGCCGACGGAAAAATTCCGTCGGTAAAACTGTTAAATGTTGTAGTGATGTAACATTATGTTTTCTTGATTTCGAGATAAAAAAAACATTATATTTAGAAAGGTTTCGGATTAATTGAATATGGTATGAAAATATAATTGCCTAGTGATATAGATCATGAAAATATGATTGCTTAGTGGTTCTTTAATGGTATAAAAGCATTAGGTTAAGCAAAGTTAGAAGTTGTTAGTTTAAGTATTTTACAGGGGCTACTGTTTGATCCAAAAAAGGATTTGAATAAATACATTTTTTTACCCAAATTTTATACATAGGAAAAGCTTGTTCTCTCTGGCTTTTAATATCATAAACAGTGCATTAATCTAGTTTTTATAGAAATAGCTATGATAAAAATAGTAAAGAATACGTGGACTATCCGTCAATAATGCCCAGGGATGATTTCGGGGATTATTATAAATTATATAAAAAGAATTGTTATCTGGATTATATACATGAACGAAAAGGTAATTGAGACTAGTTTAAGTGTTGGAGGGATTTTAACGGGTTATATGCTTGCGAATAGATTTTTTGAGCTAAGATCAAACACTCTATTATTTATAAATAGAATAGATATTTTTCTGAATTGTGCAGTTTTCATCTCATAAATGTATTACATTCTAAAAAAAAAAAAAAAAAGATCAAGCAATGGCTATGTTTAGATTGATTTGCTTATATGCTATATTTGTGAATGTATGGCATAGAATTTTTGAAGAATGTTATATAAACTGATTTATGAAAGAAAACGGAAGATGCGTCTTTAATGTCTCCATTCTGCACATGTAAATCATTACGTTTCTTTCTTAATGACCAGGCAAAGTATAGAGAAGTCAGTAGCAGCGAGCAAGAACCCTGAACTCGCAAACCACACCAATATCAGAAATGTGAGGAATCATTAGCAAAAGTAAAAACAAATAATGACATAAGCAAGTGCCGGTCAAGTAATATACATAGACATCTATTTTTACTTCCTCCAGATGTACAGAGTATAGTAGTTTACTCGGCCACCCTTCTATCTAAAAGTTGTAGCTACGAGCTTCATGGTTAATTTTCTTGAATGGGAAGAACCCTTCATTTATGGCTATGTTCCAAGATATATAAGTGAATTAGTTGCAAACCAGGGGAGTCTCTGTGAAAACATTACAATAGCATTTACTGTGAGTATGAACACCTCTATGCATGTGCTGTAATTGACAAAGAAAAGAAGAGAAATCCTTTCAATTTATGAAAATGCAATGAGTTAACCTTATCTCACACTGCAATATATACTCTACAGTATTCATGTTTGAAAACATTTGAATGGGAATAAAGAAAATAATTCATCAAACAATATGAGGGTTGTTTGGAAAAAGATTATGGAAGACCACCAGTATGACGGTTGTTTGGAAAAATAATTCTGTAATTGACTTTTGTAACTTGTCAGGTAACCATAGGTAACTTGTGTGGACCTCCATTGCGAAACAGTTGTAGTGAGGAAGCAGTGTCGTCCCAGCCAGTGCCTAATATTGAACAAGGAGATGATGGTTTCAGGACAGTGGCATAGCTTCTTGAATCTCTGTTTCTAATCGGAACAGGGGAGCAACGAGAAGCTTGGAGTGGTCGCAGATTGTCTTTCTTTTGCTCATGAGGTTGCCTGTCGAAACGCTGAAGATTTGCCCGCAGCTTGTAGGAATCTGTTGCAAGTTGATTCTTGAGAGAACCAATTAGAAGAGAATCCAATTGATGAGCTAGTGTGGCAGTGGCCTTCCCAACTAACATAAAGAGTACGTAGAATAACAGAGGGATGGTGGGAAGAAGACGAGAGAAAGAGAAGAGGGAACAGAGGAGAAAACACGACAATTGTATTGCATTCTATATTCTCCTTCTGTTCCATAAGTAGTTACAAATATAGTAGTAGGGAGTAGATTCTAGAGAATTTGTTAGCTTAGTTACAGGAATCTTTCGCAATAGTAACAACTAACAGAAATGAAAAAAAAGACTGGCGCTG
>Ga0307515_10025577_pt1 | contig 10207 bp, 9 predicted proteins | sample 17_EM_MG_FD_194513 | JGI IMG/M metagenome (GOLD analysis project Ga0307515, IMG submission 194513) | Populus trichocarpa ectomycorrhiza microbial communities from riparian zone in the Pacific Northwest, United States - 17_EM | ecosystem: Host-associated > Plants > Roots > Unclassified | place...
CCCACGGTGGACTTTCCCGATCCGGACCGTCCGCCGATCAGCAGCGCGTCAGGCATCCGCGGCCTCTTTCCCCGTGCGGTGGGCGATGCGCTGCCCGGTGAAGTGGAAGCCGGTGCCCTCGTAGAACGGCACCAGGTCGGGACCGCAGAACAGTGACACGACGTCGATCCCGGCCAGCTCCACGCCGAGCGCGTCCATCAGCCGCCGCCCGATCCCTTGCCCGCGCAGGGATCCCGCGACGACGACGTCTTCGACGTAGGCGCGGCACACGCCGTCGGAGACCGCGCGGGCGAAGCCGACGAGCTCACCGTCGCCATCCCAGGCACCGACGGCCGGGCCGGCCGCGAGGATCGTCTCCACATGCGCGGCGGTCCGCTCCGGCCACCAGCCGGCCCCGGCGTACAACGCGAGCACCCCTTCGGGCGGGATCGGCCGAGCCGCGGCGGGCAGCACTTGAACAACGCTCATGAGGGACGAGCCTAGGCCGGACGCACCGCGTAGTCGCCAAGACCCACTTCGGCCAGCACGAAGGCGGCGTCGCCGACGCGGCCGACGACGTCGGCGATCACACTCGGCGCCTCCCCCAGCAGGTTGCGGCGCTTGACCTCCCCGAACAGGACGCGCAGGACGCCCGCCAGCTGTGAGGCCGCGACCTGCGGGGCGAGGTCGCCGTCGCGCACGCCGGTCTCGGCGGCGAGCACCTCGGCGAGCGCGGCCTCGCGCAGGTCGTGGAACTCGCGCAGCCGGGCCGAGAGCGCCGGACTGCCGGCGATCATCCGGCCGAACTCCTGCCCGGTGAACCCGATGACCGGGTCGTGCGCGGCAAGCCGCTCCCGGAAGTCGCGCCGCAGTGCCGCGATCGCCGACTCCCCGGCGCGGCGATCGCGCACCGCTGCGGCGAGCGAGTCGGTGAACACCTCCTGCATGTCGAAGACGAGGTCTTCCTTGCGGGGGAAGTAGTTCGTGACGGTCATCTTGGCGACTCGGGCCGCCGCGGCGACGTGGGCGATGGTGACGTTCTCGAAGCCGTGCTCAAGGAAGAGGCGCGTGGCGATGTCGGAGATGGACTGGCGCGTCTCGCGCTTGCGGAGTTCACGCAGGCCGGGGGTCTGGGCGTTCATGGGGACATCTTTTCATAGGTCGGACCTAACTTTAGCCTTGACATGAACTTAGGTCGGTACTAACTTTAGGTCCGTCACAACTTCTGAAGGAGAACGAAGTGCCGCAGTACAAGGTGATCCACGTCGGCCTCGACACCACCACCGCAACCGCTCAAGGACAGGAAACCCAGATGCGAAAGACCACCGCCGCGAACAATCCCCGCACCACCAGCGCGAAGACCAACCGCAAGACCCGCGACCCACGCGCCGCGAACATGCGCGCCACCGCCAAGGCACGACAGCACGACTTCCGAAAAGGCGGCTTCCGGCGCTAGGCCGGTGAGGACGTGCACCACATGAGAGCGGGACCGCCCAGAGGGCGGTCCCGCTTGCTGCATAGATTCCCGACCCCGCGACCAGCCCGAACACTCATGGCGCGAATCAGCGGTGTCCCGACGCCGCCCCCCATGTCGAAATCCCCGACCCCGCTCCGACCAACGGGTACGCACCGAGACCCACCCGAGGAGCACTCGAAATGGCCACCATCGTCGCCTCCATGTCCATGTCCCTCGACGGCTTCATCGCCGGCCCCGAGCACCAGATCGACCAGGTCTTCTCCTGGCACCAGAGCGGTGACGTCGCCATCCCGGTCACGATCGGGTCGAAGGACTACACCTTCAACGTCGGCCCGGTCGACGCGAAGTACCTGACCGAGTCGTGGGCCGAGGTCGGCGCGATCCTCTGCGGCCGCGGGCTCTTCGACCTGACCCAGGGCTGGGGAGGCGCCCATCCCGTCGGACAGCCGATCGTCTGCTACAGCCGCGGCATCCCGGAAGGCTGGGAGGACCGCACCGAGGTCACCTTCGCCGACACGATCGAGGGCGCCGCCGAGGCCGCGCGGAAGATCGCCGGCGACCGTCTGGTCGGCGTCAGCGGGACCCGCATCGTCGCGGAACTACTGAACAACGGCCTGCTCGACGCCATCGACATCAGCGTCGTACCGGTCCTGATCGGCAAGGGCCTGCGCTTCTTCGACGGCCTCAAGACAACGCCGCTCGCCCTCGACGGCCCGACGGTCATCGAGGGCGAAGGAGCCACGCACCTGCGCTACACCGTGCGCAAGTAGCCGGGTGCCGGGGGCGCTATTCGAGCGCCCCCGCGCCCAGCAATGCCTTGATGTCGGCCGAAAGCGCGGTCGACGGATTGACGTTCCAGTGGGACGACAGGCGATACAGCTTCGGCGACGGACCCGCACCGGTCAGGCGAACGCGCACCTCGGCGTCGCCGCGGTGCGTCGAGAGCGTCTCCTTCAGTTTGCCGACAAGGCCCTCGGTCACCGTCTGGGCCCGCAGGGACAGGGTCACCGGACCGGCGACACCCTCCTTGTCCGCTGTGGACACGTCCAGGATCTTCAGGTCCTGGGCGATCAGCTGCGGAGTGCCTTCGCGCTTGTCGAGCTTCGCCTTCACACAGCAGACCAGGTCCTCGGCGAGGTAGTCGCCGACGGCCTCGTAGGTCGCCGGGAAGAACCGCACCTCGATGCCGCCCTCAAGGTCCTCAATGGACGCCGACGCCCACAGCTTTCCCTGCTTGGTCACGCGTTTGGCGACGCTCGTCAGGATTCCGGCGACCGTCACCATCGCGCCGTCGGGCATGTCGTCGCCGTGCAGCGCGGCGATCGGCTTGTCGGAGTTGGCGCTCAGGTGCCGCTCATAGCCGACGAGCGGGTGCGAGGAGACGTACAGCCCCAGCATCTCGCGCTCGAAGGTCAGCAGGTCGCGCTTGTCCCACTCGTACTCGGGGACGGTGAGGTCGACGCCCAATGTGGACGACGACTCCTCGGCGGCGAACATGTCGCCGAAGAGGTCGAACTGGCCGCGCGCCTCCTCCTTCTTGATCGACATCATCGCGTCGATCGCCTGCTCGTGCACCTCGGCGAGGCCGCGGCGGGAGTGGTTGAGGGAGTCGAAGGCGCCGGCCTTGATCAGCGACTCGATCGCGCGCTTGTTGCAGACCACGGCGTCCACTTTGGACAGGAAGTCCTGGAAGGACTCGTAGGGCTGCTTCTCCTTGCGGCACTTGACGATCGAGGCCACGACGTTCTCACCGACGTTGCGGATCGCGCCCATCCCGAAGCGGATGTCCCCGCCGACGGCGGCGAAGGAGCCCAGCGAGTCGTTGACGTCGGGCGGGAGGACCTTGATGCCCATCTTGCGGCACTCCGACAGGTACACCGCCATCTTGTCCTTCGAGTCGCCGACCGAGGTCAGCAGCCCGGACATGTACTCGGCCGGGTAGTTCGCCTTCATGTAGGCGGTCCAGTACGAGATCATCGCGTACGCGACCGCGTGCGACTTGTTGAACGCGTACCCGGCGAACGGGAGAATGGTGTCCCACAAGGTCTTGATGGCCTCGTTGCTGTAGCCGCCGGCCGGGGCGTCCGGGTCCTTCTCCGCCGTCATCGCCCGCATACCGGCGTGGAAGCGCTCGTACTCCTTCTCCAGGACATCGAGCTTCTTCTTACCCATGGCCTTGCGCAGAACGTCGGCCTGACCGGCGGTGAAGCCGGCGGCCCGCTGCGCGATCTTGATGATCTGCTCCTGGTAGACGATCAGACCGTAGGTCGGCTTCAGGATCTCCCGCAGCGGCTCGGCCAGCTCGGGATGGATCGGCTTGACCTCCTGCCGCCCGTTCTTGCGGTCGGCGTAGTCGTTGTGCGAGTTCATCGCCATCGGACCCGGGCGGTACAGCGCTCCGACGGCCGAGACGTCGGCGAACTCCGTGGGCTGCATACGGCGCAGCAGCTCCCGCATCGCCGCGCCGTCCAGCTGGAACACCCCGAGCGTGTCGCCTCGCTGAAGCAGTTCGTAGGTCTTCGGATCATCGATCGGGAGCGCGTCGAGGTCGATGTCGGCGCCCCGGTTGACCTTCACCAGGTCGATCGCGTCACCGAGGACGGTGAGGTTGCGCAGACCCAGGAAGTCCATCTTCAGCAGGCCGATGTCCTCACAGGAGGGATAGTCGAAGCCCGTGATGATCGAACCGTCCTGCGGCCGCGCCCACACCGGGATCACGCTCATGACGGGATCCTTCGACAGGATCACCGCGCAGGCGTGCACACCGGGCTGGCGGATCAGGCCCTCCAGACCGCGGGCGGTGTCGAAGATCTTCTTGGCGTTCGGGTCGGTGTCCAGAAGGGACCGGACCTCGGTCGCCTCCTTGTAGCGGGAGTCGGAGTCGTCGACGATCCCCTTGAGACTGATGTCCTTGCCCAGCACGGGAGGCGGCATCGCCTTCGAGATCTTGTCGGCCATGCCGAAACCGGCCGGGCCGTAAAGGATCCGGGCCGCGTCCTTCAAGGCCGCCTTGGCCTTGATGGTGCCGAAGGTGATGACCTGGGCGACCTTGTCGGCGCCGTACTTGTTGGTGGCGTAGACGATCATCTCGCCGCGGCGGCGGTCGTCGAAGTCGATGTCGATGTCGGGCATGGACACGCGCTCGGGGTTGAGGAACCTCTCGAAGAGCAGCGTGTGCTCGATCGGGTCGACGTTGGTGATGCCGAGTGCGTACGCCACCAGGGATCCGGCCGCCGAACCGCGACCGGGACCGACCCGGATGCCGACCGAACGCGCGTGCTTGCACAGGTCGGCGACGACGAGGAAGTACGCGGGGAAGCCCTGCTGGTTGATGACGTCGAGCTCGAAGTCGGCCCGTTCGTTGTAACCGTCGGGGATCCCGGCCGGGAACCTCCACTTGAGACCTTCGACGACGTCGTGGTGCAGCCAGGTCTCCTCGGTGTGCCCTTCGGGCACATCGAAGATCGGCATCCGGTTGGCGTGGCCGAAGGCGGAGTCGTAGGACTCGACGCGCTCGGCGATCAGCAGGGAGGAGTCGCAGGCGCCGGGCAGCTCGTCGTCGAACATCGCGCGCATCTCGGCCGACGACTTCAGGTAGTAGCCGTCGCCGTCGAACTTGAAGCGCTTCGGGTCGTCGAGGGTCTTGCCGGACTGTACACATAGGAGCGCCTCGTGCGCCCCCGCCTGGTCCTGGGTGACGTAGTGGGAGTCGTTGGTGGCCAGCCAGGGCAGGCTGAGCTGGGCGGCGATCTTCTTCAGGCCCTCGCGGACCCGGTTCTCGATGTCGAGGCCGTGGTCCATGACCTCGCAGAAGAAGTTGTCGGCGCCGAAGATGTCGCGGTAGTCGGCCGCCGCCTGCAATGCCTCGTCGAACTGGCCGAGCCGCAACCGCGTCTGCACCTCGCCGGACGGGCAGCCGGTCGTGGCGATGATGCCCTCGGCGTGCTCGGCGATGAGCGTGCGGTCCATGCGCGGCTTGTAGTAGTAGCCCTCGATGCTGGCCCTCGACGACAGCGCGAAGAGGTTGTGGAGGCCCGTCGCGTTGCGCGCGAGCATCGTCATGTGCGTGTAGGCGCCGTTTCCCGACAGGTCGTCGGAGCGCTGGCTCGGGTCGCCCCAGTAGACCGGTTTCTTGTGGAAGCGGTCGTGCGGCGCGACGTACGCCTCGATGCCGATGACGGGCTTCACACCGGCCGACTGGGCCTGCTTGTAGAAGCCGTAGGCGCCGAACATGTTGCCGTGGTCGGTCATGCCGATCGCGGGCATCTCCAGGCGGCTGGCCTCGGCGAACAGCGGCTTGAGCTGCGCGGCTCCGTCGAGCATCGAGTATTCGGTGTGAACGTGCAGGTGGACAAACGATCTATCCGACACCGGCGATCAACTCCTTGCGCGACGGGATGGTTCAGGGCGGCCCACCCACCCTAAACCGCCCGCGACCGACCCGCGGAGAGTCTCACCGTGCCGCGCGGGGATGTACTCGCAGGCGTGCACGGAGTAGCCTGTGGACACCGACGCTGAGGGGTGGCAAATGGGAATCGGCGGCAGCATCTTCCTGCTGGTACTCGGGGCGATTCTCACATTCGCCGTGAAATCGAGTCCGGACTGGATCGACCTCCAGATCACCGGTGTGATCCTCATGATCGCCGCCGCGGTCGGGATCATCATCACGTTGAGCTTCTGGAAGTCGAAGAAGAGTGCCGAGGGCCAGACCGCCCAGGAGATCCGCCGGACGAACGCCGCCCGCCGCGAGGCCCGCCGCGCCGAGCCGCCCGCGAAGCAGGCGACGCCGGAGCAGCGCAAGCCGCAGCAGGGGTAGGTAGCGCGCCCCCGACCGTTCCGTCCACATCGGACGCGGACCCTCAGGCCCTCAACCCCCGCACCATCGACCCGATGGCGCGGTCCCAATGCCCCTTCGCGGCGTCGGGCGGACCGAGGGCGCCGCGCAGTTCGAGGCTGCTCAAGCCGTGGACGAGGGCGTTGAGCTGGACGGCGACGTCCTCGGGCGCGCCTTTCATGACGCCCGCCTCGACGCAGCGGGCGACGGCGGTGATGAGTGCGTCGAACGTCGGCTGAATGCGTTCGCCGGCCTCGGCGTCGGGCGTGAACTCAGGGACCGGACGGCCGAACATGAGCTCGTAGAGGTGCGGGTTCGCCATGGCGCTCGTCCGGTAGGCCGTGCCGAGGGCGAGGAGATCGGCGAGGGGATCATCAGTGCGGGAGACGGCGCCGAAGGCCTCGGCGAGGCGCTCAAAACCGGCCAGGAACATCTCGCGGACGAGGCCCGCCTTGTCGCCGAAAAGGCTGTAGACCGCCGTCGTCGACACGCCGACCTGCTGCGCGACCCGGCGGGTGCTCAGGGCCGACGGACCCTCCTCGGCGAGGAGTCGGCCACCGGCGTCGACCAGGTCGCGGCGGAGTTCGGCGTAATCACGGTTGCGGGGCCTCGGCATGTTGCCAATCGTATCGTAACGTGGTTACATAACAGCGTCACAAAACTTCGGTCAGGAGAAACGCCATGTCCGACCTCCACGTCGTCCTCGGCGCCACCGGCGCGATCGGCTCGGCCGTCGTCGCCGAACTCACCTCCCGCGGGCACGAAGTGCGCGCCGTCAGCCGCCACGGCTCCTTCCCCGCCGACGTCACCACGGCCGAAGGCGCCATCGCCGCCTGTGCGGGCGCGTCGGTCGTCTACCAGTGCGCGCAGCCGCCCTACGCCCGCTGGGCCGCAGAGTTTCCCGCCTTCACCCGCACGGTCCTCGCCGGTGCCGAGGCGGCGGGCGCCAAGCTCGTCCAGGCGGACAACCTCTACCCCTACGGGCCCGTCGACGGCCCCATGACCGAGGACATGCCCCACGTCGCCACCAACCCCAAGGGCCGCGCGCGGGCCGAGGTCGACGCCCTGCTCCTGGCCGCCCACCGCGAAGGCCGTGTGCGCACGACCATGGGCCGCGCCTCCGACTACTACGGCCCCGGCGGCGTCAACACCGTCAACGGACCGACGATCTTCGCCGCCGCCCTCGCGGGAAAGACCGCGCGGTGGGTCGGCGACCTGGACAAGCCGCACACGGTCGCGTACCTGCCCGACGTCGCCGCGGGCCTGGTGACCCTCGGCGAGCGCGACGAGGCCGACGGCCGCGCATGGCACGTCCCGGCGGCCGAGCCGGTCACGGGACGGGAGTTCCTGGAGCAGGTCTGGGCGACCGTGGGCGGGAAACCCAAGGTCGCGGGGCTCGGCCGGGGGGTGCAGCGGATGGTCGGGCTGTTCAATCCGGTGGTGAAGGAGCTGGGCGAGACCTGGTACCAGCGTGACCGGGCGTTCACCGTCGACGACTCGGCGTTCCGGGCGGCGTTCGGGCCGGTGCGGGTGACCTCGCACGCCGACGGGATCGCGGCGACGCTGGAGTGGTTCCGGGCGAACGGGTGAGTCAGGACAGCCCGTCGAGTGAGCGGCGAATCTCATCGGCGCGCTGCCGGAGGGGCGCCACACGCGGGTCGCCGGACCGTTCCATCTCGGCGATGTCCCGTTCGGTGTCGTCGAGTTTCGAGGCCATCTCGGCGATCCGCCGCTGCCGGTCGAGATGACCATGGCGGAGGCGGTCGAGCCGGGTGAGGACGTCGACGAGCACTTCGTCGGTGCCGGGCGGGACGACCGCGAGCAGCGCCGACGCCTGCTCCAGGTACAGCAGGTATACGTCGCGGCCCGTGGACATGCTGCGCTCGGAGACCTGGTTCAGCCGCAGGGTGATGCGGTCGACCGAGGCGGGCACGGCCGCCACGAGTACGTCGAGGTCCGCGGCTTCGCGGACGATGCGCCGGGTCAGCCGGTGCATGATCATCACCGATCCGCCCTCCGCGAGCGTCGCCAGGGACGCGGTCTTCAGCCGCGCGCACACCTCGACGGAGGCGAAGCGGTCGGCCTCGGTGCCGTCGTGCAGCAGGCCGACAGGGACACCCGCCGGCGACATCAGCGACAGCCTGGCGAGCACGTCCCAGGCCTTGTCCGGATCCTCGGCCACGACGCGCTCGACCGAGAGCATCACGGCCCCGGCGACGCTGCGGGGATAGTGGTCCCAGCCGGCGCGGGGCAGGGCGCGCTCGATGGGGAAGGCGCGCAGGTCGGCGAGGTATCCGGCGAAGTCCTGCCCGGTCTCGCTGATCCTGGCGGCGGCGTGGGACAGGGCCAGAGGCAGCGCGTCGAGTTCGTCGATCAGCTCCTCGGCGTGGTCGTCGACGCCGAGGCCGGTGCGTTCGGCGAGGAAACGTCGGGCCTCTTCGCGACTGAACCGTCCGATGTCGATCGCGTCGCCCAGCACGGCGGCGGCCTGTTCGGTGGTGGTGACGACGACCCGGACGCGCGGCCCGGTCGGCAGGAACTCGCGGACCGGCGCCGGGTCGAGGACGTTGTCGAAGACGACGAGGGCCCGCTCGTCGGCGTCGGCGAGCGCCCGGACCGCGCGGGCGGCGACGTCTTCGGCCTCCTGCTCGCCGGTGTCGAGGCCGAGGTGGCCGGCGACTTCGGCGAAGGCGGCGACGATCTGCTCGCGCGACTCGGCGTTGATCCAGGCGACGCGGATTCCTTTGGCCAGGGCGGTCCGTGCGCTCTCGGCCGCCTCGACGCTCTTGCCGACTCCGCGCGCGCCGGTGAGCGCGTGGACGACCGTGACGTTCTTGCCGGAGGCGATGCGCTTCTGGACGTCGGCTCGCGCCTGGTAACCGGTCGGCCGGGCGGGAATCAAGCCGCACAGGACCTTCGACGGCCCTCGCCGCCGTTCGCGGCGGGTCGCGATCAGGACCGGGACGGCCGCGCCGACGACTCCAGCGGGCACCGCGCTGATCCCGAGCGAATCCGAGCGGGCGAGGCCGATCAGCGCCTCGCAGACGAACCAGCCCAGCGCGTAGACCACCAGCGGAAGCAGTACTAAAAGGCCAGTCAGTCCCAGAACTCCCCGTGTGCCCTTCATCGGGCGATTATGGCAGTACGCCTAAGCGTCCATCGAGAACGCCGGATACCCCACCACCCGCTCGGGGTTCCCGAACGTGTCGGCCGAGGTCCGCATGTCCAGTTGGCGCGGCTGGTACCCGTGCCGCTTCGCCCAGACCAGCAGGCCGCGCAGCCCGAAGATCCCGCAGGCGTCACCGCGCTGCACCCGCGCAGGGTCCAGGGCCAGCACCGCGGCGGCGGTCCGGCGGTCGATCTCGCGGGCGATCTCGTCGGGGTGGTAGTGGGAGAAGTCCGTGCTGCACAGCACGAGGGTGCGCGGGTCGTCGCCGACGGCCGCGTCGATCACGTCGGCGACCTCTTCGGACCGGGTCGCGCCGACGGCGATCGGGGTGATGCGGACCTTGCCGAGGACCTCCTGGAGGAACGGGACCTGGACCTCGATGGAGTGTTCGCTCTGGTGCGGCGCCGGGTCGGCGGCGAGGCCGGGGGCGTCGACGGTGTGGACGTCGCCGAGCGGGGTCTCCCACATGCCCGAGGGCGATCCGGCGCAGCCTTCCAGGGGCACGAAGTGCGAGGGCCCGAGGATGACGACGCGGTCGACGCGGTCGGCGAAGCGTTCGAGGCGGGCGTAGGCGGCCGCCGCGACCGGGCCGGAGAAGCGGTAGCCCGCGTGTGGGACGACGTAGGCGGGAGAGAAGGGCTCCCCGCCGGGAATCTCGATCTTGTCGAGCATGCGGCGGATCATCGTGCGCAGGTTGACCGCGTCGCCGGGGTAGAAGCGGCCCGCGACCGCCGCCGGCCGTGCTTCG
>Ga0307515_10025578_pt1 | contig 10206 bp, 7 predicted proteins | sample 17_EM_MG_FD_194513 | JGI IMG/M metagenome (GOLD analysis project Ga0307515, IMG submission 194513) | Populus trichocarpa ectomycorrhiza microbial communities from riparian zone in the Pacific Northwest, United States - 17_EM | ecosystem: Host-associated > Plants > Roots > Unclassified | place...
TTAATTAAAAAGAAAAAAACAAAGAAAAAAAACCAACATGAAGAAAAAAATTAATGAAGAAAAAGAAAAAAAATCTGAATTAACTGGGTTAACCCTTCAAACCAGGTTAACTCATCAAACTTGGGATTCATGTCATGAAAGTTAGATAACTAAATAAAAAAAAAGTTGATGGGTTAACCAAGAATTAACTCAGTTAACCCGTGAAACCAGGTTAACCAGTCAAACCCGGGATATGTGTCATGAAAGTCTGATAATTAAATAGAAAGAAATTTAACATTAACAAACTAAATTAAACAAAAAAAAATTAATTAAAAAGAAAAAAAAACTTCGGGTTACCTTGTCAAACCAGGTTAACCCGTTAAACCTGGGATCCATGTCATAAAAGTCTGATAACTAAATAAAAAAATTTAACATTAATAAAAGAAAAAAACAAATAAAAATGGACGGGTTAACCCGTAAAACCAGGTTAACCCTTCAGACCTGGGATATGTGTCATGAAAGTCTGATAACTAAATAGAAAGAAATTTAACATTAATAAACTAAAGTAAATGAAAAAAATTAATTAAAAAGAAAAAAAAACAAAAAAAAACTCTTGGTTAACTCGTCAAACCAGATTAACCTGTTAAACCTGGGATCCTTGTCATGAAAGTCTGATAACTAAATAAAAAAAATTTAACATTAACAAAATAAAAAAACAAAAAAAAATAGACGGGTTAATCCATAATTAACTGGGTTAACCTGGGAAACCAAGTTAACCCGTAAAACCTGAGATATGTGTCATGAAAGTCTGATAACTAAATAGAAAGAAATTTAACATTAATAAACTAAAGTAAACGAAAAAAATTAATTAAAAAGAAAAAAAAATCTGGGTTAACTCGTGAAACCAAGTTAACCTGTTAAACCCGGGATTAATATCATAAAAGTCTGATAACTAAATTAAAAAATATTAAAATTAACAAACTAAATTAAACAAAACAAAATTTATTAAAAGAAAAAAAACAAAGAAAGAAAGAAAAAAGCTAAAGGCATCAAAAAAGAAAAAATAAAAAAAAATAAAAAAAAATAGCTTAAACTAAATTAAACAAAACAAAATTTATTAAAAGAAAAAAAAACAAAGAAAGAAAGAAAGAAAAAGCTAAAGGCATCAAAAAAGAAAAAATAAAAAAAATGAAGAAAAACAGCTTAAAAAAAACAGCTTAAAAAAACAAAAAAAAAAAAAGAAGAAACAGCTCAGCCTTTCACTGTGGATTGCTACAGTGAAAGGCTGAGCAGTTTTAGTATATTTCTAATCTTTCCTTTTACTTTGTTACAAACTTCAAAATATTAAAATTTAATATATACATCAAGTTTAACTACATGACATAAAATGAAATTTACAAAATTCTGCCTACCACAAAAATTATGTAGTTCTAACAACGAGATCACTATTATGGTGGTAGATAAAATGGACTTGAAATATATAGTAGTGTAGATAATGCATAAAAGCATGAAAATATACCTTACACTTATGTAGTATGCTAAACTTTAGTTCCAAATGTAACTACAATAGTTTCATTTCATTTGAATTATTCCTTTTCATACAAAACTTTTCTTAATTTACATCAATTTGGTTGTTGCATCTTTATATGCCTGTGATTGAAATATTTTTCATAAAATTTTTCATCTTAATTATGATGACTTATTTAATGTAATAGTCATCATTGTTATGGTCGATTTATTTCCACTTTACACTCTCTGCTATTGTGGTTGACTTATTTTGACATTATAGACTCCACCGTTATGACTGACTTATTTTAACATTGTAGTCCCCTCTATTATGATCGACTTCACTTTTACAACACAATTAGTCTCTGCCAGTGTGGTTGACTTTAACGTAACAAAATTAGTCTCTGTCAGTTCGGCCGATTATAATTTATACAATTAGTCTTGTCCATATGGTTGACTTTAATTTATATAATTAGATTTTATCCATGGGGTTGACTTTAATTTGTATAATTAGTCTCCGTTAGTATGACCAACTTTCATTTAACACAATTTTCCATGATCCATTTCAAAACTCATTGTACATGTATAAAGAAATTTTAAAATGAACATTTCTTTAATTAAAAAGATGAGGTGACACCAACTACTCTGGATTAAGCATCCTATTTCACACAAATCACCATCATGATTAAACACAATTTCATCATCATACCAATGAAGTTTAAGCATTACAACATTATTTAAAACACCAAAAATCCACACAATGTAATGAATTTTTCATATTTTCATCATTCAAACATCTAACAACAATAACTAACTTTTAGCAATCTACATTACACTATTTACAACCAATCTCAAACATTCTCCAACATTATTAAATCATAAAAAATCAAGATAAATTAGTCCATTCTTCACATTTTCATCATTTTCACATATACAAAAATAACTAACTTTTAGAAATTCACATTACAAAGTTCACAACCAATTTCAATCATTAGTCTAATTTTCATATTTTCATCATTCCTACATATACAAAAATAACTAACTTTTAGAAATCTACATTACAATGTTCTCAACCAATCTCAAAATTCCCTAAAATAAAACATCTAAAATCAACACAATTTAGTCCAATTTCCTCATTTTCATCATTCTCACATATACAAAAATAACTAACTTTTAGAAATCCACATGACAATATTCACAACCAATCTCAAAATTTCCTAACATAAAACATAAAAATCAACACAATTTAGTCAAGTTTCCATATTTTTATCATCCCCACATATAACAACAATAACTAAAAAATAATTAGTCTAATTTCAATCATTAGTCTAATTTTCATATTTTCATCATTCCCACATATACAAAAATAACTAACTTTTAGAAATCCACATTACAATGTTCACAACTAATCTCAAAATTCCCTAAAATTAAACATCTAAATATCAACACAATTTAATCAAGTTTCCATATTTTTATCATCCTCATATATAACAACAATAACTATTTTTTAGCAATCCACATTACCATATTCACAACCAATATCAAATATTTCCCAACATCATTAAAACATAAAAAATCAACTCAATTTAATCAAATTTTTAAATTCCTTAACATCCCTAACCATGGTCAGCCATATAGGGTTTCAATTTTTCAAAATTGGTTTTTAATTTCTTCAATTTTGTCTTTATCCATGTTTTTACAACCCTAATTTACTATAAATTTACACAATTTAGCATTTTCATTCAAAATTACAGAATCCCTAACAATTTAAAATTGGGGGTTTTCAACCCCCATCCAAAATCAAGAACTCTCCTTTTATTGAAAAATAACCTCTTACCACAACTAATTGATCCAATTTTGTGAGCCTTTCTTAACAATTCCATGAATTCTCCTCTTTCTTTTTCAATTTGTACACTTTCTCTCTCTATGCCCCAAACTCCCAACCCCTCTTTCTCTCTCTATAAGATTTACTAGTTTGATTTATTTTTTGGTAGGAATTATCTAGGCCACACATTTCATTCAATCTCATTTGAGAGAAATGAAAAAGAGGAATGAGAGGAAGAATAAGAATCAAGCCTTTCTCTCTCGCTAGAATCGTCAACTATTCTTAAAAAAAGGAAAGGATTTTTTTTCTTTCTAATTACAATAATTTCACTCATTTAATATCCCACATGTTATTGTTATCAAATCCCGACCATCGATATTTTTCACATACAATTTTATTCTTTTTTTGTCTGAGGATTTTATACCAATTAACTGGTAATTTTCACATCTAATCATAAAAAAAATCATCTTAATTTATTATTTTTTAGTTGGAAATTATGCTATTTAACATGGGGTTTACAATACTCCCCTCTTTTTAAGATTTTGTTTGCAAAATCAGGAATTACCTTCTTTCAAAATAAGTCCAGATACTTAATATTCTTATCTCCAACTCTTTTTCCCAAGTTTCTTATTCTACTTAGAGTTTCTCCACATTCTTTTTACTCTAGGGACTATCTTATTTTGCAATTTCTCTTGGCGAGATCAATAATCTATACTAACTTAACCTCAAGTGTTAAATCTTCTCAAGTCTCTATTGACATTTATGGTAGAACTTAAGAAGGATCAAATTTAGCTTTTCAAAGCAAAGATATATGAAATACATTATGTATTTTTAATAAGTGGGTTTGCAATGTTAACCATTAGGCCACTGGTGTAACCTTGATAAATCTTGATGTTAATTTCCCTTTCTTTTCAAATCAAAATACATTTTTTCAAGGTGAAACCTTCATAAATACTTGATCTTATGCATTAAATTTTAAAGTTCTTCTTCAATTATCACCATAACTTCTCTATCTAATTTAGAGCTTTCTTCATTCTTGCTCTAGTTATCTGAACTATAAGGTTTCAAACCTCCTGCCTCTAAATATACAAAAAAGTATATTCAATCTTACTTATCTTCTCAAAAAGGGTTTTCAATTATAAAATAGATATAAGAGGTTCTTCAGCCTCTTGATCTTTCACCGGCAAATTGCCTTGTATAGATGACAATTATGCTTTTCATGCCTTCATTTTTCCATTATAGCTTGGTAATCTGCTACCTTGAGTCTTAACTTTTTGCAATGATCATCTTCTACAACTTTCATATTACTTGCACTCTCAAACTTTTTAAACAAAGTTTGAGCTCCTGTTGTAACTAATGACAACTTTTTCGTTATCTTGGCATATTCTCTATCATCAAGCCTTTGTTGATTTTTATGCTATCTACACCATCTTCACTTGCTTCTTATATTAAATTATGGTTCAACTTTTCAAGCTTAAAAATAGAGCTTAGTTCCAGCAGCTCATTTTTAACTATAAACTATAATTTTCTTATGAGTACAAACAAATAGCAAAATTCTTATGATCTTGTTCTAATTTTGTTATAGTTTTCTCATGCTCCTATTTATCCAGTTCCATATTCTTCATCTTTTCTTTCAAAGACCCTACATACCCAGAATAAAATTTAAATGTTCATTGCCTTTAACTTTCTTAATAGTGTTTTAATAAAGTCATCTATGAAAAATAAGAATCCTTCAAAATTTTATATAAGACTTTTGTTTCTCCACTGAAACTCTTCAATAGTCTTTTTAAAATACATTAAAATGTTATCAACATCCACTTCATTCATCTAAACATTATTAATGTCAATAAAATTGAGATTTATATCCTTAAGACCAAAATTAATATTTTTTTCATGTTCTTGTATTGCTTCTCAAAATGTTTTCTAACAATGGACAACAAGCTCTCATTTCATAACAATTTTGATGATCACTAATATGGTGCATAAGCTCCACATACATGCCCTTTTCATTTTCTACCACATAAATATTGTTTAACACCTTTGACAATGAATCCTAAAATGATTTTTATATTTAACAAGGTAGCTTATAGATCACTAGTATGAGACTTAACTTCTTGTATCATATTTCTTAAATCATTTTCCAAATTAGTTCGAGTATTCAGAACATAATTGTTTTGTTCCATTATCAAAGCAACATTGGTCTCTACTTGAAGTAGTGTATCTTTAAGAGACTTTATAGTTCTATATGCTTTCATAGGTTTACTATTTTGAAATGTAACATTTCCTTTTACTTTTTATAGTTCAACTTCCATATAAACTCTACTAAGTTATGCCTCCTCTCTCTCTTTGATGATTATAGAAATATCATTGTTTGCTAGAGACAATAGATTTTTGTTTCTATGACTCGAATTCCAAATTCTTAATTTCTCAATTCTCTTATTCCATAAGAAGTCTCAAGTTCTCTCTATTTTGAACAAATCTCTTGCCTTTCTTCACGGCCAAAGGCACTTCTCTATCAATAAAATAGATTTATCCTATGTATACTCAAGATTATTCTACAAGGCTTTTTCTTCACTTTAGTAAGTATTTGAGAAACCACTTTTAGCTACAAGTTGGTTTACCTCTAACCTCACTAGCATGTCATCTTCTATAAGTTTTTTTTATATATAAAGCATCATCTTTTGATCCCTGACATACAAAAGACTCTACATTCTTTCAAACACTTCAACAATAATAGAAATATTAGAAAAAAAACTACTTTCTTCTCTCATCTTCCTCAAGGATTTATTTATAATTATGGACAAATAAATATTTGTCTGATAAACTTCAAGACAATTTGTTGTTATTCCTGAGTACTCTAATAACATATGCACCATTTGACAGTTTTCAGATAAATCTTGATGGAAATATTCATAGTTGCGTTCTTGGATTTCCAACTCCATTTTATTATATTCAATTTTTTAGTAATTCTATCAAAAGTAAGGACTTAAGCAAACAATCTCATTTTTTGTGAATGTCTTCGCTTTAATAAATTCTTCTAGTAAATTATTTATTTTACCCTTGGTTAATTGATCTTATAAATCAGCCTATTTTAATTTTTCAAGTCAGAAAATGAAGTAGTTTCAAGTAGGTCAATTAGACATAAGGCATCTTTGAATTTGTGAAATCCCATCAAATTATCTTTAAGAGCATTACTCTCCTCATCAAGCATTTTTAACTTTTAAATAATATCCATTGACTAAAGTTCCTCAAGCACATTGCTAAGAGAACGCTTTCTTCAAGGTTATCATTTATTTTATTCCTCATTGGAAAATTTTCCTCAAGTTAAGAAGTCTAATTTACAATCCATTTTAACCTATGGATATGATCTATGTGTTCCTTGAGAACATCAGTATGAGAAGAATTTTATTTGAAATCTTTTAAAATTGTATTCCTTTTTAATTTATCATACATCCAATTTATTGTTCATAGTTTATATTTTAGCTCAATTATGGGATTAGATTTATCAATCCAAATCAATTCTTGTGACTCATACTTTAATCAAAATTTTGGATTCATTAATCTCATTTATATATTTATGATGCGATCCAACCATCAAAGGATCCATTGGAGGTTCCAGCTGGTCCAGTTACTAGGCTTAGGGCTAAGAAGTTCAAAGAAGCTTTCAATGGACTTCTTCAAGATACATGGGCTAAGGTGGACTTCAAGAGGATTTGTAATAATAAAGAGCAAGCCTTGGTTAATCTGATTCATGTTCAAGAGGGGCTTGTTGGTGGAACCAAGACCATTACACAAGGATTGAGAGAAAAAGACTAGATTCAGACAGTTTGAGCTTTAGTTACTCTTTTGATCATAAATGGAGCTACAGATTGAATGTTGATGTGATTCTAGTTTTTCTGGAAACTAGACTTCCATACCTTTCCAACGGTATATGGCAAGGCTTCTAATTAATTAAGACGAGAGAGAACCATCCATTTTAAGTTGGGCCTTGCTGCTGCCAGACAGAATACGGAAACAATGCACTTGTCTTATTTAATTAGTTGGGCTATCAAACTTTATTTATTTTGAGAGGAGACAATTTGTTTGGGTTTTAGACTTGTTTATTTAATTAGTTTAGGCTATTTTTAGCTTGGGTTGATTATTATTTAAATTGGATTTATGTGAGACCTATTAGGGAAACTAGGGTTTTGGCTTGGAGTTTAAATACTCTTTAGGAATAATTTTAGGTCAAACGTTTGATGATATTTTCAGCATTGTAGCCGACTTTTGGTTGCTCAATCTTGTTTCTTGATTGAACTTTCAAGTTTTCACAGAATAAACCATTCTTTGTTATGAAATTATACTTCCTTTGCTTATCTCCAGTTGTAGGCGTTGTGATCGAGTTGGTTTATAGTCATGTTGCCTTGGACCAAGTCTTCCATTGTGATAAGCTCATTCAAATCTCAACAAACTTGGGTTAGATTGATCTTGGGGTCGCGAATACTATTAAATTCTGCTAGGGTTCGCATCAGTTGGTATCAGAGCTGATCTAATCACAGGTTATATCCTTCAATTTTAGTCTTTATTGTTTCTTGTTTGATTCTTGATAGATTCGGCCACCTATATATATAAAAAAATAGGGATCTTACTTTTTATTTCTTTGTTGAACTCTTAATCATAAGTTAGTGTTCTTTTGATGCTTTCTTGATCAAAATCGACATACACACCTAAGTTCATGATTTTGTTTTGTTCTTGCCGAAACACACACACACACACACACACACACACATAAAGGAGGCTTGATCTTGAAATCTTGATTGCTGCCAAATAAAAAAATAAAAAAATCACTTTTTTATTGGCCGAATACATGCTTGAGAAAACCTTGATCATTGGGAAATTGGTTAGTCTTGATTCGTTAATTTTTTAGTAGTCTTGTTTGTGTTTCTTGAAAATTGGGTAGTTTAGTTGATTTTCTTGAGTTTCTGGAATTTTCTTGAATTAAATCCTTAGTTCTTGATAATTTGTAATTGTTTAGCTCTTTTCTGAATTTTTTTTATTTCGTGTCTTCAAATCATCATATTATTTGTACAAATTTGCATTGCTATTCGTGAATTTGTCATCGAGTTTCGTTTTGTTAGTTTCGTAATTTCTTACTTCTAGAGTCTATATCAAATTTATAAATTCACTGTATAGTTGGTTGCTTTTTTTGAATTGTTGCTAAGTGATTTCAAGAACTAAAGAAAGGCAATTTGAGTGAAAAAAGGCATAGGGAGCATATTCGAGTGAAAAGCCTATAAATTTATGTGAAACATGAGTGTGTGAGGTGTTATTTTTATTGCTTATGATTTTCGTGCAGGTTTAAAAAAAATAATATCTTCTAATAGTGTGCCACAAAAGAAGGGTGAAATCCCAGAAGATGGGCTTTCGAGAATACAACAACAGATGGAATTTATGTTTGGTAAGCTGATGACTAGGATTGAAAAATTAGAGACTAGGTCTGATGGAGGGCGTAGTAAAAGGGGTAGAGAAGCTAGGAAGGAGAAAAATGTTGCTGGAAACTCTGTAGATGAAGCCGAGGATGATCTTAACCGTGGTGGTGGGTTTCGTACACATAGGGGAGAGAGGTATGAGAATCGGTCAAGGAGGGGACTTATTCGGCCACATAGGGATTTTGAGCATAGAGGGGATTTTGATGATTTGGAAGATATAGACCGAAATTTAGGTAGTATTAAGTTAAAAATCCCAGCCTTTAAGGGAAAAACTGATCCGGAAGCTTATTTAAATTGGGAAAAAAAGGTGGAGATAATTTTTGACATCCATAGGTACTCTAAAGAAAAGAAGGTTAAGTTAGATGTAGTGGAGTTTACTGATTATGCCATGGTTTGGCGGGAGAGATTGGTGGTAGAAAGAAGAAGGAATAGAGAAAGACCAGTTAGCACATGGGAGGAGTTGAAGACAATAATGAAGAAGAGGTATGTTCCTAGACATTATTATCGGGAGTTGTTTAATCGTTTACAAATGATTACACATGGTAATAAGAGTATGAAGGAGAATCAGAAAGAATTAGAGGTGGCTATGATTAGAGCTAATGTTAATGAAGATGAGGAAGTTACTATGTCTAGGTTTTTGAATGGCTTGAATAGAGACATAGCTAATGTTGTGGAGTTGCAACCATATGTTGATTTGGAGGAGTTAGTACACTTAGCCATTAAGGTTGAAGGACAATTGAAAAGGAAGGGTAATACACGATCTGAAGCTTATACAGGGTCTTCTTCGGGTTGGAAGACGAATTATAGGAGAGAGGGTAGTGCATCATCAAAGCCTTTGGTGACTTCTAAAGTTGCTGAACCTACCTCCATGAAGAAGCAGGTTTCGGCCAATGATAAAATTAAGGGAGAAGTTCAACCGAAGCGTAATCGTGATATAAAGTGTTTCAAGTGTCAGGGATTGGGATACTATGCATTAGAATGTGCAAATCATCAAGTTATGATTCTAAGGGATGATGAAGAGATTGTGTCCATTAGTAAGGAGTCTGATTGTGATGACATGCCCTCACTTGAGGATGCTAGTGATTTAGAGTATGCTGTTGGTGATAAAGTTTTGTTGATTAGAAGGTCACTTAGTGTTTAAACTAAGGAGGATGATGTGGAGCAACAAATGGAAAACATCTTCCATTGTAACACCCACCTCACTAGCAAGATATTGTCCGCTTTGGGCCTCCCAGTCTACCCATGTCCAGGGCTTCCACCCAGGTCCCCCTCACGGGTTTGTTCTTGGCAGCCACGCATGACCCCAAAACGCGTCTTACTAGTCAAGGTGAGCATGCACTTATAAGGCCCTGGCTCTGGACGCTCGCTTCCGATGTGGGATCTTACATCCATACTAGATGCCTAATCAACGATAAGGTATGTAGTATG
>Ga0307515_10025580_pt1 | contig 10206 bp, 7 predicted proteins | sample 17_EM_MG_FD_194513 | JGI IMG/M metagenome (GOLD analysis project Ga0307515, IMG submission 194513) | Populus trichocarpa ectomycorrhiza microbial communities from riparian zone in the Pacific Northwest, United States - 17_EM | ecosystem: Host-associated > Plants > Roots > Unclassified | place...
ATGGAAACTTTAACTTATTTATCATAGTCATAAAATTCAGAACAGCTCATCGGATCTACCAGGTCACTGTGACTCGTTTGATTACTAACCAACCTGGTTAAACACACAGTCCTTAATCTATTAACTTATTTTTATTTAAATTAGAATCAACTCTTCCACACATGCCTCGCTCCAGGAAAAAGAACATAAATAAAGCATCTTTTTAATGTCTCTAGTTTGCTTGTGAGTTGGGTTTGTTGAGTTGCAAGTGAGGGTGTATCTGAATTGAATTGGATTGGATTGCAGCAATAGAAAATATTTTTTAAAATAAATTTTTGTTTAAAAATATATTAAAATAAAATTTTTAATTTTTTAAAAATTTATTTTTAATATCAAAACAATTAAAAAATACTAAAAAAAATTAATTTAAAACAAAAAAAAATTCATATTCAACTTCAATGCTGAGCACACTTGAAAAAATATTGTGTGATACTATGGTCTTGCTTTTTTCACCTGCAGAAAGAAAAATAGATGGAGAGATGATGAAATGGAAGAAATAAAAAATGTTGGGATACAAAATAATTATATATTAATTTATTCCAAATCCTATTTCTTTTCCTCATTTCCCCTAACTTTTCTTCATTATTTTCTTGCAAAACAAACACTATTTGATCCTGTATGTTATAGTACCAGGCCATCGAAACTTTTTTTTTTTTTTTTTTTCAACCTACCTGAATTTTCCTTGTTTCCTTCCAAAACCTCCAATTATTAAATCTGTGCGTGCCTTCAATTTTTATGATTATCCTTTTAATCCTAATCTTGAATTACGCCATCGGATGCAGGCTTCTTAGCACACTGGAAGGGAAAAGATAAAACGATCACAGAAAAGGCATAGCATCTTCGCAAGACAAGAAAGGGTGTTGGAAAACCTTTATCTTCTAGTCACGATTGCTTTTCAAATACATATAAGATCAGGGAAATTCCGTACTTGAATGACAAGATACGAGCAAAACAAGATAATTTACTCATGAACTTGCACAAAAATTGGTGAAAATTAATGATAATTTCAAGTTACTCATTCAACTTGCAGACATCGATGAACTTCTGAACTGCATTGTGGTATTGTGTTCCCTGTGATATTAACAAGCACATCATCCAAGTTAGCAAAATCTAGATACATATATCTGTGCATGCGCAAATTATAATAACAATAAAATCATAAGATAGAGACGACTGGAAACTGAAATAACCAAACGGGAGAGTATAATGTGTCAAGTTGCATGCATGCATGCTTGGCATAATATATAAACCAAATCACAGGACAGGGTTTTCTGCCCAGCAATGACCATGAATCTGTTTCAGTCAATAATGGTCATCAGTATAGAAACTACACATTTGTTAATGGAACATTAATACTGTAGTGATTCCTCAGAGGAAATATGGTATGCAAACCTCAACCTATTGAACAAGAGCATGCAACTGCAAGCACTTTATTGGTTGCTAAAGTGAACCTACTGCTGTCTCGTTAGTACATATAACACACAGCTCCTAAAAGGTCCAGTGAGTCCCTACCCTCAATGTTTTCATAAGGATGTTTGAATTGTATCAATCCTGTATTGGTACAAATCAATAGTCTCATAAGCACCTTGTCCCATTTCATTCTCTGCACGGTACTTCAAGCTATGATCACTATATCTAATATCTAATGCTAATTGCCACCTTAGATGCTCAATGCATTCATGTTGCTTCTGTGAATTGTAAGGTTAAGGCTGCACAGAAAACTTTCACATGGCTTCCTGGGGATAGAGGACTAGTACCAGATGCATATTACAAGTTTCCTAGACAATACCAGCTTCCTCCTTCAAAGATTGTTCAACTATTTAAGGTTTGATACTTAGAAAGTGGTGAAACCATTTTTGGAAGATAATTAAAACAAGCAGGAGGGAACTGAGTAACTAAGCACTACCTCCCAGTAAAGTTGATTGCATTCCATGCACTGCCAGAACTCTAAATTTTTGTTAAACAAGCAATCGGGAATTCTTTGGAAACCCTTTGCAGCTTCAACTGCCTCTTCTGTTGTCAGTGGCTTTTGAATGAACCTCCCATTGCATTTCGTGCACCTTGACATCAGCTGATCCTCATTAATTTGTAATTGGAAAGTTTCAATTACCTGCAAACTTCTTCAATTTTAGCCTCTACAATCATGTTTCATTACTCTCAATTAACAAAAAATAAACTGCATGTATTCATCCTCTGCCTTTACAACAGCACAACATTGCCTAGATTGTCATGGACATATTGACAACACATACCAAAAAGGTAGACCATTGACGTCTAGTTGTATTATAATATGCAAAAAGAGACTCAGTATGGCGAGAACAACCTTAAGCACAAATGAAGACAATGGTGCTAGTCCGTGAAAGACTTTCATGCAAAATCAACCATTAGGCAATTCACAAGAAATGACCTTTTCCCTGTTTCTTGTACTTGCTGCAGAATTATCAAATGTTTTTGAAGTTCAGCCAACTTAAAATTGTGGTGCTAAATGCAAAGCTAATTTGTTTTTCACTGAGTTGCACACCCTTGTATGTTTGCATGTACCATGTACCTCAAGTAGTTGTTCATTTTTAAGAAGATTCTTCACCCTGTAGATTTGATTCTTTATCAAATATTGGTGTCTCAATAGCTTAGCATCTCGTGTCAAAAGCACTCTCTGTTCCCTGTATGCTTGATCCAATAACTCCCTGAATACAACGAACAACAGAGTGAATAGCTTTCACTTCTCATGGCCAAAAGATATTCAAAGACATAATAAATAACTACACACAATCATGTGCATCCTTCTAAATACCTGGATTCTGGTTTTTTTGAACTTGGGATTGCTGCATCCACACCCACACATCGTAAATGTTTTGCCAAGCCTTCAATCTGTGCAAATACTTTATTTAGCATTCTGTTTACTATGAACAAAAGAGTGCGTATATTATTACATCTAGCGGAAATACAGACTTCTCTTTCCTAGAATGGTTATAGGATAATGCATTTATTTCTTATTTTTAGTTGATATAATTTTAAATTGAGCCCTATCTCAAAATTGCCCCGTCCTTGTCAGGAAAGGCTGCCACCTAAAGGTGTGGACTGCAGACCGTTGCAAGCACAGGAAACTGGCATGTAATTAAACCATTTTTATTGGAATTTGGCCTCGTTTTGGAAGCTTAAATTTTATCGTGGAAGAAATAGAAAAAAAAAAAAAAAACAGAAATGCTTTTACCATCACGTCACATAGGAACTTAGGGCATCCATCACCACCTAAGGACAAGTCCCATGGTGGAGGGCCTTGCCAGTCACCAGTATTGTCCAACTGCTTTTCTCTGGTAACTGCAACCAGTGAAGGGTGTTTTTTCGCTTTCTTTCTGGCAGCTTTTGGTTTTCTGTCAGATTCTCTCAACAGAATTTTCTCACCATATTTTCTCACTATCTTCAGGAGAGATTCATTCATAGGCATGGTATTTCTGGATGATGTCCTGGAAACTGCCACATCCACCTCAGCTATTCTTTGGCAGTTTTCTGAAGAAACAGTAGCTTGGAAGATATGGGAAGCTTCAAAATATTTGATCCTAATAATTTTATCATCAATATCATGCTTCTCAAGAATTTCTTTCAACCCAAGATTTACACCAGAAGAATGCAGTTCCACCATGTCGTTAGAAGAATTGCCTGCAGTACAAGTAAGACTTTTACAACCAGTTCAAACAATGTCATAGGCCTCATAAACATCAGAGGAAGAGAGATCAAACCATCAATAATCTCTCTAAATTTGTAAATACACCTGCTCTGTTAACAGGAAAATCCCATGTTTTAATCCTATTTGACTAAGACCGTGCACTCAAAAGTACAAGAGAAGTCTGAGCTATGTTGTGCGGCACATCATCCACATACTTGTTTGCAAACATTGCTTATGGTATCTGAATAACTTGCTTCCACATGTGTTTTTGCTCAATTGGGCCAGTATAATTTTAATGGAGCTCTAGGGAAGGCTTACATGTTAGCTACCTACAGAAGAAGGTTTCCTTCCAAGCTCATCCAATGTGCATTAAAACATTATTTCAAACAAGTATGCTCTGAAGTACCAGTCAACAAACTGGAGAACAAATCATACTGAATTTATCCTAAACTATGAATTCAGTAAGTTATACAAATTGTAAAGTCACTAGTATGAACCTTTCAACCACCACGAACCTTTTTTGACAATGTTGTCCTGGAAGACATTAAATATTTTGAGCAAGCAGTGTGCATCAGCAGCTGCGTATGTTTTTTGCTCTTCTGTAAGAGGACGATGTGACCAATCACTACATTGAAGTTCCTAAAGAAGACATGGATTTTACAAATTAACAACTCAGTTACAAATTACAGTAATTAAATCCGACCCCACAGGAACTATGGAATCCGACAAGTCAACTCCTCAATCCTCCAGAATGCATTAGGAGAATTGGAAGAAGCATATCATTTGATTAAGTTAATTATAGATGTAGCATCCATGCCTAAAAAGAAAGTCAGACATTTATAGAGTTGTGCGCTATTAGAACACCACAGAAAATCTAGAGATTCCAAGTAGCACAAGAAAGCAGCAAGTTACATATCTATTTAGAAAGTCTATATCCCGCGATTTATACACCTGTAATCATTTTATTGAAATTGAAATCAATCTAAACCAGCTTAGAGATAGCTGTAATGGTTTGGTCCTCGTAGAGCAGTGCAACTTTAGATTAGAAAGGCATTCATTCCAAGTCCATAGTTATCATATACTAGTGCAATAATTGTTCATCTCATGCATTATGCAAGGGTAAATTTATAAACTATGAACTGGTACAGATTTTAAGCAGAAATAGACTACTAAAAATTTGATGCTAAAACTAATAAAAGCAATGCAAATTTATAACATTGCAAAAAAAATATATCAACAGGTAAAAAATTAACTGGTTTGACCAAAGAGAAAAGTAGTTTTGTCTTCACAATTAATGCAGAATAAAGCTGAATCATCAAGATTTTTAATAACTCGGTTACAGCAAATCAAAGCCATTTCATTCACCATACTTCTATACAGACTGTGCTTGTTTTCCATAAATACTTGGCTAATTAGGTGAAAGTTTGAGAATAAGCATCGAGAATTGATATTATACATAGAACAAACAAATCCCAAAGATTTCCATAACATAAAATAAACAGGCATTCTAATAACAGCGCATTTCCAGTACAGGATAACATAGGAGCCATAAATCTCAAATTAAGTCATTCAGAGTTTCAAACAAAAACTTGTGCATTCATCACCATACCTTTGAAAGAGAAATTCCCAGTACTTCTTTGCAGATAGTTGCTAAACTCTTGGTTTCCTTCGGTCCCTTCCTTCCCTGTTGCTTATGTTGCATCTGATAGTATATGCTAGTGATGTCCAGATACGGCTCCACCTATTCAGCCAGTGTTCAACAATTGAAAAAAAAATTACAAAGTCCAATCAATCCTCTTTAATCAATGACCACAAATTTCCTCAATCTCCCATAACATCTTAGATTATGCTGAACGAAATGAAATTGAAAAACCAATAACCATCTTCTGATTCGATTCCTTTCTAACACAAGGATTAACACCAAATTCACATCATTATCCAGTAAATCATCTAATCAATATTGCACTTACTGTATGTCAAGATACTAGCCTATTGTTATTTCCTATTCATAATGATAAATTAAGCTTAAAGAAATTGCACTATAAGCTCTAAGCTATTCCAGATAGATAGATGGCAAACAAAGTAGAGAATAATATCAAACTAAACAGAAACTGTACTTAAAAGGCAGTGAAAGTATGGTTCTTTTCTCAGAAACCAAACAACCATGATAGAAAAATTCAGTAATTACCTCATAGAAACAAAAACAGTACTTAAAATGAATAAAAATAAGGTTATTTTCTTGGAAATCAAACAGCACATAATAGGAAAATCGAGTCTTTACCTTATCAAAACCAGGATCGCATCCTTGTAAGCAAAATGTTGAGGACAAGTACACCAAATCCTGCTTAAATTTAAAACCCAATTTCAGAATATCAGGAGAGACAAAAGTCTCTCTCAACAATTCCCATATTGAAGGTAAAGGGACTGAGTGCAGGTCAAGCAGGAAAGTTTCTGACTCGTCCGAGTCATGACCGAGTTGACAGGCGAGTTGGAGGAGTGACACAGTTGGGAAAGTGGGCTGGTGGGTTTGGCCTCGAATTGGCTTCCACTCGGCGTCCAGACCAATGATTGAGGAGCGAGTCAGGGACTGAGTCAGGTGAGTGAACTCGGGAGACTCAGTTGAATTGACTAGGTGGATTTTGAGGGGCTTTTCGCTTGGGAGATCCATGAGGAAAGCAAGTGGTAGAGAAGGTGTAGGCTCTTTGCCCAATTTATAAAATAAAAACTATGGGCTTTGACCCCTTAATATATTTATTTTTTATATTTTTTTTTTATAAACTATAATCTTTTCATTACTTTTATGAATGTTCAATAATTTTATTTTTAGATGAAAAAAATAGTTTATAAAAAAAATTCTCAATTAACGTATAAACTGGTCTAAAATTGATTCTCCTAACCCTTAAAAATAAAATATAAATATAAATAAAGATTTATTTTCTTTATTACATATTAGTCACTGCTATATTCTTGGAAGGGTAATAACACAAGTTTGATTTTCAGGAGATGCACTTATTGGAAAAAATAGTCACGAACCCTGAACGAAATTAATCTTATCTTTTAAAAAAGATATAAAAATACTCGAATAAAAAAAAAATTAGTCTTGCTATAAAAACACAAACCTGGCTAGAGCTTCTCTTTGTTCTTGGCTTCTTGCTATTGTGTTACCTTTGTTTTCTTTGATTTCTTCATGAAATTGCAAGTTAGAAAAAGAAGTGATGAGAAACAAAAAAAAAAAAAAAAAGGAAAGAAAAGAAAGACCTATAAAGAGAGTATTAATGATAGTCAAACAACCTTGTTAATTATATATTTTCATTATAGAAAACAAGATTACATAAAATAATTATAGTTTATCTATAAAAAAAATTTAAAAATATCACGAGAATAATATAATTATAATCATTTATAAATTATTTTTTATTTTATGGATTCAAAAAAGCCATAAACAAAAAATAAATTTTTAGATAAGATCACTTCTAGATAAAAAAATAATAATAATAATATGAAATTCCCATATCTTGTTATAAAATTTAAGCTCATGATTTTAAAATTATATCATGTTAAAAAATTATTTTAATCTAAAATTTTAAGTTATTAGAAAAAATATATTATCACAATGGTTAATGATCCCATGTCTCATACCAAGTTGAAGTCCTTACATCTCCTCACTAGTTCCTTCTACAATTTAGTGTCTGTGGTTCTCGGTTTGCTAGAACAGCAACCTTCTCCCTTCAAATTAAAGATCAAAGTTCTTGAAAGTGCAATACAGGGGAGAGTCATCAGCAGTACCTGATGATTTGAAGACTTATTTCCTTGGTGATGATCTTCATGGAGAAACCATACGCGTGGAAGGCAGCATTTATGCAGAAACCATGTTTCCACAATTTACTTTTCCTTTTTCCTGTGTATCTTGTTCATGCTCTATATCTATATAATACCCATCTGAAACCATGTTGTCTTATGGCTCACCTCTTATCTCCGTGTAGGTGGAAGCCTGGTGTTTGAGCTCGCCATCATTTCCAGGAGTAAATTCTCGCACATAAGTTACTGCACGCAGCTATCTTAACATTTTCTTTGGTTTACCACTGTTGTCGCAGCAAAGGAGTTTACGTTTTGTAAGTTTTCTGACCTAGATTAAGAGGCAAAAGCATAGAGATCTAGCTTTAGCTTCCTAATCCCACTGCCCAGAGGACCTGAGGAGCTAGCTGTGTGAGAATCTGTTCTGATCTCTTGTCTGTGGAGGTACTGAGCAAGTTGAGAATCTGGGAAACATGCAATCCAAATATCTTACATGTTGTCTTTTATATCTCCTGTAGCTGCTTCTTTGTTCTTGATCTTGATTGGATCGGTGATGTTCACGGTAGGGGGAGGAATCTGACAACGTAGTGTGAAATACATGCATGCATGTTCAAAAGATCATAGGCTACAACGTTAACTTGAAACTGAAATACCTGTATCAATATAGACACCCTGTTTTTGTGAGCAAAAATTTAATCGAATCTCAAATTGTGTGTGATTTGAGCATATTGATTAATAATATTATTCCTTGTGCAATTTTTTGAATGATGTATTTCATGAATTCTCGAGTTTAATCTTATATTTATAAAATTTGATCAAACAAGTTGACTTGATAACTTCTAGTTTATATTAGTTAAATGCTGCCCCGCGCGATGCCGCAGGTCAATTATTTTTTGCATTTCAAAAATAATATCAAAATTTTTATTTTAAATTAATTTTTTATTAAAATTTTATTTTATGACGGAAATTAATTTTATTGGATCAAATTAATTTTATTAAAATTAATTAGTTAGTTAGTTTGAGTGAAATTTTATTTTAAATTAATTTTTTATTAAAATAATATGTATGATTCCAAAAGTAATTTTTTTAATAAAAAAATTTGAGTGAACTCGATCAAAATTTTTGAACGGGTTAGACACTAAATAAATTCTTACGAGATGACATACTCGCGCGCTGCGGGCTTATAAAACAAATATACTTGATAGTGTTATAATTGTGAACCATCGCTAGATAAGTAATAGAAACTAAAGGTATGATGGAGTAAATATTTTATGACGGAAAAAAAAGTTATGTTGGTGATAAAAAACTTAGAGACTGAACAAAATAATTTGTAGCAATCCACAATATTTTGTGAGGAAAAATACAGTGTTTTCCCTACATGATTTAGCTTTTATGTTAATAAAAAGCAAAAAAATTACAAAGTTAAATTTCTATCAATTTAATATTAAAACAAAATCGACAAAGATAATTTTGGAAGGAAAAAAACCCTTGAGGAAAAATGTTGTAGCAATTGACAATGTTTTGTGAGAAAAACTACAGTGTTTTTCCCAATAAAATCGACAAATATAATTTAAAAAAAAATCATCAAAAAAACCATTTAGAGAAATGTTGTAGCAATCAACAATGTTTTGTGAGGAAAACTACAATGATTCCCCCATATGATTTAGTTTTATTGTAATTATAATTCTTAACTAACTCAATATTCAAAAAATAAATAAATTTGACAAAGATAATTTTGGAAAAAATCATAAAAAAAAATCATGTGAAAAAACACTGCAGCAATTCACTGTGTTTTAAATAAAAAAAATTACAAAACTAAATTCTCAATCAGCTCAATATTAAAAAAAAAATCGACAAAGAAAGTTTTAGGAAAAAAATATATAAAAAAAACACAAAAACAAACAGGAAAAAAAACCATGTTGGAAACACTGTAGCAATTCACAGTGTTTTGTGATGAAAGCTACAGTGCTTCCCTATATAATTTAGCCTTATTTGTAATTACCTGTAATTGTAATTCTCAACCAGCTCAACATTAAAAAAATAAAATTGACAAAGATAATTTTTAAAAAATCATAAGCAAAAAAAAACTATGTGGAGAGACACTGTAGCAATCCACAGTGGTTTGTGAGGAAAGCTACAATGCTTTTTCAACATAATTAAGCTTTATTAAAAAGTTAAATTCTAACTAGCTCAATATTAAAAAAATAAAATAGACAAAGATAATTTTAAAATATTACAAAAAAGAAAACACAAAAGAAACTGGAAAAAAACCATGCGAGAAAAAACTGTATCAATCCATAATGTTTTGTGAGGAAAGGTAAAGTGTTTTTCCCACATGATTTAGTCTTACTTGTAATTGAAAATAAAATCGCAAAAGATAATTTTGAAAAAAATCATAAAAAAATAAAACAAAAAAACTATGCAAAGAAATAGTATAGCAATCCACAATGTTTTAAAGAAAAAAAATTACAAAACTAAATTCTCAATCAGCTCAATATTAAAAAAAATTAAATCAACAAATATAATTTTCAAAAATAAAAAAATAAAATAGAAAAGCCATGTGGAAAAACACCGTAGCAATCCACAGTATTTCAAAGGAAAAAAATTACAAAGCGAAATTTTTAACCAACTCAATATTAAAAAAATAAAATTGACAAAAATAATTTTTTTAAAAAAATAAAAAAATACTGTAGGAAAAACAAAAAAAA
>Ga0307515_10025581_pt1 | contig 10205 bp, 8 predicted proteins | sample 17_EM_MG_FD_194513 | JGI IMG/M metagenome (GOLD analysis project Ga0307515, IMG submission 194513) | Populus trichocarpa ectomycorrhiza microbial communities from riparian zone in the Pacific Northwest, United States - 17_EM | ecosystem: Host-associated > Plants > Roots > Unclassified | place...
ATCTTATGTCAAGATAGTTGAGAATAATAGAATGACTTAGGTTGTGTCTTAGCCAACCTTTCCTATTTATATATATATATATATATGTGGCAGTACACGGTAGTGACCATAGGGATAACAACATTGGAATAACCCTACATTAATTCCTATACATATATATATATACATGCTATACATTCTATAATATGCCCCCTCAAGTTGAGGGTGGAGGATCGACCCGAAGCTTGTAATGGAAAGCAGTAAAGGAAGTAGCAGAAAGTGGCTTGGTGAAGACATTTGCAAGTTGATCCTGAGAGGGGATAAAGCGAATATGAATTTCTTTCTTCGCAACTTGGTCTCGGACAAAACGATAATCCACCTCAACATGTTTAGTACAAGCATGGAAAATAGGATTTGCAGAGAGATAGGTGGCACCAAGATTATCACACCAAATAGTAGGAGCAGAGACGGAGGGAACCTGCAAATCTGTTAACAAATATTGAAGCCAGATGACCTCAGTAGTGCCGTCTGCTAAGGCTTTACACTCAGCCTCAGTAAATGAGCGAGCAACTGTGCGTTGCTTACCTGACTTTCATGAGATCGTCGTCTGACAAAAAAAAAGAGGTAACCACCTATAGACTTGCGATCATCAATACTACTAGTACAATCTGTATCTGTAAAACCATGTAGAGCAAAAGAGGAACCTCGAGTGATATGGAAACCATAAGATGTCGTACCTTTAAGGAAGCGTAGAATGCGTTTAACGACGACCCAATGAGAATCTGTAGAAGCATACATAAACTGATACTCTGTTAACAACAAAGTAGATATCTGGTCGGGTGAAGGCAAGGTACTAAAGAGCACCCATGATTTGAAGAAATCGTGTAGGATTAGAGAATGGATTATCCGGCAGTATAATAACTTTTGAAGGAGAAACTAGAGTATCAACGGGTTTGCAGGAAGTCATACTAGCCCGAGTGAGGATGTCAAGAATATATTTGTGCTGGCACAACATCAAACCCATACCTGTAGAGTGAACTTCAATACCCAAAAAGTAGTGAACCACGCCTAAGTCACGGAGCTTGAACTCAGAACTCAGTAACTATATTAGGCGATGAAGCATAGTAGAGTTTCTACCCGTAAGCAGAATATCATCAACATACACCAGGAAATAAAAGATATTAGTACCATCAGATAAAATAAATAGGGAGGTGTCAACCTTGGGGCAAAAAAACCAATGGAAAGCAGAAAGTCACTCAGACGAGTGTACCATACCCTCGGTACCTGTTTTAAACCATACAAGGACTTGTGCAATCTGTACACATGAGATGGAAGAGTAGAGTCAACAAAACCTGGAGGTTGTTTCAAGTAGACCTCTTCAGTAAGAACACCATTGAGAAATGCATTATAAATATCGAGCTGATGAATATTCCAATTGCGTGAAACCGCAATGAAGAAGACTAATCTGACGGTGGTCTGCTTAACAACTGGACTGAAGGTTTCAGAATAATCAATGCCTTCCTGCTGGGTAAAGCCTCTAGCAACTAGACGGGTTTTATAACGCTCAATGCTGCCATCAACACGACGTTTGATCTGATACACCCATATGTTGCCAAAAACATTAATCGAAGGATGAAAGGGAACTCGAGACCAAGTGTGATTAGAATGCAACGCCTTGATCTCATCACATATAGCATCATGCCAAACGGCATACCTGTCAGCATCAGAGAAGGCAAGAGTTCAGAGAAAGGAGAGAGTAGTACCCGGGTGGAAGCTGTATCAGCGGCAGTAGAAGCCACCAGATTTGCTGTCTTTGGTTGCCGCAACCTAAGGACCATAGGATGGTGGCTGATTAGGGGAGGTGATGCAGGAGAAGATGGTGGCAAGGAGGTGTCTTGGTGCAGCGGATAAGAGGAGAAATCAACCACCAGATTCAGACCAGCTGAAGAGGCTGTAAGAGAATCTGCAGCAAGCAGAGAGCTAGCAGCAGCAATAGGGATGTCAGTAGAGGCAGGCCCTGTAGCAGCCTGGACACTGGCCAAATAAGGATAAGCAGAGGAGGAACCAGAGGGCGTCCCAACACCAGCGAGGCGTCATGCTGGAGGGTAGGGGGCTTGATTTGCAACCTGTACTTGCAGCAAAATGGTTAGATAAACATGCATGTGATGATGGGCAAGGGAAGGGTGGAGGCTGTGGTGTTTTGGTAGTGGGTGGTGGCAGAGCAGAGGTAGAGGAGGGATGGTGAGGTGTTGTATGGGTGGTGAACGATGGGGAATGGATCAGATTTGGGAGGAGGGCAGTGGCAGGTTGGGTAGGGGTTGTAGTCGAAACCTTTACAATCTGTTTAGAATTATCAAACAGAAACACTTGTTCATGAAAACAGACATGACAAGAGATATAAATGCGTTGAGATGAAATGTCAAAACAACGATAACCAAGATGAGAGGAGCTGCAATAAAAAAACACACATGGAGAGGAACGAAAATTCAATTTATGATTGTTATAGGGACGCAAAAAAGGAAAGCAGAGACATCTAAAAATATGCAAAAAACTGATAATCAATAAACCGTTGAAACAAACAATCAAACGGGAATCGATTTGCAAGAACAATAGTAGGCATGCGATTTATGAGATTGATCGAAGTGTCAAAAGCATAATTCCAAAACCGAAATGGTGCTTTACATTGTCCTAGAAGAGTAAGGCCGATTTCCATAATATGTCTATAACAACGTTCTATTGTGCTATAATATAATGATTAAGTTCCTATATTAACAATAAAAAAAGTCAGATAGGCTTCTGGTTTAGGCCTTTATATCTTGTTTAGAATTTTTTTTTATGCGATATTTTTTTATGCTTACCCTTTTATACAAAAAAAAAATAAATATAAAAAACATTATAAAAGATTGAAAAAACAAAAAAGTGGTTGTGTATGTGCATATAACCGCATCCTAAATAAGAATGTTTGTGCATTTTTAACAAAATAAAATAAAATAAATAAAATGATTTTTTATAAGTTTTAAAAATATCAAAAATAGATTTGTGTTCTCTTATATTTGTGGATTTGCCATAATCATTATTAGATTTACTAACAAAATTATTACGGGTAAAGTTTTTTTGTTTGACATTAGAACTTATTCGATAAATCAGCCCATAATTATATTATCAATGAAATAAAAATTATCAATGATATGTTTTTTTTATGATAATTTTTATTTGGTATTTTAACAATAATTGTACGACGGATAGATTCAGGCTTTGAAAACCAACAAATCAAGCTTTAAATCTATCAGTATATTAATTAATTGTATATTATCCTTATATTAGAGCTACGACGTCTTGCTACACTGGATCACCCATCCAAAATCATAAAAATGGCTATGGAATGTAATATTTTTATTATTATTTTTTAAGAGAATTTTTATTCATTGGCTGTGTACGCATAATTATAAGTGGCGTTTATCAATCACATATAGAGCGATAAGATGGCGGGGGCCACATATTAGGATCTTTATATTTTAACTTATTAAAATATCTTGAAAAGACTTGTCTAGGGGTGAACAGTAATAAGAGTTTGGGATCAAGAAATTTGCTCAATTTGTGGTCTCAGGTTCGAGTTTTGTGGTTGCTCATATGATGGCCATTGAAGACTTACATGGTCGTTAACTTCAGGGCCCGTGAAATTAGTTGAGGTGTACACAAGCTGGCCCGGACACCCACGTTAAAAAAAAATATATCTTGGAACGAACTTATCACCTGGAAACGAAAATTGAGGTTGACAAACTTGGCAATTACTGCTATTTTAACATCTTCAGGCCTGTCTTGTATCCAATGTCTTTTACCTGAGCATCAACTCCACCTAAATAAGAGGGCACATGCAGCATTTGCGCGGTTCAGCTTTTCTCAAACCTTATTTTTCACCTTTGTCACTGCTTCATTGCTCTTCTTGTTACGCTACGATCACAACCAAAATCATAATTCGAAAAAAATAAAAATATAAAATATAAAGCGATCAATACAAAGGAGAAAGGGCCATGGAATTTGAGTTTTTTATTATTATTTCTTTAGAGAAATTTTATTCATTGTCTGTATGCGCATAATCATAAGTGGCGTTTATCAATCACTTATTGGTGTTGGGGCCCACATGAAACAAAATCATGTAGGTAGGTTACCCGTAAAAATAGATTGGTGTGAATATATGTGGATAAGTTATCCTTGAAAATAAATCACTTTAAGGAAATATTTATTACTACTTAGTTTTTTATACATGATTTTTTATACATGTTTTTGATAAATTTTCAGAAAAAAAACTAAAAATAACAAAAAACAACAAAAATTATAAAAAATTATATTTTTGATATATTTGCATCGTTTTTAGTATTTTTTAATATTAATTTTAAAAAAATTAATTTTTTAAAGATATTTTAAACGTGTTTAATTTTTATCGTATTAATTTTATAATTATAAATTATTTTTATTGAGTTGACGTTAATATTATTTGTTTTTAAAATAAATACAAAATATAAAAAATAAAAAAAATGGAAGGAAGAATGTAATTGTAGGCTTGTAGCCTAGCCACACTTTTTTTTTTTTTTAAATAACAGTCTACAGTGGGGAAAAAAAAAGAGGATAGAGGCATGGGCTATTGGCGCAGAAATGGCGAAAAAAAAAATAACCCTGCATCTATCTCTAGGGACGGCTGCCGCCTCCCTCCCTTGAGGCCAAAGACAAACCAGAGCTGCCACACCAACACCCATCGTCCCTCTCATCTCTCAGCCCCCACAGACTAACCTCCCCTGCACACCGGGTTCCACAAATCCACGGTCTCCCTCTCTCGGCTCTCCCAGAACCAGAGGCCGGCCGTGGCCCCCTTGCCCTCTGTCAAAAACACAGCAGCCGCCGCCCTCCTCTTCCTCTGCTTTTCTTCCCCAAAACCGTTCCCCAGCGCCATTTTCCCCTCTCGCCAGCCAAAGCTTTCCCTTTCCCTCAGCCCCAAAACAAACCAAAACCGGCCATTTCCAGTTTCTGGTCCCATAGCCGGCCGTCAACACAAACTCCCAGTCTCTCCCAGCAGCCGTCCCCAGCTCTTCCCCACACACGCCTGGACACGCCAGACCTCCCTACTCTCAGCCAACGTGAACAGCCGCCTCCAGCGTTCCCTCTCTCCAGATCTCGCCAACCAGCAGTAGCAGCAAAGACGCGACAGAAACCCATTCGCCAGCAGCACCTCCTTACCGCCAGCGACCTGAAGCAGAGGAGAAGAAGGCGAAATAAAAAAAGATCTGCAGTGAAACAGATCTGAAAAAACAGAAAGAAGACCGAGAACAGATCATTGCTTGTTGCGTTCGTTTTGGTTTTTACCCTTTTGCGGGCAACGGCGGTCCTCACAGTCAGCAGGGAAGGGAAGAAGAAAGCATGACAGATCCACCCGTTTCCGGGCATTACCAGCGGCGGCGCGTGAACCCACTCGCCGCCAGTTGCGATGGCGCGTGGAAAAGACGCGCCGCCACTGTTCAGCCAACCCAAAGGCTTCACCGCACTGTTCCTGTTGACTTGGGGCTTCTGGCACTGTTCATGATTTTAGTTTGGGGCCTTTTTTGGTAAATTTAAATTGTTTAGTGTGTTGTTCGGATTGTGTTGAAAATTGATTATTTTGTAATATCTAGTCTGAGAATATTACAGTAAAAAAAAAAGAAAAAAAAAAGGGTGATCTGTGTTTTTTTTTAATGTATGTTTTGTAAATGTTAAAAATCAAAAAGAAAAAAAAATTAATGATTTAATTTGTATATGGTCATGGATACGAAGAATAAATAAAATTATGTTATATTTCTTGTAAAAATATAAGAATATGTTTATTAAAGTTTTAAGAATTTAATTAACATTTTAATTTTTTAAATTATATTAAATCTGGAAGCAGTAAAGAATGTTAGTTTTTTTCAAGCTACAATTAGTTTTTTATCTTAAAATTTTTAAGAATAATCAATATACTTGAGTTTCCTTTAATTAAATATTAAGTGATGATTTTCAAATCAAGCCAACGAGTAAAAATTGCCATTGACGCCACGCGAGGCACGACTGACAGTAAGAAAACTTCATTCTTTTGCTGCTTTATCTACACAACATCCTATGCAAACAAATGACAGTCTAAAACCAAGGAGTCTTCGCAAAAGTCTTAGCATAATGACATAACTCGATGAATACCAGCACATAAATCGACGGGAGCAACCTAAAATCCTAGATCAAAGCTAGCAGCACACAAACAACCAAGTGGTCACCAGCTGATCACCTAACAACAATCGGAACACCCTTAAGAATTCAAAACCTGACGGCACACTTCACTGACAACTAAATAAAAAGAGAGCAAGACTAGAAATAACACACCACAATTAAAAGAGAAAGCGAAGAGCAACATGGATTGTTCTACAAAGCTGCCCTGCACAAGCTGGATAGTTAAAGGAAAATACAAACTAAAAAGGGTAGTTTTATTAAAATCTAAAATATGATACACGTAGTTATGTTTATTCAGCCTAGTATCTAGTTTCTTTTCATTTTCTATCATTTTTTAAAATTGTGTTTTTTTTGCATGTAATCATGCTGGTCATCAAAGGAAGACATAAAATAGTTAACCAAACTATGAAATGTTATAAAAATTCCTTTGTGTTATTATTTTTTCGTGACATCAAAGATAACCAATCCAAGATGAAAACAACTCCAAGCCCCTGCAAGAAACACAAAATCCACACCAAAACCGTGGAAAGGTTTTGAGAAAACCACACTCACTCAGGTGGAGATTGCGTTTATTTATATAGAGAATGTATACATGTGTAGCTGGAATACTAAGAAGGAAAGAATCATAACATAAATACAATATATTACATTCATATAATTATGAGCTAAGAATCAGGAGGGGATTCTGGAGAATCCCCAACACCCCCCGCAAGCTAAGCATGGGATTAGAGCACATGCATAGCTTGGAGCGAAAGAATGTGAAGAGTGGTCTGGAAACACTCTTGGTAAAGACATCTGCAACTTGAAGAGTAGAAGGAACATGTTGAATGCGAATACGACCAGCGACCACAAGTTCTCGAAGAAAATGATAGTCAAGATCGATGTGCTTGGAGCGCTTGTGAGAGACTGGATTGGAGCTTAAAAAGATGGCACTCTTGTTATCACAGAGAAGTAGCGGTCGAGCTGGACGAGGGACGTGTAAATCACGCAGGAGATGATCTAACCATAAAACCTCGGCAGCAGTGGAAGCAAGGGCACGATACTCAGATTCACAGCTAGAACGAGATACCATAGGTTGCTTCTTGGCACTCCAGGAGACAAGGTTGTCATCGAGATAGATGGAGTAACCAGAAATGGAGCGCCTAGTGTCAGGGCATCCAACCCACTCAACATCAGAGTAAGCAATACTGGTAGCAGGAGAGGAGGCAGTGAATGAAAGGCCATAGTGAAGAGTGCCCTTGACATATCGAAGGATGCGCTTCACGACTTGAAAATGGTCATCAGTGGGAGCATGCAAGTATTGGCTAACGAAGTTTACTGAATGAGCAAGATCAGGATGAGTGATGATCAAGTATTGCAGAGCACCAACAAGAGAACGGTACAGAGTGATATCTGCAAACGGGGAACCAACGGAGGAAAGATGTTGAGCGACAACTATAAGAGTGGATACTGGTTTGCAATCAAGGAGTTGAGCCCGTGTAAGAATGTCGCTAGCATACTTGGTCTGACTGAGAAATAGTCCAGTTGAGGTAGAGGTGGCTTTAAGACCAAGAAAATAGCTGAGAGAACCTAAGTCCTTGGTGGCGAATTCTAAGTGAAGCTGTCGAATGAAGCTGCTAAGAAGAGAGTTATTGTTGCCAGTGAGGATAATATCATCAACATAGAGTAAAAGATAAATGATTTGCTGCTGACGATGCAGAACAAATAAGGAGGTATTAGCACAGCTGCAGGTAAAACCAAGTTTCAAAAGAAATGAGCTGAATCGTTGAAACCAAGCACGGGGAGCCTGTTTTAGGCCATAAAGAGCCTTCTTCAGTTTGCAAACATGCTGAGGAAAGTGAGGATCAACATATCCAGGAGGCTGCTCCATATAAACATGTTCCTGCAAAATACTATGAAGAAAAACATTTTTAACATCAAGTTGACGAAGAGGCCAACCATGAGTGATTGCTAGTGACAGCACTACATGAACAGTGGAAGCTTTGACTACTGGACTAAAGGTGTCAGTGTAGTCAAGACCAGGGAGTTGAGTGTATCCTTTAGCAACAAGACGGGCCTTGAGTCGGTCAATAGATCCGTCAGACTGATACTTCATGCGAAAAACCCATTTGGAACCCACAATGTTTGTTTTGGGAGGTCGAGGAACAAAATCCCAAGTGCAATTTTTACGGAGAGCGTTGAGTTCTTCATCCATAGCAGCGAGCCATGCAGGGTTTTTTGCAGCAGTCTTGAATCCACGGGGCTCAGATGTAGTGAGGAGGGCATGTAAGAGACCCGAGACATGTTGACTCAGATAAGTGGGGTAACGTGGCCGAAAAATGCCTGCTTTAACTTGAGTGACCATCGGGTGAGAGGATGAAGCAGCAGACTGATCATGATGATGAGCTGGAGCTTCAGAATGCAATGGAGCTTGTGTTGGAGGATCAGGGGCTTCAGAAGAAGCTGGGGTGTGCTGTGTGGAAGACATCTGATAAGTAGAAACCTGCATAGGCTCAAGTAAAGAGTCAGAACAGAGACGACATGCATGTGACCGAGACCGAGAATGAGGATTAGATAGAGGAACTGTGGACAATGGGGTGGTAGATAATGGTGGGTCATGGGCTTGCATGGGCTCACTAAAACTGGATAAATCTAAGGATGCAGGAGATTGTGCGATAGAGTTAGGTATTAAAGGGAAATTCAATTCATCAAATTTGGCATGGGGCGTGACATAGATCTTGGAGGTAAGAGGGTTTAGACAACGATAACCTTTATAAGAAGGACTGTAACCCAAGAATATACATGGAATGCTGCGTGGAGAAAATTTGTTAGCAGCATAATCACGTAAACAGGGATAGACTCTGCAACCAAAAGGATGAAAATTGATGTAAAGAGGAGCTTTACCATGTAGAATCTCAAAGGGAGAAAGACCTCCAAGAAGTTGGGTAGGCAACCGATTGATGATACAAGTCGCTGTACTAAAAGCGTCAACCCAATAATAAGTGGGTACTCGTGAATGAAATAAGAGTGCAAGACCCATTTCAGTCACATGGCGATGCGTGCGCTCAGCGCGTCCATTTTGAGAAGGAGTGTAGGGGCAAGACTTTTGGTGTTGAATACCGGAGGAGTGGAGCTGAGATTGAAAACAATTACTACAAAACTCAGCACCACCATCACTCTGAGAAATTTTAATTTTGCAAGAATATTGATTTTCCACAAAGATCTGATATTGAAGAAAAATATCAATAAAATAAGATTTAAATTTCATGGGGTAGAGCCATGTAAAGCGAGAGTGATCATCGATAAATATCACGTAATATGCAAAACTCATTTTTGATTTAATAGGAGCTGGGCCCCTGATGTCACAGTGAATAAGACCTAAAATAGAGTTGGATCGAGTATTATTAGTAGAAAACGGAAGCTTATGACTTTTTGCAATTTGACATGTAGCACAAATAACAGGATCAGGCAAAATAAAAGTAAGGGATAAATGTCCTTTTTTATTCAATAAAGAAATAATAGAGTGGTTAACATGACCAAGACGCGCATGCCATAGATCATACGACGCTGTAAGGACAGATTTATTTAGGACAGAAATGAAAGCAGTATTGCCTCGCTCTAGTATGTAAAGACTGTCATCACATATTCCGGTTGCCACCACTGTTCTTGTGATCTTGTTCTGAATAATAAAAGAAGAGTCATTAAATGTGACCAGGAGAGGAAAGTCTTTAGTCACTTTACTAATGGACAAGAGATTTTTTGTGTGAGATGTGGTACCAATAAAACATCAAGCAATTTTAAATTTGGAGAGGGTTGAGAGGTACCTGTATGGGTGATGGGAAGAGGAGCCCCATTTCCCACAATAACCTTATCCTTACCAAAATATTGCTCGGAGGTGGTCAGTGCAGTCGAATCTGGCGTCATGTGAGCGAAGGCACCGATGTCAAGGTACCAATCTGAGGTGCAGCCAGGAAAGGTTTCAGCAATGTGTGCTGATGGCTCTGCATGATCATATCGATTCT
>Ga0307515_10025582_pt1 | contig 10205 bp, 7 predicted proteins | sample 17_EM_MG_FD_194513 | JGI IMG/M metagenome (GOLD analysis project Ga0307515, IMG submission 194513) | Populus trichocarpa ectomycorrhiza microbial communities from riparian zone in the Pacific Northwest, United States - 17_EM | ecosystem: Host-associated > Plants > Roots > Unclassified | place...
ATAGAGCATGGTAAAGCTGAACATTACTTTACCTTTATGATAAAGCTTGACAATTAACTCCTGCACACCAGGATCTTCAAAGATAACCCTAACAGTTTGATGTACAGCTTCCTGCCATCAGCAGATAGACTAAACATTTATTTAATGATATCATATTTGTGCAGGAATGCCAATAAAAATGCTAATGTATGCTAAGCAAGGCCACTAGCTATAGCAATAAAAACATCAGGATTGTGGAAGAAAATAGCATTTGCAGTGAACAAACTCCATGCTAGACGATGCTGTTGGAACTTAGCAGCCATCATAACAAAAAGTATGAACACATGTGCATACACAATTCAGGTTTCCTATAATTGATCGTTATCCTATCTGCAACAGTGTAGATGTTACCAAAGGACGTACAATCCATTAAAAGAATAAAATGACTCTCCCCATTATTACCGTTGTACATTCTTCATCAATGCACAGAAGTTCTAAACTTTCCATCACTACTGTTTACAAATCCAAATCAACAAGCACACAAAAGATCACTCATCACCCAAAAGACTTTTATCTATAAAAAAAATATAACAAACAATAACTAATTAATCGATGAAGGATTTCTGCTTCAAGCTGAACACTTGAAACAAGCAAAGCCAAAGTTCAGAAAAGTAAAGGATGTATAGATTAGGTAGGTCTGTACTTGATTTCATCAAACCATCACATATAATGGAGATATAGCTTGGATTCCATATGAAATAAGATATCATACATGGTCAATAAGAAGTTTGAAGGATACTGGAATATAACAAAAGAGGCAGAGAGAAAGGCAGAACCACTGTCGTTATTTGTTTATACCTTTGCAACCTCTAGGAAACCTTTGCAAGTATCTTCAAAGTTAACCTGTGAAAGTGACAAGGATAATGGATTTCATAAGGGAAAAAAAAAAAAGCGCTACATATTGTATTTCAACTATGCAATTAGCATAGTGGTTCTGAAGCATATCATAAAGTAATGCAAATGAAAATCTTGGCAAAGATTTGAGACATTTAACTTATGATATATATTTAATTACCTATTAAAGTGGGATCACAATAATGCAAAAACCAATTTCTTTAAGCAGCATTAAATATAACGCTGTGATTAGTAGGTGTTTATTTGCTGCAGTCTACACATTGGTGCACACAAACACACTCATACTGACCAGAGTGAAAAGGGAAACAGGAAAAATGAAACAAAAAAAACCACCCAAATATAAGAAAACTCGTAGAAGCTGTCCTGAGGTGGAAGTAAAAATAGGCAAGCCGTTACAAAGAACAGTTACATCTTTATCAGGGTACCTTTCACAACCACTGTTGCCTTTTCTTTTCTGGAAATTGGCATGCCTAGCCAGGTTCATGAAGTAACAGGTAAATCACTTAGGTTAGAATGACTTTCTCTCAGACCTTCAGCCATGACTCACAGAATAGGTAATATGAATATGAAAAGATTGCACGCAACAAACTAATCAATTAAAAGCTCAGGCAAGGAAAAAGGCAGGAAGGAAAGCTTCCCTCCTTTGATTAGAGTGGAAGGAACAAGAAGAATATGGGATGCTGCTTCCTCCTAGACCTGTCAATTTCACTCACTATAAAATGGACAGGTTTAGAGGAACAGAGAATCTTTTAATCTTTTCTATATTTTCCCTTTCTGAAGAAATAATTTTTTATGCAATACGCGTTCCTTTTGTCAGAAAAAAAATACATTTAGTCCTTCCTTTCATTACCCCAGCAACAGAAGAGAAGGTAGTCCTTCCCTCCAACCTCTCCTTTATTCCCATTAAGTTTTTGACTTCTTTCCAATTTTCCCAACCTCAGACAAACAAGTTGTTTCCATCAGCACTGTGATCATTTTAACTATAAGAAAAACTGATGAATTGAAACAGAAGCAAATAAAAGTAATCATATAAGTAACCTGCTCAGCATAGTTTTGTGGTAGGGCTTCCATGGTGCTGTTACTCAACTCCATAGCAAGGTCATAGCAGCGCAGATTGTTATTTATCTGTTTGTTATTTTCATAGAAAAAACAAGTAGCTAACAAAATAGAATTTAACACCCAAACATGAAAAATTACTTGCATAAAACACATATACAAAAGTACACAAACCATTGCGCATAAAGGTTCCAGACCAATTTCTGAAGCAGGTTCCTCAAGCCTCTTCCTTTCAGCAGCTTGAAAATCTATCATCACCTATAAAACACAAGTGAAAGAAATTTTAATCATTAGAAACAGAAAACAACACCAAGCACGTGGTCAGAAACTAAAGACAGAAGACAGACTTAAGCACTACTAGCATGAAGCATAAATAACACACTCAACTAGATGCTACTGCACAAAATTACAATAAAAAGTCATCCTTATGATGCCAGGAGTCATCCAATTATCAAGGCAAAGAAGAAAGGGTCAGGTAAAACAAGCTAAAAAGTGATTAAAGTGAACATGATTGTTCCATGTATTACCATATTCTTCAAAATACAGTCAAACTCTCTTCCAATTTTTACACTTAAATTAAACAAAAATGTTGCTTATTTCAGCAGAATTTATCTACACTTGCCTGAATTATAGCCAACGAGATCCTGTATAGCATGACATCTGTGCTATTATCCCTAACAATCTGAACTTGCTCCCCAAGGATCCTAAACAGATCAACAGCAGCTGGAGTATATAGCTTTCCATCATCTGTTTTCTTTGGTGGCTGTACCTTATCAGCTTCTAGGATATTCAAGTACCATTTCTACAAAGCGTGAGCAAAACCAACAGCTATGAGAAATAGAAAAGGTGAAAGCCGAATAATAAACATATTCCATACATAATAGCATTGCAGAGCTATGGGATATCATATAATTACCCTTGTTGTAGCTTGCATTCTCTCAACATATGAATTCATGAGGGGATCCATGGCTCCACTCTCAGAACAAACTTGAGCAAGTGACTCATCAACTCCGAGTCCAACCAAATTATCTTGATATTCAACTACCCAACCAGTTACCTAGTTGTAAGCAATCAAAATTACACACCACTCAATCTACATGAAAGAAATCATCAAATGTTACCCTAATGTGAAAACAAATCAGACCCGGGGAAAAGAAAGTCTTTTTTCCCATAGAAGAACATAGTATTATATTAAGGAAGTTATGAAGCACTGCACAGCGGGAGAATGGTCATCCTCCAATATCGTGCTCTTATAAGTACGAAATGAGTTGTTTCAAACACATTATCAACCAGGTGAATACCTTTAAAATCTCTATATTTGATAACTCATTTGCCCTGTCGCTCAACAATCTGAGCATCTGAGTAAACCTCTCTGTATAAAGGTTTACCATGAGTTGGAATATTTCATATCTGCAAAACATCAAAGATCAACTTAATATACCAAAGAAAACCCTTAGACCAACCTATTTCAAGAAGATGATGCTCTGCTCCAGAGAAGGTTTCTAGGCAAAAAATAGTAGTATGCATTAATGCAATAAAAAACTCTTCAGAGTCCAAGGCAAAGCAGTTTCTTAGACGTGCTAATGTCAATCAAGAAAATTTACACATTACCAGATAATGAAGTGTGTGATCTAAGTCATCATACTCTCCAATAAAGACATAACTTCCAAATTAGGCCATCCAATCAAAACTTAAGCTGACTCGAAGGACCAGATTACAACCAAAAGGAATCTTACAAGCAACCTTTTTCACATATATTTGTTACTAATAGATAGCAAATGAATGTGTCATTTAGGGAGACTATTGAAGCATAATACACTGAGAGAAAATAGCACCAAGCTTGAAATCTCCATTCAGGGTCCCCCTAGTTCCTTTTGTTGCAAGCGTCAATAGCACGCAACAAATGTTCAATTATACAACTTATCTCAACCAATATGTTACAAGTTCTAGTGATATGAGTGATTATTAGCATGGGCAACAAGCAAGATTAGAGATTGTCAAGCCAGAAGAGAAGGTTTAGCAGAAGTGCATTAGCAGAGATGGCAACTGTCATTGTAACTAACTTTGCAGCAGAACCAATGGATTACATGTGGCTAAAGTTAGTTAATTAGTCAGTCAGTCAGTAATCAGTTAGTTAGCAGTTGGTTGCAAGTTAGTTAGAAGTTCAATCCTTGTACAGAAGAAGTTTGTACAGAAGCTTGAGGCAGGCAATAAGAAAATTACAGTTTGATGTAGAATTGCATTTTCTCTCTAATTCTTCTCATTCTCTCTTCTTTCTACTCTTCTTAAAGTTTATTTGTTTTGTTAAGGGAAACCTTAAAACAACATTGTTTGCCGATCTTGATTTCGCCGATCTTGATTTCTCCACCTACATCCTCTAATACCTCGGACAATGGTCAAAGGATTGAAACCCCAACACAATTTTGAGGATCATTTGCTTTGGTACCAATTTGACGTAGTGTGGGAAGAGTGAAGCAGTAGAAAACAGAAATTACAGCAGAATAATGGCTAAAACTAGGATAGAATTGAAGTTAGAACAAGATAATAGAATTTAGGGTTCACAAGAAACCTCTAGAATCTGAATATATTGATAAAATAACAAAGAACTACTTTTCTGAATAACCTAGCAGTCTATCTATAATAGTTTAAGCACCGTATCCTTGTAGGAAAAAAAGGATTCCTAGTCTTAATCCTCAAGTAGAACTACTTAGGAAATACTGTATAAAGTCACATGGTAATCACATGACCCTAGATTAATTAACCAACCCTAATATCACAAATATAATAAAATAAATCCTGAACAAAAGCCCTGTATAACTTACCGTGGGGGAAAACATGGGGCCACATAGTCATATATATCACCAAGCTCTTCACCGATCTAAAAGTCAAAAAAAGAAAACGAAAACGCAACATAAGGAAAATCATTGATCGATTATGAATGTTTCAGCATTGACAGCTTCCTGATAGATTATAAACTAAAATTCGTTTACAAGCAAAGCAATGCTAAAAACAGCCACATAAGCACATTAAAACAAGTAAACAATATGGCAAACATGAAATCCTAAAAGGCAAGAAACTATGTTTGATTTCTCTTTCAAATAAAATAAACAATTTATCAACTCCCAGCATAATGGTGGAAACATGCACAACCAGAAGAACAAAGGCAATCACATGCACATGCTCGCCCACACAGACAAACTGCTGCGATGGGAACCAATCCTTTCCCCAGTTCAGATTTTTTCAAATTTCATATAAGAGCTTTTTGATATCTCCAAAACCATCTCATGACTATTTAGTCATGACCTTCATGTACCAAATGAAAATCATGGAACTTAGATAAAAAGTTACAGTGTATAAAAATATCAAATCTCAAAGACCAGGGAAAAGTAAATAGTGTACGTACTGTTCGTGCTTCTTCTAAGGCAGCTTTGAGGTCTTCAAATACAAGCTGATGAACAAATACCATTATCAATAATATAAAACACCAGAAGCAAATATTTATATCGAGTAGAAGATTAATCAAAAGATGCACACCTCTGTCAGTAGCTTGTTAAACCGTCCTTCAACTGCCTTTCTTATACTCTCGTAACATTTATCCTTAAACCCTTTACCCTGAATCTTCAACTTCTGTTGCATGGGGTTTTTGGAAGAAACTGCTGTGGTGGTAGATTTTCTGTGATCCACAAGTAAACTTTCTGTTAGTGATTTCCCTTTGTGGATTAAAGGTGCAATGAAGCATGAAATGGCAATAGACAAAATAGATACAAAATCACTGATGAAAAACGTAATTCAGAGTTCAAGCGAAATAAAGACACAAATAGGTAAGACTCTAGTTACTTGGCAGATCTGCGAGGATTTGCAACTGTTGCCATTGCACCACCTCCCTCAGCCTCAGCTGCCTCCTCAGCAACTTGTTCATCAAGAATTTCTTGCATTTCCACAACCCTAGAGAGGGGAAAAGGGATAGAGTAGCGTTTCAGGTCTATAGTGAATTAAGACAAAAGTGCATGTCATAAATTTTCAACATGCTGGATATGATCTTTTGCTTTTTATATTTTTACCATCATTTGTTGAATCAAATGCCAAATCAAACCATAACTGAAGTACTAACAGTATGATGTCTCTCTTTATCATGCTAGTCGCATTAGAGCAGACAAAAAGGACTCTTTTATCATAGCAAGGATTCTGTTACAAACAGAATGCTATCTCTAATTACCTAGATCTCCTATCATCATCTCACAAGAGACAAACCTCATAATCATTGGAACCTTCAACAAGTAACTATTATTATGACACTAATAGATGAGTACTACTTTAACAACATGAAAGCAAGAACATTTTGAGGATATGCAGCAGCCTAAGTACAAAAGAGAGAAGCCTGGAAGGCTTGTCAGAAACGTACCTTAAAGCACGAACCAGCGTTTGTGGGCTGCCAAAGTAGAAAGCAAAAGCATAGTTATTAGAGTTGAGCATGGAAAAAAGAATCACAAGGTCGATAAAGAATATATATACTGTGTTACTATTGCACAGAGTAGTAGAACTAATGATTGAAAATTATAATTGGAGCATTTTATTGTACAAAAAATCTAAATACATTCACAAGAAAAATTGTTGGGCTTCATATTTCCAGGATACCATGAAGCTCGGGAAATGAGAAAAAAGAATATCAGCCCCAGTTACTCAGTTCCCTCTTATGCACATGTCTGTCTAATCAACAAACATTTTGACATTTCCAGGATACCATGAAGCTCGGGAATCGAGTAAAAGAATTTCAGCCCCAGTTACTCAGTTCTCTCTTATGCATATGTCTGTCTACTCAACAAACATTTTGACATTTGTTAAGGAGCAGGCAAAATGACATTTGCTTCTCGTACCAATAGAATCAACTACATAACGCTAGCTTTTGTAATTTTAGCCCTTTGAGGTTGCCTTTTGAGACTGAATGCCTATAAATAGACAATGTGGTAATATCAGGAGAATGGGTTCCATTTGCCATAGATAACATTTTCAGTTTTGGTTCTTTGGAGACTTTTGGTGGCAAATTCCCTCCCCCAAGACCAGATCCCATATCGAACTGAGACCTCTACTCTACTAAAGGGGAATGGCTTTAGTTAACATGTTTCAACCCGATGAGCAAAAGGCTTCCATCAAGGAATGAGGCATTTTCTTAGAAAATGACATAACTTACTTCAAAACAACCTCAATGCTCCTAGTTGATTGTTGGGGTGGTGTTTCTTTCTCTTGGGAGAAAAGGTTGTTAAGGGTTGCTTTTGCAAAATAATAATCAGAAGGCACACTAATCACTAACACCTCCCATAAAACATTTACACAACACTGTTTTGATTGATTTCTCACATTAAGCATACAATTTATGCAGGTAGAATGACAGAGAGAACATCGGTAAGAGCCTTGTCACAATGTGGCCCCAAGAATTAGGAAAAAGTATTCATATGCACATTATCACACACTTTGATAGAAAATAAAGAGTATACCTTTCTTTAGAAAGCTTAAAGAAGTTGGAAACGTGTCCCCATAAAGTCTTTTCAAAGGTTTCCCATGTCTGATCTACATCTTCAAAATATTCTCTGGCCATTGCACATAAAACATAAGAAAGTCATTGAACCTCAAGCTACAAAAATCATGCACAAACATAGAGAGAAGAAATATGTCAACTATAAAGGTTCTGCCTTCATCTTTACCGTCATCCATCTCTTTCATTTTCATCTTAAACATTTCTGGGCCATTTGTGCTGCTAGGACATCGAGCTTTTGCAGTATAATGCAATTCAACTCAAACTATTTGTCTTTAAAAGTAACAAAAAAGAAATTCCAAGACATGGAGATGCACCACAAGTGCATCAAAATTACCACCAGGCAAGACAAAACTTCTTGGTTGAGGCAAAGCCAAAGTGCCAAATATTAGCATTTTTGTTCAAGGAAAAGTTGTTGGGAAAAAGTTATTTTAGGGAAATGGTAATGAGGTTGTCATCAAATTCTGGTCTCCTTGGTACAATTCAAAGGCTGGCATCACAAGGGGTTAAACGATATTTCTTTGACACTCTAAATATTATGTATAACTACATGTAATTTATATCAGCACCATGCAACCGCGTTGATCAAATGTAAAGGAAATCATAGCCGAGCCAGCACTTAAATTGCTATTTATTTTCCCTTTAATATTAGTAATTTGTTGTGCTACATCAAAATTAACTTGAAAGGGAAGATCCATACCTTAATCTGCCAACCTCCTCTTTGTGAGATCCAGCAGCTGCTAATGCAAACCTTCGCTTCCCATCAAGTGCAGTTAACCTCTATGAGAAATTAACAACAAAAAGTCATCAACCAAGATACAACTAGACACACATGAGAAATATTCAACTTAGAACTTGACAAGATAAAGAATTCAGCTTTACCTCATAAGTATTAACAATTTCTCTATCATCACTCAATGAATCTCGTGCCTCTGCTGCTTCAACAGATATTGACATCATACCTTCGACATCCTACATTGAATCAAGAGGTAAAGAAAAAGGTAATCACAGAGCAAAATAATAAACTCAGAATATTCATAATAGCTAAAGCTTGGGCATCAGAACATACAGCATACAGCTTATAAGAGAATGACTATCAAATCAACTAAAGATAACACACTCTCATTTGCCACACTAATTACAAGCAACCAAGATTGTCAATTCTGTTCCGGTTGGTGTTCTGTTTTTTCAATTGGAACAGTATGTTTCGGTTTCAGAGCGTTTCGAGGTGCCGTTTCAGAGTTGTACTATATATATAATTCAAAATATTAATTCAACAAACATAAATTCAATTCAAATCCAAAGATAAACTAACTTGAAATTATGCAATTCAAATTTCAAACACAAGTAAAAATGTGGGAGTTGAACTGATATGACCTGATCAACTCAATGGGTCCAAAAACAACTTGGACGACTGATAAAAATATAGTTGGATTCAAAAAAGTTCAAGATGACATTTTTTTAAAAAAAATATTGAGATAACAACATATTGGATTAACCCGAGTCAACCTTCCAAATCCATGACCTAAGTCATGAGACCATAATAACCCCAAATAAAGCAAGTCAAAATAAATTATGAAGCTCAATTCTCAATAAACATATTATTGATATATATATATATATATATATATATATATATATATTTCAAAATATTAATTCAACAAACATAACTTCAATTCAAATTCAAATCCAAAGATAAACTAACTTGAAATTATGCAATTCAAATTTCAAACACAAGTAAAAAAATAGGAGGTGAACCGATATGACCCGATCAACTCGATGAGTCCAAAGACAACCTGAAAGACTAGTAAAAATATATTTTGACTCAAAAAAGTTCAAGATGACATATTTTTTTAAAAGATATTGAGACAACAACATATTGGATCGACTCAGGTTAACATGGGCTAGCCTTTCAAATCCATGACCCGAGTCATGAGACCATAACAACCCTAAATAAAGCAAATCAAAACAAATTATGAAACTCAATTCTCAATAAACCTATTGTTGAATTATGAAATTGAAAAAAATTCAATCTAAAAAAAAAGGACACACAAAAATAACTTTTCGAAACAAAGTTACGAATTTGAACAAAATTACAAAAATGCCATCATCAATCTCGCAAGGCCTTTCTAAACTCCGATTACCCTAAACTTTTAATCTAAGATATAACAATATGTCAAAAGACTTGTAAAATTTCAGTCTGATTTAACGGTCGGAGTGAGAGATATTATTGATACTGTAAAACCAGACAATATTTTTTTTAAAAAAAAAGCAAAAAAAAAAACATTATGTGGCTGAATCAGAACGGCCGGAACGGAACCGGAGCATTCCAGCTGGAATTTGGGCAGAGTTTACATAACGGGCCGAGATTCTGAGCAAGATGAAATCTATTCCGGTTTATTCCATTTTTTAAACTGGAACGAGATATGCCGGCCATGCTGGACCGGACAGAACAGAATTGACAATCTTGCAAGCAACAACTACAAGAAACCTAAAGGAGAAAAGGTGGCACCGACCTTCAGCGTAGTATTAAGATTATTCCTTGCATTGCTAAGTAGCTTTATCTGATCATGATTCTCAATCAAAGTTTGACATTCTTGACATAACCTAGCACACAAATAAATCAATTATTAAATCAAACCAAAAAAATAATGCAAAAGCATCTGTCCTTTAAAAAAGAAAACAAAACAAGAATCAGCAAAATGAGGACATACTTTTCAATAGA
>Ga0307515_10025583_pt1 | contig 10205 bp, 9 predicted proteins | sample 17_EM_MG_FD_194513 | JGI IMG/M metagenome (GOLD analysis project Ga0307515, IMG submission 194513) | Populus trichocarpa ectomycorrhiza microbial communities from riparian zone in the Pacific Northwest, United States - 17_EM | ecosystem: Host-associated > Plants > Roots > Unclassified | place...
ATTTTTATTTGAAGGCTTGAAACATGTATGAATTTTTTTTTGAAGCATGTTTTTTAAGGTGCTTGAACTATGTATGAATTTTTATTTGAAGCATGAATTTTTTTTTAATGTATTTTAAAATTCCTTATGATTTTACAATTTTACGATCTGTTTTTACGATCCGAGTTTGTGTGAGGCTTTCCGTGCCGTGTTAAAATCGTGATTTTAACAACCTTGGTCACACCTCTAGCCCTATAGCCATTGAGATGACATACATCTGGCAATCATCTTCCTCATTAAATAATAATTTTTTTTAAAAAAAAGTCAAAAAAATTAATGCCAAAGGCAACTAGAACCATATAAAAAACATAGGATCAGAAAGCATTGGAAAATAAGTTATTTGTGAAAAAGAAGATAATCAAATCAATTACTCTCGAGTCATCGTAGTTCATGTAAAATGCTGAAGATAATCAAATCATTCCTGCTCCCGTCAAAATATACTATAGACAACTCTCACCTCATCATTTTTTTTGTGTGTATTTCTCATCAACAATATCAAGAGCTGCTTAAATTCTTTATTATTTTAATTTATTAATATAAAAAATAAATTTTAAAAAATAAAATAATATTATTTTAATATACTTATAAAAAAAAATGAACTTTAAAAATCAACAACTATTTTGGGTCAACGCCTTCTCGTTCCTGCTCCCGTCAATATAAGACAACTCTCCCCTTATCATTTCCTTCTGTGTGTATTTCTCATCAGCAATGTCAAGAGCTGCAAGAATCTCTCTCTTTCTCTTCACTTCAATCCTTCTTCTCTTCACCATCTTATGGTTTTCGCCTGTCTCCCATCTTCCATCATCACTTCCACTAGTTCTTTCATTCTTTAAACACCAGGAAGACACCTTCATCTTTGAAAGCAACACCCACAAGGATGTCTATTATGATGAGGGTCTTGAGAATCAAGGGACTAACTCTTGGCCAGAGAATCCAGTGTTTGATGAGAAGGATGTGGTGGTGCTCACAGAGAAGAACTTCGGTGATTTCATTGCTACAAATCCGTATGTGATGGTGGAGTTCTATGCACCATGGTGCTATTGGAGTCGTAAGTTGGCACCAGAATACTCTGCTGCTGCTACCCTACTGAAAGGTGAGGCCGTGCTTGCAAAAGTTGATGCTACAGTAGAAATGGGGCTGGGAAGGAAGTATAAAATTCAGGGGTATCCTTCTCTGCTTTTATTTGCTGGTGGAATTCAAAAGTCTAGCTATTATGGTGAAAGGACCAGGTGAGATCTATTTTTTCTTTTTCTTTTTCTTTTTCTTTTTTTGGTTATGTTTGGAGGGTTCAAATCTACGACTTTAATTTGCAGAACCTTTGGCTTGACCTGGTATAACTATCAATGCTTTATCTGCTAGCCTTTTTGGTTCTTTAATTTCTGACAGATGTGAAAATTTGGGACGCTCTGTTTCATTTTTTTTATTACAATGTCTTCTTTTGTTTTTTTGTTTTAATTTTCATTTTATTTCATGTAGAGATGCTATTGCAACTTGGATGAGGCAGAAAAATGGCCTGGTTGTTCAAACTGTATCAACAACAGAGGAGGCTAATAGGATATTGAGGACTAATTCTGTGATCGTAATGGGATTCCTTGACACTTTAGAGGTATTTAGTCCCTGCTTGGTAATATTTTCATTTCCATCGAATGAATAATATTTTTCAATTTCTATTTTCATGATGTAATCTGTCCAACTCACTACCATACCAGTTGATAAAATTCAAGGAGCTCATAATCACTGCACTCAGATTGATCGATTCCATACGAACTTAAAATTTTTTGTACTTGATAAATATTTATGGTGGAAAAGTGCAAATATTTCTCATCTGCTCTCACAAGTTAAATCTTTCCTAAAAAAATGGCAGGGTTCAGATACCAAGGAGCTTACTGCTGCTTCCAGACTGCATGCTGATATCAATTTCTATCAAACTGATAATGTTGATGTTGCAAGGCTGTTTCGCATTGACCCGCAAGTCAAACCTCCTGCTTTAGTCATGCTGAAATGGGAGGCTGCAAATCGTAGCCATGTTGGTTTTGGTTAGTTTCATCACTTTGCGAGTCAATAGTTCGGAGAAATTCCAAGTAATACAAGTTATTTGACCTTTAATGATCGATTCTACTCTTCTTTCTGCAGACGGTCAATTCACCGAATCAGAAATATCTGACTTTGTATCCACTAACAACTTTCAATTCACCAAATCAGAGACATCTGACTCTGTATCCACAAACAACGCTCCTTCGGTGATCACTTTTACGGTAGACGATGCTTCACGTATTTTAGGCAATCCTATGAAACAGGCAAGTCCTTAAGTCTATTTTCCTGACGATAGAACTTCATGATTAGTTAACATGTCTATTTGTTCACTCAGCTGTGGCTATTTTCAACAAAATATTCGTTGGAGCTGATATCCACATTTGAAGAGGCAGCAAAAGCTTTCAGAAACAAGGTGGTCATTTTATTTTCTATATGCTTCTGTTAAGAGCACCTGGTAATTGGATTATCTTGTTGTATTCTATAACTCAGTTCGGTGAAAGCTGCATCGGGCTTGTCTAATCTGGGATTCGTTAGGCATTACACTAACATAAAAGTTAAACAAAAAAACATGAAGGTTTTTCCTGCATAACTGGAAGATTGGATAAACTGCCATGGCTTGGTTTGTGTCAAATGTTCCAAATCTCAATTGAAGGAGTAGTAACATGACATTAAAAATCCTATCATTCATATGTTGGAAAATTAACAACAACGAATCATAAATTAAATATATCAAATAGTTAATTGTTGGTTGTGAATGTTAAGCGTAGATTATAATACAAGAATCTAAGGAAAGAAGGAAAAGAACCGAAGTGAAGTCATAGTTATTAATTCCAAGACATATGTTACTTTAAAGATAGAGGTTTTTTTCCTCTTCAAATCCACATTGATTCCAAGTTTTCTCAATTATATTTCACCAACATGATATGTCTTTGTTTCTTTGCTGCGTTTCTTGTAGCTTGTATTTGTCTATGTGGAGACTGATGGTACAAATTTGGGACTTGGAGCAAACCTTGCTTTTCAATTTGGAGTGCCTGAAGGTTCACCAAGAGTGAGTACCCTAAACCCGCACGTCTTTTTCTCGAAAACAGAAAAAGAACAGGAAAAAAATTAAAAACTATCTGTGCCATTTCTTCCAAGCTTTTTTTCCTGTAACTAATGAGTTGTGGTGTGCTAAGCCTTAATCAAAATATTTTAAAAATTCCTGGATGTGCAGGTTGTAGCTTGCATGGCTAATGGTGACAAGTATCTATATCATGGTGAAATGACGTTTGATGGTATTAAGGTACTTGAGTTACTTTTACTGGATTTTTTCTTAATAATTTTTAACTGAACAACTAAACAGGACAGGAAGGATCACCACTCTACTTAATATGTTTTTCCTGTACTCTTTGTATGATCTTTGATACATCTTCTATATTGTGGTGCAGTCATTTGCTGAGGAGTTTCTGGAAGACAATCTTTCAATCCATTCAGTTCCAACTTCAAAGTCAGCTCTTCGACTTCCGTCAGATTCTCATCAATCCAGTCCGTCTTTGTTTTCACGTGTAAACTATATATAGCTAAGACTGAATTGCAAGCAATAACTTGTATGGGATTGCCTTCAAGTAGAATGATGCTCCTCTCGTGAGAATAATCTTGCGGTGATACTAAAGGTATAATTGAATGTAATCAGTAAAAGCTGCAATTTCAGGGCACTATATGCCCTCTTGTATCGCGTTATTATTCATTTTGGAGACAAGTAAACCAGAAATGAAATTTATATATTGTGAACAGGCTGTTGAGGTATTGGTTGTATAACATTTTGGCAATTTAGGGGAGCCACAAAAGGATACCCTCCATTGAAGCCCCAGTTCTAAAAATAAAAAATAATAAGAGTGAAATGAATAATAAGAATCTTTATCAAAGTTGGTCATTCTCTGCTGGAAGCAGAGTTATTAAACCTGGTTTGGTGAGTGACTCAAAACCTGGGCCAAGTCGGTTTCAAACAAAGGGTGAAAGTTGACCTGCTAACTAGGAGACCTTGTTAAAAAAATTTCAAATCAGCGTATGTCTTTTTAATTGACCGGGATAACACTCCCAACCTATGATCAGGCCTTGGGCCAGGTTAAATGCATGCCGGCAAATCTAAAGTTTCCATTTTAGTTTGTTTAGCTGATAAATGCAATGATCATACCTATTTTGTTCTTCCCTATCTGTTTCCTCAACGCCAACCATTGTACTTGTTTTATTTTTCATTTTGAAACTTCCATGCAAAAACTTCCTCTTGAACAATTTTCAACTTTCTGCACATATAAATATACCCTATCATCCTCATCACTTGAACTCACGTCAGCTTTCCAGTTTTCAGTTCTCATGGCAATCCAATTGAAACTACTCTATTCTTCTCCTCGCAGATTTTGCCACCCGTCAGCCGGCGCCTGCTTCACAAGCTTCTCCTGACGTCTGACAGCAAAATTCAGGTGGACTCAGTGGGGGGGCAGAAGGCAGGAATAGTCACCGGAACACTATTAGGGGCTGGCCGGATAATGCTTGTGCTATGATGTACAAGAAACGTCGCACTATCGATTTGGAAATCCATCAAGAAGACCAGCTCCATGAGTCTCCCAAGTTCTGCCATTTTGTGGATTTCTTGTTGAGCTTGATGAATTTTGGTTTTGTAGAGAAATTTAGAGTGCATAACATCCTTTCTTACCAATGAATTTTTTTATTTACAAGTTAGTATGCCATTTTTATTGTTAGTCGTGAGAGATTATAGAACCGAACAAGACATTCTTGCCAAAAATTCTGCAAGCTAGCATGCCTACAGGTCCATGCCTGATATTACATGGACAGATTAGCTTGCTATGTAGCAACCTGCCACATCATTTGACTATAATTAATCTGATATATTTAGTAATTTCAGACTTTATTATTAGCCAAAGTAAACAGGTGTAGTCCTTGGATGAATCATAGGAGGACTCACCACCAAATCAAGAGTGTTCTTTTTTCATTAATTTCCTATATTGCTGCAATTTCTATGTCAGATTAGAAAACAATGCTACAGTGAGATCATTTTTCACCGCCTACAGATGAACATTTCCTTTGAATATCATTTCATCACCCACCGCTAGATCTCTCTTAGAGCATAACAATTGTTCCAATCGCAATGGCGGTGCCACCATTTAGGTTAAGAACCCCTGAAGTCTGCAGGGAGGCTGTTGTTCTTTCCATGGAGATAACAATCCTTCTTGGCGGCGCTTTGCTTTTCTATACGATTCTTCTCATTCTACAACAAATCTTTTCTTACACTGGGGTGATACTACTTTCGATAGCAGCGATTGTTCTGTTGACTCAGGATCACAGTAGCAATAGCAGTCTGCCTATCACTACCGCACGCAAATTGATGGAAATTAGCAAGCAACTATGCCACATTGTCGTGTCCATCACAAATAAATTATGTGAGGAGCCTATTACAAATTACCCTCATTTGGAGAGAAGATGCTCAGGGACCATTGCTATATGGACGGGCTATGTAGCTTATGCTGGTCTTCTGATTCAAGTACTTTTAAGATATCCTGTATCATTAGACACTTTTTTTGCTGGTGGGTTAATTGCCATTGCTATTTGTGCAAACCATACATTTTTGTTTTCTTGCATGTGGGATTCAATAAAGAGGAAGAGTCTCGGTCAAAATCTTGATCAGGCTGACAGCATGAACAAGGTAATGGTCTCAATCACCTCAGGCATTGTCTTTCAGATTTTTGTGAAAAGCATATATGAATGCATGTCAGCACTTCTGGCAATCAAACCTTCGAGACCAACTCATTCATTTGGAAGAAACTAAGCCTAAACATTGCTTCTACTTGTTAAAACAGTCAAATAACGAATCTTTATGTACTAATGTTGACGTTTTTTGCCCATCGTTGGTGAAAAGGTTAGGAGCTTAAGTTCTTTAACCTTCGTTTGTCAGTATAATTCTTAGGATCGCAAAATTTCTTTAAGCCTGATAATTGTCGATTGGTATTGCGTGAGATGCCCCCCCATTTGTGTATTTCCAGAGACCATTTATTTATATATATATTTATTGTGGTTAAATGGTTTTCTTGTTTTTATGGGTAGGTTGATGAAAACGAACTGAAGGAAGTAAAAGCTAAATGTGATGAAGATCGGCAAAGGTGGGAAGAGGAGAAGAAGGATCTTACAGAACAGCTTAACATGGCAAAATCAAAACTTAGCGAAAAGGAGAAAGCTTATAGCATGTTTGGAAACTTCAACTGGGATTAAGAAGGGAAGAAATCAAAGCTCCTTTATGCTAAGAAATCTTAAAGCTTATGTCAGAGCTGGCTATCTCTCTCAGCCTAGATTACGAGCTTTTTCTCCAACCTACTTTCACCTGGATTGTTAAGCATTCTAGTGTTGACAGGATGGATACAGCACCAAGTAGGAGGTGGTTTCAGATTTTGCAATTTTTAAACACACCTAGGCTGATTTTATCATGCAATGGGAATGAGATTGTGTTGTATTGTAATGATTGATTTAGTTTTATCAATTAAAGAAATTTCCTTCAATTCCAAGATATAATCAAAAAAATTATTTGTTGTGCTCAAGCAACATTTCCTTGGTGAAATTGGTGGCATGCTGATGAAGGCCAAAAAAAAAAAAAAAAACAATTGGGTATGGGATGAAAAATAGTTTGCACTAGATTGATGGCTCGCGCTTCGTCATGAATCGGACTAATTTTTTTGTAGCGTAAAAAAATGATGCTAAAGCGTGTTTAAAAAAAAATCAATGACTCAATATAATAACTAAAAAAATTAATTATTGTCAAACCTCAAGAATCAAACTGTAGAATGATGAAATCAGGAAAAAAAATCAATAAAAAAAGTCAAATGAGGTTGTCAAAACCCGCGAGTCGTATTATGCGAACATGATAATCCAATAAAAAAAAAAAAAACACGCGTGCCCACACACACACATATATATTAACAAAGTTTAATTTTAAAAAGAATTTTTGAAGGAAAAATTAAAAAAATAGATAAAAAAATGACTTCTAAAAAAATCTGGGTTACTCGGATAAACCTCTCACCTAAATCATGAGATAGGGATAGCTTGATTGAAAAAAAAACTGAAAAAAATAACGAAATTCATTTTTAAAAATAAACAACTTTGAAAGATGTAATTGAAAAAGAAAACAACGTCAATTCGTATTAACTTTTTAAACTCATGATCTTTGGTAGTAACTAAATTGAAAGCATCGTATCTGGAAAGCAAATATTTAAAAACTTGACTCGACCCGATAAATTGACTCATATCTCAGGTGACCTTGGCTTAGACCGATTTGAGTCTCAAAAGAAATCTAGAAAGAATTAATCCAATGTAATATGATTAAAAATCTAAATTGATCAATGTTTCAATTAACTCAGGAATATCTAGTTAAAATAGGGTTAAAAATCGTTTACTATTTTCAACAACACTATGATATCATACGCTTACAGTTTAAACGGGCATAAACTTTCTTGAGTGGACAAAGAGAGCAGGCTACTATGAAAATAAATCGCGAAAGTCACCTTTACTTCATAAGGCCTTTAATTTTCATTTTTATTTTCATCAAATGATGACCCGGCCCGGCCCGGCCCGAAAATCGGGATATATTCCGAAAAGAATAATACTTTCATCGAAGAGAAGTAAAAGAAAATTGATTCATTTTACAATTCTATCCGATATTTTCACTTTAAAAAATTGTTTTATTTAAGAAAATCTCATCTCACGCCACAATAACGGGCTGCACAGGACTAAATTTGTAATTTCAACACACAGCTTTAGATAATATAATTAGGACCCAAATAATTTGTTGGGCTCCAATAAGTTTTCTTTCTAACACATCGAGCTTATTGCTTCTCTTAGAAAATCTCTTGGGCAGAAAGAAACACAGCAAGCGCCGATTCCTCAGGTACTCTCTCTCTCTCTCTCTCTCACTCCTTCACGTGTCTAGATTTCCTGCTACTTCTTTGGGTGCGTCTCTGCATAGATTCTCAGATCGCACTGCACCGTTTGCTTGGATCTTTTACTGTTATGGGTCGCCAAATTTTTCTTGATCTAATTTTTTTGAATAGTAAAAAAAATAGGGAACTTCAATGATAAATCTAAATCTTTGAGATGGTTTCTTAGGTGAAATTTTTTAACGGGTTCTTATGGTTTTGTTTGAGTTGGTAGGAGTTGGCGTGTTTGCTAGTGCATCTAGTTTACTCTTTGTAGTTGAGATTGAATCCAGTCATTTGTGCGGATCTTGATTGTTAAGGGTAGGGGATGTGTTGGATCAGATCAGTGAGATTTGTGAATCAGATAGGAGTTTTTTTCTGAAGGGGTAGTAGTGATTGGAATCGGGGAATTTTGGATTTTGAGCATTGGTTGCAATCTATAGAGCTGATAGTTATAGGATGGTTAGATTTTGCATGTACTTATTGATCTTCTCGAGGATTATGACCACTGAATAATTTCTTATGACTTTTTTTTATTTTCGTAGAAAATGCTGTCTTTTGGCTTTTAAAAAAAGTCATTTATAGCAATTTGCTTATTTTGTATATGATTGTGGATTTGTATTAATTTTTACTTGTCGAGCCTTATATTTGTCTATCGTATTTGTTTGTTTTGATGGGGTCTAAATGCAAATCAAATTTTGTTTTGTTACTCGAAGAGGCCGCTTGATAATTTACTAGGAGGAGCATCTTCAGGTGCTAATTTTAGGTGCATTCATCGTCTTTTTATTTCAGTATAACATTGGAGATTTCAGGAAGCATGGAGGCCAACAGGGGTCAGAATGGAATTCAACTCTTGCTTGCTGCAGAGCAAGAAGCTCAGCATATTGTCAATACTGCCAGAAATGGTAATCACTTCTTCCCTCTGTGCTTTCAATAATTGAAGCACTGTCCTTGTTTTCTATATATACTTGCCAACCCTTTCATTGCATATTCTATTTGTGTGGGTAAAGGGGGAGTAGGACAGATGAGTAGGAGGAAGGAATGGAAATGATGAGGTTCTCATTTCATTTAAGAAGTATATCCCCGATCAAGGGAGAGAGGGATCCGCTTCTTTATCTAGAGTCATATTTTCAATCCTTTTAAAATTGGGAGGAAGGCATGTCTTTCTTCTTTCTTACCTTTCACTCTTTCCTTTTCCTTTCCTTGCCTTCCAAACAAACAAGGAGAGGTTGGGCTTCCATTTTTTTTGCATGTTTCCTGTGGTCTACCACAACTTAGATGTGCATAACATGGTTTAAAGGAAAATTTAAAATTTGAGCTGCCACTCAAAATTTAAATTGAAGCTTTGCTGTTTGTTTTCAGTTATGATGCAGCAACACTTAAGTTTTACAACTTGGAAGAAACTTTCACGCTTTGCTTATTGCATTTATGATGCAAGCAGTCACTGCATTGGTGCAGATCTTGATTTTTACATGCTTCTGTTTCTTTTTGTCCAGCGAAAATGGCTAGACTGAGACAAGCCAAAGAAGAGGCTGACAAGGAAATTGCTGAATTTCGTGCTCACATGGAAGCTGAATTTCAGAGGAAGCTTACTGAGGTTAGAACACAAATGAAAGACTCCCTATTAAACCATTCATATGAGAACATGTTAAATCCACTTGCAATCTCAAATATTAGCTGCTAACTTCAATCCTTATAGTGATTCCTACTTAAGCTTATGAATGAGGAAATGGAAATATTAAGTAATTTGCCAGTCACCTTTGCTACTTGTGTGTGTGTGTGATAAATCTATATTGCATTCATAGCATCGTATGATACTTCTCCAGCACTGCATATCCTGTACCGGCCCTCTTCTTTTCTTGAATTTCATTTCAGTCATTCTACAGAGTTGGCCAAATCTGGTCATTGTCGCTCCCATCTCATCATTTAGGACTTAAATGAAACTCGGATCAACCCATTAGCTACTTGGAGCTACGTTGTTATGTTATTCAAAAGCTGACTTGAACCTACTCGTGTGAACATCATACAGAGCAGCGGGGACTCTGGTGCTAATGTGAAGCGATTGGAGCATGAAACTGAGGCAAAGATCGGTCACCTGAAGACAGAAGCCTCAAGGATCTCCCATGATGTTGTACAGATGCTTTTGAAGCATGTGACAGCAGTGAAAAACTAGGA
>Ga0307515_10025584_pt1 | contig 10205 bp, 5 predicted proteins | sample 17_EM_MG_FD_194513 | JGI IMG/M metagenome (GOLD analysis project Ga0307515, IMG submission 194513) | Populus trichocarpa ectomycorrhiza microbial communities from riparian zone in the Pacific Northwest, United States - 17_EM | ecosystem: Host-associated > Plants > Roots > Unclassified | place...
ACCGTCCGGCAATGCCTTGACGGTGTCGCCGGTCGTCGAGTCAGCATCCAGCGTCACGGCGCCGCTGTGGGCGTTGACCTTGGCGGCCGGGCTCAACGTCGCCTCGAACTTGCTGATGCCCACGCCGATGGCCAGCGACCCGGCCACGCCGGTGTTGCCGGTGGCGGCCCCCGAGGTGGCCGTCGTCGTTGCGTCGCTGCGCTGGCCGGACACGGTGGTCGCACCCAGGGCCAGGCCCTGGCTGCTGACGCTGCCGGTGCCACTGCCGCCCACGCGGGCGCTGCTGCTGACCTCGGCCACGTTGATGGCCACGGCCGCGCCGACGTTGGTGCTGCCATTGCTGGCCACGCCGCTGGCGTCGGACTGGGCGTCCAGGTCGGTCTCGTTCTTCAGCGACAGCAGGCCGCTGGTGGTGATCTGTGCGGCATCACCGACGCGCGCCGTGCTCTGGCCGCCAAGGTGGTGGATGGCGATGGCCGCAGCCACCGTGACCGGGCCTTCGCCGCTGCTGGCCTGGGGCGTGCTGCCGCTGGCGCCTCGCGCGCCGTTGTTGCCGGCCGCCGTGTTGCCGGCGCCCTGGGCTGCGGTGCCCTGCTGGCTGGCGTTGTTGCCGTTGTCGGTCGCGCCGCGCGCGGCGGCCTTGGCCTCGCTGCGCGTGAGGCCCGTGTTGCGGCCGGTCAGCAGCACGGCGGCGCCGGCCTGCAACTTGCCGTCCAGCGCCAGCTCGACGATGGGCGCCACATGCGTGACGACGACCGAGGCGCCGATGGCCGCGTTGCTCGTGCCGGCCGCGTCGCCATGGCCCTTGGCCAACACGTTCAGCGCGCTCTTGGCGTCGCTGGTCAGGCCGCTACTCAAGGTGATGTCGCTGCCGCCCAGCGCGCCGACCTTGGCATCGGTGTTGACCACGGTGATGGTCACGACCGGTGCGAGCGCCGTGCCGCCCGATGCGCCGCCCTTGGCCTCGGTATCGACATCGCCGGTGGCATTAGCGTTCTGCGCCAGGCTGGTGCCGGTGAACTTGGCGTTGGCGTCGGCTTGCGCGCGCGTCGTCTCGTCGACGACGTTGATGGCGACGGATGCACCGATGCCGGTGCTTTGGCCGGTTGCGCCATTGACCTTGGGCAGCGCGCGGGCTTGATGGTGGGTGTTGCTGGTCGCGTTGAAGGTGACGCTGCCGGTGGCGGACACCGTGCTGCCGGCCTCCTGTACAGCCTCGGTCGACAGCACGCCGACGTGCAAGGCCAGCGAGCCGGCCACGGCGACACCGCTGGTGCTGCCGGCGCCGGACGTCGCTATGGCGCCGAAGTTGGCGCCCGTCGTCGTGCTGGCTGAGAAGGTGGCGCTGGGCGCCGTGATGGCGGCGCCGTCGCCAAGTGAGGCACGCGTCGTGCCGTCGATGAAGCTCAATGCGGCGGCCACACCCACGCCGGGGCTGCCGGTCGCGGCGCTGCCGTCGGCCTCGGTGGAGGCAGCCGCGCCGGCGACGGTGGCCGTCGACGAGGTGGCCGACACGGTCACCGCGCTGGCGCTGGTCACATTGCCGCCGGCCAGGCGGGCGGTGGTGTCGCCGCCTACATGCGTCACGGCCACGGCGGCGCCGAAGTTCAGCGCGCCGTCGCCCGTCTGGGCGTTGTTGTTGGCGAGCTGCTGCTGGCCCTGCGTGGGCGTGCCGGCGCCCGGCTGGGTCGCGCCGCCGGCCGTGGCCTTGGCGGAGGTGTGCACGGTGCGCGCCGCAGTCGACACCGCCGTGACGCTGCTGCCGGCCAGTGCCGCCGTGTCGGTCACGTTGACAGAGGTGTTGCCGCCCAACTGTGTGACGGCAACCGTGCCGCCCTTGGCGCCGTTGGCATTCGGGCCGGCCGTGCCATCGGCGATGGTGTCGACGCTGACCGTGTTGGTCGCGGTCAGGATCACGGCGCCGGTGGCCGTCAGCGAGGAGCTGCCGCCGACGGTCACGCCGGCCGCGCTGCTGACTATCGAAGATGCGACCGACGCGTCCTTGTCGGCCGCCGTGCTGCCGGCATCGGGCTGCGTCGTCGCCTTGGCGGTGACGGTGGAGTTGGAGGCCAGCGTGATCTTGCCGGCGGTCGCGTTCAGGTTGGTGGCGCCGGACAGCGTGATTTGTGCGTCGGAGCTGGTCTGGACGAAGGCAACCTTGATCAGGTTGCTCGCGTAGCTGGAGTCTTGCGTGCTGACATTGACGCTGGTGTTGACGATGAGGCCGATGTCACTGGCCGTCAGCGTGGCGCCGATCAGGTTGATGGCACCGCTGGCATTGCCCAGCAGGTTGAAGCCGTCCAGCAGCGTCACGCCGTCCGTCACGGCCTTGGTGACGCCCAGGTACATGTCGCTGGCTTGGAGCGTTACGCCGTTGGCGGTGACAGCTTCCTGCGAATCGACGTTGAGCTTGCCGGTCGACGTGAAGCTGCTGGCGAAGACGATGTCGTCCGTGCTCTTCAGGAACAGCGTCGTCGGGTTGTAGAAGTCCGGGCCGCTGCTCTGGAAGGTCAGCGTGTCGTCGCTGAGCAGCGGGATGTCGGTGCCGCCGTCCAGCTCCACCATGACGGCGAAGGGCGCGGTGGCCGTCGTGCCGGCAGCGCCGTCGTCATAGCCGAGGTCGACCTGCACCTTGTCGCTGATGCCGGGCAGGCCGCTGATGCTGATCTTGACGTTCTGGTTCAGCGCCACCTGACCGAGCGAGGTGCCCAGCGTGTTGTCCCAGACGCGGATCTGCGGCCCACCGCCGCTGTATACGGTCTCGACCTTCACGTCGCCGGAGTGGACGTTGATCGTCAGCGTGCCGGCCGGCGCGAAGGCCGCCAGCGGGATGGGCGTGTCGGAGAGCAGCAGGCGCGGCTCGAGGTGCTCGAAGACCAGCTTCTCGCGGGCCGGCGTGGGCGTTTCTGGTTTGGGAGCGGTCGTCGACGCGGCGGCCTTGTCTGCGTCGGGACGCAGGGTGTGCTGAAGCTTCTGCCAGAAATTCTTGCGCTTGGCCATGTGCCGTCTCCACTGACGTTGGACACCCACGGGGCCGGGGCGCACGCGTGCGCGCCCACGCTGCAACCGGGCGGGTGCCAAGCCGGCGATCTTCCGCCGGTCGTGATAAATGACGCACCCCTACCGTCACCGGTAGGGGCGACAGTCGCCCCCCTCAGCTGGGGGGCCGCATCCTGTCCGGCTCAGGGCGACTCCAACACTCTTCGGGTAAACCCCAGAATCAAACCTCGCCATTTATGGCGCCGCGGTGTCGTGGTGCTTCTAGGCTCGCTGTCATGGATCGGGTGGAAGTCGTCGTCATCGGCGCGGGTGTCATCGGCCTCGCGGTCGCGCGGGCGCTGGCGCAGCGCGGGCGCGAGGTCGTCATCGTCGAAACCGCTGGCACCATCGGCACGGGCATCTCCTCACGCAACAGCGAGGTCATCCACGCCGGCCTCTACTACGCGGCAGGCAGCCTGAAGGCGCGGCTGTGCGTGCGCGGCAAGGCGCTGCTCTACGACTACTGCGCCGCACGCGGCATCGCGCACCGGCGCTGCGGCAAGCTAGTGGTCGCCACCCGCGCCGCCGACTTGGCACGGCTGGAACAGCTCGCCGCGAGCGGCGCGGCCAACGGCGTCGACGACCTGCGTCTGTTGAGCCGCGCCGAGACGCTGGCGCTTGAACCTGCGCTGCAGGCGGCGGGCGCGCTGCTGTCACCCTCCAGCGGCATCGTCGACAGCCATGGCCTGATGACAGCACTGCTGGGCGACGCCGAAGCGGCCGGCGCGACGCTGGCGCTGACCGGCCCGGTCACGGGCGGTGAGCGCGACGGCGACGGCTGGCGCGTGCGCGTCGGAGCGGACTTCGAACTGGGCGCGCGTTGTGTCGTCAACGCGGCCGGGCTGTTCGCCGCACAAGTGGCCGAAGCCTTGGGCACGCCGGCACCGCAGCTGCGCTTCGCACGCGGCCACTACTTCTCGCTGACCGGCCGGGCGCCGTTCTCACGGCTGATCTACCCACTGCCAGTCGACGGTGGCCTGGGCGTGCACCTGACGCTGGACCTGGGCGGCCAGGCGCGCTTCGGGCCGGACGTGCAATGGCTGGCCGAGACCGACCCAAACGCGCTGCAATACGCCGTCGATCCGGCCCTGGCGCCGGCCTTCGAGGCCGAGGTGCGCGGCTACTGGCCCGCCCTGCCGCCAGGCGCGCTGCAGCCGGCATACAGCGGCATCCGGCCCAAGCTGAGCGCCCCGGGCGAGGCGGCGGCGGACTTCCGCATCGATGCCAGCCTGCCGGGCCTCGTGCAACTGTTCGGCATCGAGTCGCCGGGCCTGACCGCCTCGCTCGCGCTGGCCGAGGACGTCGCCGACCGACTCTGAACAACTGGCCGGCCAGGCGCTCAATCGATCACCCCGGCGCGCGGGCCCCAAAAGCAAAACAGGCGCCGAGGCGCCCGTCTGTGTCGAGTCATGCCGTCGCGGCCAGCGTCAATCTTTGCGGCGCCGACGCGCGGTGGACGCCGCCAGAACACTCAGCGCCAGGCCGACGAGCAACAGGCTTGCCGGCTCGGGCACCGTCGCTGCGGTCTGCGTGAATTGGATGCTGATGGAGTTGAGTTGGCCAACGTTGGCGGTCAGCTCCCGAACCAGCGTCACCGAGACGCTTTGCCCGATCCCCATCGAGCCGAGGTTCCACACCGGCAAGGTATCGGCGTCGTCGACACCAAAGATCACCAGGTCCGGCAGATCCGACAGCCCATACAGCAAGGCGGTGTCGTTGTTGTAGCCGGACAGCGTGGCATCCGCCGTCTTGAACAGGGAGGCGGTGTCGTCCCACACGGCATCGATGCCATTAAGGCGCGGGCCGGTGTACCAAAGCTTGACGTCGTTCAACGCCGTGCCGGTCATGTTGGTGAGCTGGAACGTCGTCGACCACAGATTGAAGCCCGCGTTGGGCGACGCGACAACGGTCGGCCCTGCCGTCTGCTGCAACGACAGAAACGTTTCCAGGTAGATTGGAGCGGCCTGCGCGACGGACGCCACCAGCAGCAGTGCCGTGGCCAACAGACGGGTACGAACAAAACTCAGCATGTTCATCACTCACCTCCAATCCAATGGTGCGCCGAGCCGAGCACGATCTGTGCCATTCGACCCATTTCATAGGAGGCCCGGCTGGGAGCCACGAGGCACCGGCCAAGAAGGTGTAAAGAACCTCGACAAGCACCGAGGAAACAGCCTTGATCGCGCAGAGTCAGGCCCAAAAGCAATCAAGGCCACGAAGGGCCTTGATTTCGTGGATGACTTTTGGGGGCTGATGGAGATTGAACAATTCAATGCAGGCCGCGCCAGTGCTTACGACGGGACTTTCACCCGCATGAGTGCGCTCATGCCAGGCGCAAAAAGGGCGCTGCATCGGCAGCGCCCAGTCTTGGCGGGGAGAGATTCAGGCCTTGATGTCCAGCAGTGCGCCGGTGGTGTTGAGCTGCGTCTGCAGCACCTTCATGTTGGCGACGAAGGCGTAGGCGGCGGATTGCTGCTCGACGACCTCGTTGGCCGGGTTGATCTCGCGCTCGGGCACCTTGTCGACATTCGTCGGCTCGACGCTGGGGCGGGCCTGGTTGCTGGCCGCCAGGTTGGCGATGTTGGACGCCGACGCGCGCAGGCGCTCGTTCGCGGACGAGATGCCAGACAGGGCGGTGGACAGGGCGACGTTCATCGGGATTCAGTTCTCAGGCGCATGACCGCTACTTCGGCCGGGCTGAGTTGAACTTTAGAACAATTGGCGAAAAACCCCGCATTTCCGGGGATCGCCGCGCCGCCAACCGTGAAATCAGCCCGCGAGTTCTTCGTAGCCGCCGGCGGAGACGAACACCCGCACGCTGTCGCCACCCGCCGCCTTGGCCTCAGTGCAGGCCAGCGCGCCGGCACCGAGTACGGCGTCCACCGTGCCCAGCGTCGCGTGGATCTGCACGACGCCCAGCGAGGCCTTCACGCGGGTGCGGTGCATGCCCCAGCGCAGCCGGTAGGCGGCCACGGCGGAGCGGATCTTCTCGGCAATGATCTGGGCGTAATGGTGGTCGCAGTCGGGTAGCAGGATGGCGAAATGGTCCTCCTCCAGCCGTGCAACCAGGTCGGAGGCACGCACTTTGCCGATCAGCATCTGGCCCAGGCCGTAGAGGAAATGGTCGCCCACCTCGGTGCCCATGCCCTTGACGACTTCGGCGAAGCGGTCCACGTCCAGCCACAGCACCGACACCGGCTCGTTGCGGCGGCTGCCGACGTGCTCGCCCAGGCGGCGCTCGAACTCGCGGCGGTTGGCCAGTTCGGTGACGGCGTCGTGCTTGGCCGTCCAGGTGGGCTGCAGGCGCTGGGCGCGGGCGGTCGTCACGTCTTCGAGGATCCAGAGCGCCTCGCCGGCCGGCGCGTCCCATTGCAGCGGCGTGGCCTGCAGGCGGCCCCAGAAGCGGTGGCCGTCCCGCTTCACGTATTCGATCTCTTCGTCCAGCGGCCGGCCGGCGGCAAAGGCAGCGGCGGCGCGCTCGTGCAGGGCGGTGTGGGCGAGGTCGGTGGTGTGGACGGAGCGCGTGCCCTGGCCGGCCAGGTCGCTCTCGTCACCGAAACCGAACAGGTGGTTGAACTCATCACTGACGACCTCGAAGCGCTGGTCGGCGACGAAGGCGACGGCGGTCGGGGCTTTCACCAGCAAGGCGCGCAAACGGGCGCTGACGGGATCGTCGGTCGGGGCGGGTGCGGCGCTGCTCATGGGAGTCTCCGGATCGGTCTTCTAGGCCCGACTATCGCAGGACTGCCGGCTTTCAGCCATGACGCAGATCACGCCGTTAGAGTCCGCGCAATGCGCTTGCTCACGGTCTCCCTGCTCGCCCTGCTCACCGGCCTCACGCAGGCTCAGCAGCTCAGTGAAATCCCTCAGGGCTTGCACGAGTCAACGCCGCGCTGGCATGCGCTGACCGGCGCTCGTCTTGTGCTCGCGCCGGGCCAGGTGGTCGAGAACGGCACGCTGGTCATGAAGGACGGCGTCATCGTCGCCGCCGGTGCCCTAGTAACGCCACCGGCGGGCGCGCGGGTCTGGCATCTGCCGGGGCGCACGGTCTATGCCGGCTTCATCGACGCCGCCAGCACTGTGGGCCAGGGGCGCATCGACGTCTCAAAGGCCAAGGGGCTGACGCCCGGCCAGCGCTGGGTGCGCGCCGAGTTCCACCAAGCCCATGCGCTGGACATCAAGCCCGACGAGCTGCGCGCCGAACGCGAACAGGGTTTCACCACGGCGCTGTCGCTGCCGCCGACGGGGGCCGTGTTCCGCGGCCAGAGCGCGCTGATCAGCCTGCGTGACGGCGGTGACGCGCGCAGCCTCGTACTGGCGGCCGACGTGGCCCAGCATGTGGCGCACGAATACCTGGCGGTCGATTTCGAGAGCGGCGGCCGCGTGGGCGTCGTCAGCTACCCGACCTCGCTGATGGGCAGCGTCGCGCTGATGCGCCAGACCTGGCTGAACGCCCGCTGGGCCGCCGGCCCGCAGCCGTCGGGCGAACGGCGCGAGTTCAATGCCGGGCTGGCCGCGCTGGCGCCGGCCGCAGGCGGCAGGCAGGTCGTCGTGCACGAGGCGCTGGACGAGCAAGACCTGGCCCGCATCGCCAAGCTGCGCGACGAGTTCGGCTTGCAAGTGATCGCCCAGGGCACGGGCCACGAGTACCGCCGGGCGGCGCAGTTGAAGGCGCTGGGCCTGCCCGTCATCCTGCCGCTGGCCTACCCGGCCGCGCCGGAGGTGGAGCAGCCCGAGAGCGCGCCGGACGTACCGCTGGACGCGCTGCAGCACTGGGCCGCCGCGCCGGGCAATGCCGCGGCGCTGCAGGCGGCGGGCGTCGAGTTCGCGATCTCGACACAGGGGCTGAAGGACCTGCGCAAGGACTTCTGGCCACGGCTGCGCCAAGCCGTGCAGCGCGGGCTCAAACCCGAGGCGGCACTGGCCGCGCTGACGACAACGCCAGCCCGGCTGCTCGGCCAAAGCCGCCTCGGTCGGCTCGCGCCGGGGCAGCTCGCCCATGTCGTCGTGGCGAGCGGCGACTTATTCACCAGCGATCAAGCCGAGGTCGAGATCGCCTTTGTCGACGGCCAGCCGCTGACGACCGAGGCCTGGGAGCGCTTCGACGCGCGCGGCCGCTGGACCGTGAAACCGGCCGGCGCGCCGGAGCAGACCTGGCAGATCGCCGGCACGCGCGCCAAGCCCACGCTGTTGACGGATGGCCACGCTTGCGAGCTGCAACAGCGCGGCCGCGAGCTGCTGTTGCGCTGGCCCTGCAACGGCGGCGCCAGCCTGAGGCTGGAGGGGCGCGGCGAGACGCTGGCAGGCGCGCTGACGCTGGCCGATGGCCGCACCCAGCCGTGGACGGCGACGCGCGCCGCCGCCTTCGAGCCACCCGAGGCCAAGCCGCCGTTGGCTGGGTCGCCTTCACCCGCCACCTTCCCTGCCGGCGTGTTCGGCCGCGTGGCGCCACCCGAGCGGCCGGCCGCCGTGCTGGTGAGCAATGCGACGATCTGGACCAGCGCCGCCGCCGGCACGCTGGAGGCCAGCGACCTGCTGGTGCGCGACGGCCGCATCGCCGCCATCGGCAAGGGCCTGGCCGCACCGGCCGGCGCCGTCGTCATCGATGCGGCTGGCAAACACCTGACGCCCGGCCTCATCGACGCCCATTCGCACACCGCCATCCAGCGCGGCATCAACGAGCGCGCCCACTCGGTCACGGCGGAAGTGCGCGTGGCCGACGTGCTGGACCCGACAGACATCAGCCTCTATCGCCAGCTCGCCGGCGGCGTGACGACTGCCAACCTGCTGCACGGCTCGGCCAATGCCATCGGCGGGCAGAACCAGGTCATCAAGCTGCGCTGGGGGCTGGACGGCGAGGCGCTGAAGTTCGCGGGCGCCAGGCCAGGCATCAAGTTCGCGCTGGGCGAGAACGCCAAGCGCGCCAACTTCCCCGCCAGCGACAACGACCCGCGCTACCCCACCACGCGCATGGGCGTCGAGCAGGTCATGCGCGACGCCTTGCTGGCCGCCCGCGCCTACCGCGAGCAGCGCAAGGCCGACCCGAGCGCGCGCCGTGACCTGCAGCTGGACACGCTCGTGGAGTTGCTGGAGAAGAAGCGCGTCATCCACATCCACAGCTACCGCGCCGACGAGATCCTGATGTTCATCGCGCTGGCCAGGGAGTTCGGCCTGGAGGTGGCGACCTTCCAGCATGTGCTGGAGGCCTACAAGGTCGCGCCGGAGATCGCGGCCCTGGGCGCGGGTGCCTCGGGCTTTGCCGACTGGTGGGGCTACAAGCTGGAGGCGCAGGACGCCATTCCCTACAACGGCGCGATGACGCACAGGGCCGGGGTGCTGACCAGCTTCAACTCCGACAGTGACGAGCTTGCTCGCCACCTGAACACCGAGGCCGCCAAGGCGCTGCGTTATGGCGGCAAGGCCTGGGGAATGACCGAAGCCGAGGCGCTGAAGTTCGTGACCATCAACCCGGCCAGGCAGCTGGGCATAGCCGGCCGCGTGGGGTCGCTGGAGGTGGGCAAGGATGCCGACTTCGTCGTCTGGAGCGGGCATCCGCTGTCCGGCGCTGCACGGGCCGAGCAGACCTGGATCGACGGCAGCCGCTATTTCGACCGGGGCGAGGACGTGCAGCTGCGCCTGCGCGACGACGCCGAGCGCGCCCGCCTGGTGGCGCTGGCCCTGCCCGAACGCGCCAAGGCCGCCGCGCCGCCCGAAGGGCGACCGGCCACGCCGCTGGCCGCCGCGTTGGACCAGCTGCAGCTGCAACGCTGGCTGCATGAGATGAACCGAGATCGCCACAGCTATTTCAGCGGCGATGCTTGGCACGAATGCACGCTGGACGGGTTCTGACATGAAGCGCACCCTCATCACCGCGCTGCTGGCCGCTGCCCTCGGCGTTCAAGCCTCGCCCAACACGCCGCCCCCGCCGCAACGTGAACCCCTGCTGCTGCGCAACGCCACGCTGCATCCGGTCAGCGGCCCGGTCATCGCCAACGGCAGCCTGCTGATCGAAGCCGGCAGGATCCGCGCGATCGGCGGCGCCGAGCTTGCCGCCACGGCTGGCGCCAGGACCGTGGACCTGGGTGGGCGCCACGTCTACCCCGGCATGGTGGCGGCCGACACCAGCCTGGGCCTGGCCGAGATCCGCTCGGTCAGCGCCACCTACG
>Ga0307515_10025585_pt1 | contig 10204 bp, 6 predicted proteins | sample 17_EM_MG_FD_194513 | JGI IMG/M metagenome (GOLD analysis project Ga0307515, IMG submission 194513) | Populus trichocarpa ectomycorrhiza microbial communities from riparian zone in the Pacific Northwest, United States - 17_EM | ecosystem: Host-associated > Plants > Roots > Unclassified | place...
GCCTAACAATTGCCCCCCCCTTCTTAAGCGGCTGTCCTCAGCCGACGCTATTATATAATAGGAGTGCTATTATTGTCCTTCTCTAAATAAAAAGTTTTTGACAAATTTAAGTAAATCAGACAATGTAACAATAGGATAATGTAATAATAGGACAATATAACAATAGGACCTTATAGAGATCTATAAAGGTAGGAGTTCCCACCTAGGTAGGACATTAGATTTCCCTTCCAATTCCATTTCAATTCGTTTAGCCTGCGACTTGCCTTCTTTATAACTTCTAATTAACCATAAATCGCAAGCGCTAAGCTGTCGGTCCGCCTATTGGTGAACCTTCCGTAAGTATTCTTTATACTAGCTTATAGCCGTCACTAACCCTACTAGACGCTGTTAAAGCTCCTATATCGCTCGCAAGCCGCTTCCCTAGCCTTACTGGAACTAATCTGCCTCCGCTATACCAAGTGTGTAGCCACCGCTGGGTGGGCCACCTGCGGCAAGTAGGCTAACTGCAATTACGGGTACTACTAATGACTGAATAAGTTGTGTTAACTAGTAAGTCCAAGTGCGTTAGTTTAGGTTCTAATAGCTAACAGACTAGGTCCCTAAGGCCTTCTATAGCCGCCTAAACAAGTTACTTGCCCTTATTGACAGGGCTAAGCGCCGGCGGGTTGCTAGCGGAGACACGGCTAACCTTAACGCTCGCGTCGCTGCCGCCTAGAAGTCCTTTACGAAGGATATTAAGGCCTTAGTGCGCACTGGCGCCAAGCACGGTCTCCGCCAGCGCCTAAAGGGCAAAGACTTTCCCCTACTCCAAATATAGGAATTACAGGCCATCCGTCATACTCTTAATGGAATTCTTAATATAATACGCGCTTTAGTACGTATCGTAGCGCAGGTGTTTTGCCGTTATAGTATATGCTAATAGTACTTATAGGCCAATATATCTCCCATTGTAAGGGATGAGGAGGAGGATAAGGGTAAGGAGGATAAGGAGGAGGGAGAGGAGGAGGATAAGGAGGGAGAGGAGGAGGAGGATAAGGAAGGAGGGGAGGAGAGGGAAGATTCGCTAGAGCTGTAGAGTATCTGTATTTCTGTCGGCGTACTACCATCACTCCGCCGTCGTTCCGTCGTCGCCCCGCTAGTAGGGCGTAATCTCGGTTACAATTAAAAGTTTTTTTGTTTTCCCGCCTACTTTCTCTTCCGTTTGCCCCTTGGTATAAAGTAACTATTATACGTCTCCTTTACGTCCTTATTAATGTCCTCTACGGGGACCTATTAGTTATATTCTTCTAGCTATCCTTTCTACTTAACTAGGTACTATAGGGTCTAGTTACATCCCTTCCTTCCACGTACTTCTTCTACCTCATATCAGTCCTCTTAGTCCGCTTAATCGTCTAGCTTAATAGGCCCTAGTAAAGGGTCTTTAGTAGTGCCCTTACGTTGTTTATATAGCTCTAGCAAGCTAATATAGAACACTAGGTGGATACGGTAAGACGTAGGTAGATATAGTCGGTATGCTTACTTTCCGACTGGTTCGGCTATACTAAAAGGTCCAATAAAACGTACTATAAGTTTCTTACTTGGCCTTTTTAGTTTAAGGTTCTTAGTTAATAGCAAGACTAGATCCCCTACTTTATATGCCTATAATTAGTGATAACGATTATAGTATTTCGCCTACGCCTTGGCGGCGTGTTCCTAGCGCTTCGCCAGCGCTTCGCGTTTAAGGGATATTCTTTTAATCCTCTCGGAGGCGGCTAGAATAAAACTACTATTGTCTACCTCAACCTCGTATTTTAGACGTAAGTAAAACCTATAGCAGGCATAGAACGGGCTTATACCCGTCATGCTATATTTAGCATTATTATAGGCAAATTTGGCTAGCAATAAGAGGCCTACCTAGTTGCTTTACTTCTCGTCATAGAACACACAGAGGTAATACTCTAGGGTTTAGTTCTGGCATTCTGTTTACCCGTCCATTTGCGGGTAAAAGGCCATACTTAGCCTATGTTTAATCTTTATAGCAAAGTATAACTCTAACCAGAACTCACTAGTGAAGATACTGCCGTAATTAGATATAATCCCTCTAGGGGCTCTAAAACGGCGTACTATTTTATTAAGGAAGAGATCCGCAAGTTTAGTTATAGTAATAGTTTTTACTATAGGCAGATATAAGGCCATCTTGGTATAGCGGTTAACTATTACGCATATCGCGTTATACACCTTATCGCCTCGTCTATTAGGCGGTAGGCCTATAATAAAGTCCATTATAATCTCCTACTATAGCTAATCCGGGCAAGGCAGCGCTTAGAGCTCGCTATAAGGGCGATATCAAGGCGCATATATACGCTAGCATAGATTATAGGTAGAGATATAGCTCACAACGTCCGCATTTATACTGGGCTAGTAGTACTTACGCGTAAGTAGATCTAGAGTCTTTTTCTTACCAAAGTGCCTAGCTAGGGCATTATTATAGTAGATCTGTAGGAGTTCCGTATAAACTGCTGGGTCTAGGGGCATATATAGCCTCCCGCGGTGATAAAGTAGTCCATTGGAATTAAACTGCTATACTAGCTTTAAGCGGGCGCGTTAACGGCTTCTCGCCGTATCTACGCTGTTGCTGCGCTTTTGTAGCACAAAGTCATCTATAGTTTAAAGTCCTTTAATAAGCTTGACGACTGTTTCCGTACTAGACTCGTAGGCACTCTCTTAAGCGCTTGCTACTCTAACTTGGGTCCTTATTATACGCTGCTTGACGGCATGTGTACCGGTTGCTTAGTCAAACCATAATACTACATTGCTCAGGCGTATCTCCGTCAGGTCGCCAGCTTGTAGCCATAGAAGCGACACCTCTGTAGAAGGCTCGCTTTCCTATACACCTAATAGGACTTTTACTTTAAGTTGGTGGCCCTGCATTCCCAAAGTCCTTTAGAGCAGTAGTAGTATAGTGTCTTCTTCTGGCGGACCCTTTACGCCTAGGGGTCGCCTCGACGGCGCGTCTGCGGGGTTCATTTTTCCCGCCCTATGCTTAATAATAAAGTCATAGGCAGCCAGGGTTATAGCCCATCTAGCTTACCGTCTATTAAGGGCTTTTACTTTTATAAAACCCTTTAGATTATTATAATCTGAGAGCACTTCTAGGCGGCTTAATAGCCCCTTAATATAGTGTCTCTAATGCTTAAAAGCCTCTACGATAGCTAGTAGCTCCTAATTATAGGTCTTATAATTACGCTCTACTAGCAAAAGCTTCCTAGACTAGAAGGCTATTGGATGCTAAAGGCCATCTTTAAACAGCTGTAATATAATTGCTACTAGGCCTTATATGGAGGCATTAGTCTCCAACCGAGTCGGTAGGCCCAGCGTGTAGTGTCGTAGGAGCGGCGCCGTCGTAAAGGCGTTGCAGAGCCGGCGTATCGCCTGCTCCGCCTCCTCTGGCCAATTAAAAGGCCTAGCTTTACGGCCGTTCTTTACTCCTTTTAGGAGATTAGTAATAGGCTTTGCAATAGCAGAGTATTTATAGATAAACTGATAATAGAAGTTAGCAAAACCTAGAAAGACCTGGATATCCCTATAGGATTAAGGGCTCTCCTACTTAGTAATGGCTTCTACCTGGCTAGAATCCATCACTACGCCTTTAGGACTAATAATGTATCCTAGAAACTTAACCTCTTATACGCCAAACCTGCACTTCTTAAGGTTTGCATATAGTTAATATTATTACAACCTACGTAGCACTTCTAGTACATGGCGCTAGTATTCCTCTAGATTTTTAGAGAAAATTAGAATATTATTAAGGTAGACTATATAGAAGACGTCTACCAGTCCTAATAAGGCCCGATTGATGTAGCCCTAAAAGGTCGCTGGTCCGTTAGTTAGCCTAAAAGGCAAAACTAAGTACTTAAAGTGGCCGTAGCGCGTGCGGAACGCCGTCTTCCACTTATTGCTACGACGGATGCGAAGGCGGTAATACGTATACATTAGGTCTAGCTTAGTAAAGATCTTAGAACCTACTAAGCGGTCTAAGGTCTTACTGATTAATAGTAGTGCGAGACGATTCTTAATCGTCACCTTATTAAGGCCTCTATAGTCTATATAGAGCCATAGCTTCCTATCCTTTTTAGGTATAAAGAGGATAGGTGCCCCTATAGGACTAGTACTTAGTCGGATCTAGCCTTTAGCTAAGGCGTTGTCTAAGTACTCCCTTAGGACTTCTAGCTCCTTAGCCAAGAGGTTATAAAGCGGCCCATATAGGGCCTCCTATCCCTCTTTTAGGTCAATAGCATAGTTGCCCTAGTAGTATTAGGGTAGCTTTCCTGCTTCCTTATAGGAGAAGATATCGTTAACTTCCTTTAACTGCGGGGGGAGGACTAGCAAGCTGCCGTTGTTTTGCTTACTAGGTATTACTCCAGAAGTCAATAGGGCAAAGACCCTAGATTCTGTCTAGAGAGACTCCGCGAAACCCTTAGGGGTTTGTAGTAACAGGGATAAGCCGTCTAGCTTCCATCGCCACGCCTTCGCCTTGCAGTCGATAAGAAGTCGGGCCTTTTTTAACCCCAGCATACCTAGGGTAACAGTAGGGGATGCGTTAGCTATTCTATAGTAGATAAGGGTTACTTCCCTAATCTTGCCCTAGCTATCCTTCATTCTTAGTAGTACCTTATAGGCCTTATAGTAATATGCCTAAGTCTTATTTAACTAGGAGTAAGTAGGCAGCTCTATATCTAGCGTCTTAAAGTTACACTCTATAGCAAATCGCTAGTTAACTATATTTACTTCGGCACCGATATTAAGCATTACTAAGGTCTCCTTCTAGGTCTGCTTAAAGAGGACTTTACTTAAAACAGTAATAGCTTCCTTATGATTTAGTGGGAGCTTACGCCCTAGGGCTATAAGGGTACTTAAGGGCGCTTATCTTTTCCTAGTATAGAGGTAGCGTTTGTTACGGCACTGGCAGAACTTGGTAGAACTTGGCAGAACTTGGTTGGTAGAACTTGGCAGAACTTGGTTAGCAGAACTTGGCAGAACTTCACGGTTACGTGACTAGAGGACTGTATAAAAGAACCCTACTTTAACCAGCGCTGCTCTTCTTCTCCTTTCCTTTCTCTAGCTTTAGATCCTCGTTTATAGACTACCAATTGTATAGGCTTGCGCGTCCCTCTTGCCGTGCTCGTGCCTTAATTGACTAAGTCGCTAATATTATCTAAAGCTCGTCTACTCTTCTTCCTAAGAAGGAACTTAAAAAATATTTATGGACTACAAATAAGAACAGAATATAGAAGTAGACCTAAAGACTATTATTAGAACCAGAAGACTAGAAAAGAATAACAAGATCCACAGAACACGCATAGACTAGAACCCCTGCAAGAATCCTACTAGAAGTTACCCCAATAACCGTATCACTATGCCAAGAACTATAGCGGCCGGTAAAGCAGCCGTAGGACCCTCGAATACCTCCGATGGTAAAATAGTAACTAACTTAAACTCCCAGGTGGAGCTTATAGCAGCTAATGCCGAAATCAAACGACTTTGAGAGCTGCTTAAAGCTAGAAAACCCCTTACACCTAGCAAAGAGTTATTGGACACCTAGAGACTTGCTACAGTCCTTAAGGCCCTAGCCTAATGTATAGCATTAGCATTGTTATAGTCCGCGAAGGTTGCGGACCCCTTGTTGCTTATAGATGGAACTAACCCTATATTTGATAATTGGAAGCTTTAATTATAGGATAAGCTCGAAGTTAATGCGGACTACTTCCCTACCACTTGGGCTAAAATAGCCTACGTCTTCGGCCGTACCGGCGGGGACGTATAGACGCACCTACGTCCTTAATACATACAGGACTTAGCAGATCCCTTCCTCTCTAGAGAAGAGATGATTGTGCACCTGTCTTCTATCTATAAGGACCCCTTTAAAGTACAAAACGCCCGACTTAATTATAAAAGCCTAAATATGAAAACGACGGAGACCTTTTTGGCCTTTTAGACCCGCTTTCTACACCTAGCTGGCCAGGCTTAAATTCCCTAGGAAGATCTAATACCAGACCTATTTAATAAGCTTACCCTAGACTTGCAGCGAGCTGTACTGCCAGTTTTTACTACTATATAGACGCTAAAGGAACTTACGGACTAGTGCTTGGCTATTAACTAAGGCCTCCGCCGAATTAAGGCACGTGCTAAACGGTATAAAGCTAGAAACCCTTTAAATTAGACCATAGGCAATATAAGAACGGTCCGTAATGCCCTAGTATAATCGGCAACCCCTATAGCACCACCTATATAGCCCGCCGCCAATTTAGCAGCTAGCCGTGCGGCTAGCCCTACCACGGGTCCGGCGAATGCTCGGCCTATATATAGTAACCCCCGTATATAGGCCCTTAGTAATTAAGGAGCTTGCTTCTCTTACGGTTAGAAAGGCCACCGTATAAAGGATTGTCTAATAAACGCAAAAGCGGATAAGGTCCTGTTAATTTAGAAGGATAGCGCAGAGTTGGAAAAAGAGGAACCCTAGAGGAAGACTCCTCTTTAGGGTCAAAAGGGATTAATATGTTAAATATTAATCTGGGTCGGCTAGTTAGTAAAAGAAGCTGCACTATCCCTTATACTTTATTCCGCAATAAATACTAAGTTTTAACCTCTGCTTTAGCTGACTTTAGAGTAAATACCTTTACCTTAATAGACACCCAGTGTGCCGTAAAGCTGGCTAACTTTCTAAATGCACCTATTAAAGAACTGCCTAAACTAATTCCTATTCGCGGGTACAACGGGCGAATAGGACCACCTATTACAACTATCTTGCGGATTTACCTCCGTGTTGACGGACGAAGGCAGTATAATACCCCCTTCCTTATTACGGACCTAGGTAGCTACAATATAATTTTAGGGCGAAAATGGCTAGCCTATTTAGGCTTATAGCTCGACATATAGAGTAGACGGCTTATCTAGCCCGAAACCCTACCCCTGACCCCTTCCTTTATAAAAGAAATTAGCATTATAATGGAAAACCTTATACGGCCCTAAATTAATACTATTTACCAGGCCGATGCTATGCGTAGGGACTAGGCCTTTAAGAAAGATATATAGCTTAATTCGCAACGGATCTGTATACTACGTCGCCCCCAGACTACCTATATCACGCTACCCGCATTAAAGACCTAGGAAGTCAGTAGTGACCTAGAAAAGCCCCCCATGGAGAGCTTAGGCCCTATACAGCCATAAAGAACAGTAAGGGACGTCGGATGTTATACTAAACTGATAGATTAGAGGGATAACCTGCGGAAGATAGAATAGGAGCTAAGAAAGATTACAACCCCTAAACCGCAAAATACGGTCCGGAAAACGGCTGTAAGGAAACCAACGAACCTCCTACTAGTTGATATCTGCTATATTAGTGCTATAGGATTCTACTAGAACTTAGTTTAGCCTAATACCGTCGCCTTTATAACGAGCTTATATAAAATTAATTAAATAATTAAGGAAAAGGGAAGTAAGCTTAGCGGATAAGAAAGCGAGCTTATGGATAAGGAACTAGTAAAATAAAAGCTGCCCTATTAATACTAGAAATTTAAGGACGTATTCTCCAAAGTAGCGTCCGATATACTTCTACCTTACTAACTATATAACTATAAGATTAAGATTAAGCAGGGCAAAGAAAACACCCTTAGCTTTAGCCCCCTCTATAAGCAGTCTATTACCAAATTGTAGGCCATAAAGTAGTATCTTATTAATAACCTAAATAAGGGCTTTATTAAGCCTAGCTAAGCCCCTTTCGCCTTGCCTATTCTCTTTATTAAAAAGCTAAATAGAGGACTCCGCTTCTACATTAACTACCATAAGCTAAACAATATAACCCGCAAGGACCGCTATCTACTACCCCTACTTGATAAGACTTTGGCCCGAATAAGTAGAGCTAAAGTCTTTATAAAGCTTAATATCCGCTAGGCCTTCCACCGAATTAGGATAGACCCCGGGTCTAAAGATTTTACTATATTTTAGACCTGTTACGGAACGTATAAATATAAAGTGCTCCCTTTTAGACTGACTAACGGACCAGCTATGTACTAGCGGTATATAAATAATGTACTCTTTAACTACCTTAACAATTTCTGTACGGCCTATTTAGATAATATTATGATTTACTCTAAGAACGAGCTAGAATACGAGGAGCATGTCTATAAAGTCCTATAACGGCTCCGCGAGGCTAGCCTTTAGGTTAATATTAAGAAGTTGGAGTTTAGTATTAAGCGTATAAAGTACTTAGGTTTTATTATTAGTACGGATGGAATTAAAACCGACCTAGAGAAGACGGCCGCAATTAACTAGTGGGCACCCCCACAGACTGTAAAGGGGGTATAATCCTTTTTAGGGTTTTATAACTTCTACTAACGCTTTATTAAGAACTACAGCAGGATTACCTAGCCTCTTAACCGTCTTACTAGAAAAGACTAGCTCTTTTACTTTGACGCCATATATAGGCAGGCCTTTAATAAGCTTAAGAAACGGCTAATATTGGCTCCCCTATTTGCCCATTTTAACCCAGAACGGCCCTTAATACTAGAAACTAATGCCTTAGATAGCGCGATAGCTAGTGTTTTTTCCTAGAAGCAACCGGACGGAGAGTAGTACCCTATTGTATACTATTTAAAGACTATAATAGATGCTGAGCTAAATTACTATATCCATAATAAAGAAATGCTGGCTATTATCTCTAGCTTTTAGCACTGGCGTATATAGCTAGAGGGGACCCCTAAGCTAATTAAGGTAGTTTTAGATTATAAGGCCTTAGAATACTTTATAATAACTAAGGCCCTAACGGCCTAGCAGGCACGCTAGGCGGATACCCTATCTCAGTTTAACTTCTTAATTATGTATAGACTAGGCGCTACAAACCGTGCGGACGCTCTTATAAGGCGTAAGTAAGACCTAGATAACTAGACGGCTGCGAAGATCTCACTATAGACCTAAACGCTACTATAACTAGAACACCTTAACCCCTAAATATAGGCAGAACTAAGCACGGACTCCTTGGGCGCCGAGATATATCCTATTAACTCCTCTAAACTTAACCTTATTAATAAACTACTACAGGCCAACCGAACAACCCCCTCTCTATAGGAATACCGTAAAAAGGCAAAGAATGTTACTAGCCTATGGTCCCTTAAAAACGGACTACTTAAGTACTAGGAACGGCTAGTAGTAGCTAAAAAATAGAACTTACGGACCCAGCTTATTGCCGAAGCTTATACCTAGGTCTCTATAGCCTACCCTAAAAAAAATAAGACCCGTAAGATTATTGGTGACCGCTACTACTAGCCCGGAATGGTTATAGATATTAACCGTTATGTACGGAACTGCGACAGCTACTATAGATCTATAATTCCACAAGATAAGACCCTAGGACTATTGAAACCTCTCCTAATACCTAACCGCCCCTAGCAGTATATCTTTATAGACTTTTATGAGCTACCTATAGACCGCGACGGATATGATATAGTTATAATTCTAGTTAACCGCTTTGGTAAGCACCCGTTTTTAATTCCTTATTATAAGAATATTAATGCTAAGGAGGCGGCCCAACTGTATATCTACTACGTTTACCGCATTTACGGACTACTAGATACTATTATATCCGATTACAGCCCGTAATTTATATCGGCCTTCTAAAATAAGTTTACCCGGATCCTAGGTATTAGGTTAAAGCTCTCTATAGTATACTACCCCCAGATAGACGGCCAGACGGAGATTATGAATTAATATTTAGATTAGAGACTCCGGCCTTTTATTAACTACTTCTAAAATAACTAGGGCGAATTACTACCCCTAATAGACTACGCCTAGGCGACCCTACCCTATAACTCTACGGGATTTGCACCTATCTAACTAGAAATAGGGTATTTACCCTAAATAAGCTTTAACTAGGATAGACTAGAAGGACTACGGACCATACACAAGAAACTGTCTTATGAGGAAGCCTAGTAGTACGCTAAGCGCTTAGAAGAAGCCTAGATGGTAGCCCGTATAAATCTAAAAAAGGCCCAGAAATTAATAAAATAGTAGGCAAATAAGTATAGGCGCGAACCTGACTTTACCGTAGGCGATATGGTCTGGGTTATAATAAAGAACTAGAAGACGGAACGGCCTAGCCGTAAGCTAGACTATTAGATGGCGGGACCGTATAAGGTCCTTAAGAAGATAGGTAACTTATATAAAGTAAAGC
>Ga0307515_10025586_pt1 | contig 10204 bp, 2 predicted proteins | sample 17_EM_MG_FD_194513 | JGI IMG/M metagenome (GOLD analysis project Ga0307515, IMG submission 194513) | Populus trichocarpa ectomycorrhiza microbial communities from riparian zone in the Pacific Northwest, United States - 17_EM | ecosystem: Host-associated > Plants > Roots > Unclassified | place...
CTTATTACGTTCTTCCTAGGTATACCTTATAGACTAATATCCTTCCTTACCATATATAAAGCACTTTTAGCTAGTTTATCTACGGGGGTATACTTTTATATAGGAGTTACTGTGGGGGTTATAGGTAGGACTTAGTTGGTATAGGTACTGCTAGCGGTAGCGGCGGTCCGTAAAGTAGGTATCTAAGTCAGTTTACGGGTTTTATAGGTGTATAATAAAGGCTTAAGTACTACCTAGCGGGTTTAAAGCTTTGTATATTATAATAGAGGACTATAAATCGTTAATAAGACTAGTTAAGGTGTCTATAGGCTTATAATAGGCGTATTTATAGGGTTCTACTTCCTAGCAAGCTATAATAAGCTTAGTGTATAGGAAGTTGTCCGTTTAAAGCTTAATATTAAGGCCATACTATAGGTGCCAGAGGTCTTTAATAAAAATTTATAGGCACTCTATAATTGATTTTTCGGTATTCTTATTAATTACGGTCTGTAACTTTATTGCATTCCATTAGGTAAGGATATTACGCTTATATTCTAGCCTATTAAAGTAGTTATATATAGCCTTATATAGCTTATTAAAGGGGACACTAAGGGGGTTACTTTTAAGGTTAGTGTGATAATAGTTAAAGGCTAGGCCACGCAGTATAGTAGAGTAGGCTTGGCTAAACTTCTATTTAGGAATATTAGCCTTCTAACAGAGGTCCGTAAAGATAGTTAGTTTAAAGTTAAAGTTATCGTTTTCACTGCTATACTTAGATTTGTTGGTATTAAGCTTAGCTAGGTTAGCTAGCTCCTTACTATAAGTCTTTACTTAGGTAGTTTATAGATCTGTAACTTAAGTAACGGAAGGGTTTTAGTCTATATTTTGGTTTGCAGGGGTATTATAGTCCGTAACTTAAGTACTAGGTATACTTTAGCCCGTAAGATTAATTCTAAGATCTCTTTAGTCTATAGGACGAATTTAGTTAAATGGGTTGTCTATAAGACTGGAGATTTTATTAAGTTTAAAAGAGGTAAAGAGTCTGCTGGTTTTAATATAATCTAAGATCTACTCTTTAGTCTATTCCGTTTAGTCCTCCTTATATAATATGTTATATAAAGACTATATAATAGTAACTTGTTTATCCTTTTTAACCTATACATCTTAGTGATATAAGAGGGTTTATAGGTTGTGGGTAGCTATAAGGTTGCAAGCCTTAAAGATAGCTTCCGTAAAGTCCGCAAAGTCTTCCTTATATTATTCCTATAGATCGTCGTTTAGAAGCTTAAAGTGTCCGTATTTAAGGATTTTAAAATTAATATAGTCGTTAACACCGTTTATAGACGTAAGGTTAACTCCCTAACTCTACTTCTTTTGACCTTTGTTAATTTGCTTACTTATATCTACTATATTATATAGCGTAGTATATCTGTATAAGCTATAACGGGTAAAGAGTTTATAGCGGGTGGAGGAGGTCTTGTAATGGTCCGTAAAATCGATTAACAGCTTTATAATAGTTTAAGGGGTCTTATAATAGTCCGTAAAGGCGATTAATAGGTCCGTAATGGTTTGCAGGAGGGTAGGGGGTTCTGTAAAGGTCTGTATTCGCGTTTATAAACTTCCAGTAAACCGTATTAAGACTTAAATAAGTATACAGAGATAGTAATAGTCTATAATCCCTAACTTCCAACCTTTTAGCAGGTCGTACTAGGATATAAACGGGTAGTCGCTATCATGTATCGCTTAGGGGGAGGTATTAAGTAATTGCTAATCTGTGCGCGCTTACTAATTAGTGTTTGTATTAATTTAATAATATAAGTAATTTATATCTAGGGGCACGAAATACGTATAGTATTGTATGCTCTTTTAGATAGTGGTAACTATCGATTCTATTAAGATAAACTACGTAGTCTATATATACTGACGCGCCTTCCCCCTAATTAGTCAGCACTTCATAAATAAGTGGTTAGTGTACTAAACGCGTAACTACGCGTTTGGTATATTACGTGCTATAATTATAGAGTCCCCTTCCTTATTACGGACCTTAGAAGCTATAATATAATTTTAAAAAGAAAATAGCTAGCCTATTTAGGCCTATAGCGTAATATATAGAGTAGACGGCTTATTTAGCCTAAAACTATGCCCCTAACACTTTCCTTTATAAAAGAAATTAATATTATAATAAAAAAGCTTATATAACCGCAAATAATCACCATCTATTAGGCAACGCTATATATAGGGACTATGCCTTTAAGAAAGATATATAGCTTAATCTGCAATAGATCTGTATACTACGCCGCCTCTAAACTACCTATATTATACTACTCGCATTAAAGACTTAGGAAGTTAATAGTAATCTACCTAAGTCCCCTATAGAGAATTTAGGCCATATATAGCTATAAAGAAATGCTAGAAATACTAGGCGGTATACTAAACTAATAGACTAGAAGGATAATTTATGGAAAATAGAATATAAGCTAAGGAAGATTATAAACCTTATATTATAAAATACGGCCTAATAAAAGCCTCTAAAGAAACCTATAAACCATCTACTAGTAGATATCTACTATATTGGCGCTATAGGATTCTACTAAAACCTAGTTTAATCTAATACTATTACCTTTACTACTAGCTTATTTAAAACTAATTAAATAATTATAGAAAAGAAAAGTAAGCTTAGTAAATAAAAAAGTAAGCTTATAGATAAGGAGCTAGTAGAGTAAAAACTGCCCTACTAATACCGGAAGTTTAAAGACGTATTCTTGTCAGATAATCCATATTCTTGGTGGCGTAGGACATGCACGAGTTACGTGCACGGGTCACGTATATTATAAATATCTTCGTTTAAGCCCAGGGGCCCTAGGTTAAGCAACCATTAAGATAAGACTAAGATTATTAATTAATCGACCTATTTTATTAATAAATAGCTCTATATAAACGATCTAACAGTTATAAGCCTAGTCCGCCGATATAAGAAGCTATTTAGCTATTACTTAATTATTTAAAGAAATTCTACCTTATTGTTAGACTTTGACACGTTATTGTTACAAGACGACCCTAATCGAAATCCTACCTCAATTGTCACAGGATGAGATTCCACGAGATTCTACTAGATTCCGCGAGATTCCATCTTAATTGTTAAAGGACAATCTTGACGATAAGGACGATCCTACAATAAGGACGATCCTACGATAAGGACGATCCTACGATAAGGACGATCCTAATGACGAATTCCATCTCAATTCCTATCTGCCTATTAGTTAAATAACTTTACTAATGTTAAGTTCGTTAAATACAATTATCCTTAATAAGCTAGAAGACTGGGAGTAATAGATCTGGCAACTATAAGCCCTTGCGGATAAATAAATTTGGGCCTATATTAACCTAGATAATATAGTACCTTAACGATGTCTACTATAAGAACTACCCTATTTAGAAGTTATAGATTTTAATAAGAATGCAACCTTATATATATAGCTCTCGACAAATTAATAGAGGGCGTATAAGAATAGTAGACGATACTATAACTAGGATATAAAGTATTTCCTAAAATAAGAAGAGCACCTTTAATAGATCCGTACCTAAATCACATTTATAGTATTAATTTAGAAGAAGTTACTGCTTAACCCTTTTTTAATAGTTAAAGAATGGCTATCTTAATTAAAGGAGAATATAGAACCTACCTTATTATTTATTAGGAAAAAGATATAACACTAGTATACAGAAGCTCTTAAGGGGTTTAAACACTTATTAAAATTAAATTAGTGGTTAGATTAATGGGAATATATAATAGTACTAAGAGAGAAGTATAAGATCCCTTAAATATCTAATAGAATCTGGCTATAAGAATTAGCAGAAGTCGTTCAACCCTTTAGTAACGCCTACTATATAAAGTATACTACTAAGTTAAATAACCCTTAGAAGTTAAGATCTTCCAAATACCGCAGAGTAGTAAAGGAGCTGTAAGAAGGACTTAGAATACCCTTAAAGAAAGCTAATACTACTATAAGAGGGAGTACCTTTAATGTAGACTTCGCAGAGGAAGCTATAATGGATTACTTTAATACTACTAAAGGTCTAGGGAAAGGAACCTTAGTATATATTAGACGCTTAAAGAGAGCCGGGTTACTAGTAGACAAGGAGACGTCCCATAAAAGGCTACTACCTATATGCTTAGCGTGTAAGAAACGAGGATATTCCCTATAAAACTATTAGTATTTATTTAAAGATAAGAGACCTAAAGGAGTTATAATCGGAGATGCTCGCATTAAAAGGGTGTTAAAGAAGGTAGAAAAGAATAAGGATCTCGCTAACTAAGTTATAAAGATTAGACTTAAAGAATAAGAAGACGAGGCCTAATAATAATAGGATAAGAGCTAGAAGATAGTTAAAATTAAGGGAGAAGCTAATGCAATATTTCTAGAATCGTTTTACACCGGTTAACCTTATCCACTAAAGCTATTAACTATTCTTAACTCTGGAACTACTCTCTATATCTTTAATAACCTTTCTTATTTCTATAACTTTAGGAAAGCTTTAAAATATAAATACGTTATTGTTGGCAGCTTAGAAGCGCCTATACTAGGTTATAGTAACGTTACTATCTAAGTTATAAAACTAGATAAGAGTAAGGGAATCCTATATCTTAAGGACGTTGCCTTTTATACGGACTTTAATATAAATTTAGTGTCGTTCCGTCTACTTTAAAGATAAGGGTACTACTAGGACAATAAAGGAGACAATAATCTTCTAGTTTAGAAGGATAATACAATCCTATATTAAATAGAAGAACGTTATAGATAATAGACTATTAAGTATATACGACTAAGAAGTCTATTAGCGTTTAATACGAGTTAACTACTACGCCGTTAACGGAAGCGTAGAGTATTGTTAAGAGATATTCGTCTAGATGCAAGGTAATATATAACTATAGTACCTACGTCTAGGTTATCCAGGACCTATAAGCCTTTATTATTTAGGTGTTAACGCCCTAAAAGTCAAGCTTTAAGGCCCTAAGACGACGGAATATTAATACTGTAGCCTCGCTAAAATTAAGCGTTAGGTCTTACGAAGGTTCTTAAAATAGAAAATTAATAAACCCTATTTTAACCTCTATATTAACTAAACTAACCTTAAGAAAGCGTATGCCGGATTTGTATAAGTTATGCTTATCTATAACACTTTCTTAAGAAGATCCTTCTCGTATTTTATAACAATGTATAGTAAGAAGAAGGAGATATTATAAGTGCTTAAAGATTTTATCTAGTGGATTTATCTAAGGTATAACCTTAAAGTTAATACTATTAGATTAAACAACGAGCTAAGGAGAAGAAGAACCCTTAAATAGCTACGGACTTAAGGGATTATATTTAAGCCTTTAGCGCTATATATCTAAGCTTAGAACAGTACCGCCGAACGCTTAGGGGGTGTAATTATTAAGAAAGTATAAGTAATAAGAATTGCTGCTAATCTACTATATAATCTATGGAACGAGATTGTTAACTATATAGTCTATCTTTAAGATTAAACGCTATAAGAAAGTAATAGATGGAAATCGCTATATAAGAGGTTCTATATCTTCCTAGCTAATAGGAGATTAAGAAAACTATAACTAGCGCACCTAAAAGCCTACGGCTGTAGGGTGTATGCGATAACGTTAGACGCCTAACTAAGGAAGAAAAGGCTAAGTAAGCTAGATCCGCGAGCCCATATTAGCTATTTCATTGGCTATAACTCTACTAATATCTATAAGATCTGGATCCTATATAAGGGTATCATTATCTCTACTAGGGACGTTTTCTTTAATAAAAAGACGTTCTTTAACGGCAAGTAAATGGATATCTTAAAGGACCTATACGCTAAATTAGACACGCTAATTAAGAAGATTTAACTACCTAATACCTAGACTAAGAATAAGGTCCTTCTAGAAGATAATAAAGAAGTATTTAAACCATCAATTTAAGAGGAAGACGATAACGTCAATAAGCCAGTTTAAGCCTTTAATAAGTTAGCAGATCTTAAGCTTGCAAAAGCTCTTAAAAACGTATATTATACACCACCTCCAACGGAAGAAGATAAAGAATCTCTATGTGCCTTTTATGTTAAGTATCCTATAAAGTTAGATATATAAGATTAGGACATTGTCCAACTAATAGGAGACGGGTTTAATACTTAGGGGGTGTTTAACGACTTAGTTAAAGACTTGTTTAAGGAAGCCGGCGATAATAGGTTTAAAGACTTTATTAAAGAAAAGATTACTTTAGCCTATTACGGCGCCTTCTTAATAGGAAGGAAGTTTAACCTTAATAGTCGACTTAATAATAGTAAGCTGAAATTAGGCAAAATACGTAATGTTAGATTATATAGGAAGAACTTACCTCCGCCACCTTAGATAATCCGCAACCTTAATACGTATCCTCTTTAAGATTAGTTCCAAGAGGCTTAACAAGCCTATCTTTAATCTTATGATTAAATAAGGTTGTTTTAAGAAACAGATAAGAAGCACGTAAAGGGATAGTAGGTCCTTAACTTAATATAGGTATTTATTTATAAGACGGATAAGTACGGATTTCTCTAGAAATGCAAGGCATATTTAATAGTTTATGGAAATTAATAGGCCCCAGGAGACCTACCTACGAGAGCTACTATATTAGCTAATACGACCTTCTAAACCCTTATAGCGATTACTACAAAATTTAACCTAGAGACGATATAGATAGATGCAGTTAATACGTTTATCTATTACGATTATAACAAGGTTATCTATATAAAGCTACCGCTAGGGTTTAATAAAGGAAAGATAGACAAAGTACTACGCTTAAGAAAAGCCCTGTATAGACTATAACGATCACCACTATTATAGTAGAAGAATTTTACGAGCTTATTAAACGAATTAGGTTTTAAAGAAGTACCCTAGGAGCCGTATATTATGCTAAAAGGTAAAATAGTTATCTTCTTCTACGTTAATAATATTGTCTTCTACTACCGAAAGATAGATAAGAAGAAAGCTTAAGAAGTAATTAAGGAGCTAAGCAAGGAATACTAGATAAGTACCCTTAGCGAGTTAAAATGGTTCCTAGGAATCTACGTACTACGTAATTATAGCTAAAGGCTTCTATAGCTATCCCAGGAAGCCTATATTAAGAAGATAGCTAACTAGTATAAGATAGATCTTAGAGGGCGTCTTTTAGACACTCCTATAGCAGAATTAGAACTCCTTCTTACCGATTACTATATAATCTATCTAACGCGTCCGTCCCCCAATATAGACCTATTAGTCCGTCCTATATCCCTACCAGCTTCTATAATGCTATATTAGAGAAAACTAAGTTTAGTACTCTATATAGCTACTATAACGCGTTTAGATATTACCTTTACAGTATTATAGCTGGTAAGGCTTAATTAGGACTTAAGCTAAGAGCACCATTAAGCGGCAGACAGAGTTATTTAGTACCTATATAGCATAAGGAGCAGAGTGATTTACTACGGAAGAGATAAGGAAGGAATAAACGGTAGAGGGAAAGATAAAGGAATACGCGACTAAGGACGAGATAACGGAGACGGTAGAAGTAAAGCGCAATTATTTATCTATGCTAGCGACGCATTATTTATAAATAACTCCGTTAATAAAAAGAGCTTATAAGTATACATTATAAAGCTATTTAGGGGGCGGATCGCCTAGAGAGTAAATAAGTAGGGTATAGTTATAACGTTAAGCACAGAAGCTGTACTGTTAGCCCTATTATAGACAGTAAAGGAAGCTATCTTTATTAGTAGGCTATTTAAAGTAATAACGTTATAACTAAATAAGCCCTTAATTATTAACTGTAATAATACCTAGACGCTTTAACTAATTATAGAAGATATAGTAAAGCTAATTACGAAGCTCCGACACGTTAATATTTATTAATATTAGCTACATTAGGAATACGTAAAGAGATAAGTATAATTTTAATAGACAGTAATAAAGGAGATAATCGCTAATAAACTTACAAAGGCCCTGCCTAAGTAGAGGTTTTAAAGCTTTGTTAATATAATTAGGATAGTAGATATTAAGGAGCGGCTAAATAAAGAGAAGCAACTAGAGGACCTAAGGGAGAATATTAGAGCGAGATGAAAGGATTTAGATGAGATTATGGTTTAGTTAACGCATTAACGGATACGAGAAGGTGGTTAGCTTTAACCTTAAAGAGCTTAAAGCTAAGGGGGTGTGTTAGATAATCCGTATTCTTGGTGGCGTAGGACGTATATAAGTTATATGTACGGGTTATGTATATTATAAATATCTTCGTCTAAGCCTAGGGGCCTTAGGTTAAGCAACCATTAAAATAAGACCAAGATTATTAATTAATTAACCTATTTTATTAATAAATAGCTCTATATAAACTATCTAATAATTCTCTGAGGTAGTATCTAACTTACTTCCGCTTTACTAACCGTATAACTATAAGATTAAGATTAAGCTAAATAAGGAAAACTCACTTAGCTATACCCCCCTTTATTAGCAATCTAATGCCAAATTATAGGCCACTAAGTAGTACCTTATTAATAACCTATATAAGGGATTTATTAAGCCTAGTTAAGCCCCTTTTACTATACTAATCCTCTTTACTAAAAAGCTAAATAGAGGACTTTAGTCCTATATCAACTACTATAAGCTAAATAATACAACCCGTAAGGACCACTATCTAATACCTTTACTAGATAAGATACTGGCTTAAATAAGTAGAGCTAAGGTTTTTATAAAGCTTAATATTTATTAGGCCTTTTACTAAATTAGAATAGACCCTACATCTATAGATTTTACTATATTTTAGACCTATTACAGATTATATAAATATAAAGCACTTCCTTTTAAACTAACTAACGGACTAGTTATATACTAGCGATATATAAATAATATATTCTTTAACTACCTTAATAACTTCTATACGGCTTACCTAGATAATATTATAATATATTCTAAGAATAAGTTAAAATATAAGGAATATGTCTATAAGGTCCTCTAACGGCTCTATAAGGCTAGTCTCTAAGCTAATATTAGGAAATTAGAAATTAGTATTAAGCGTATAAAGTATCTTAGGTTTATTATTAGTATATATAAAATTAAGGCAGACCTAGAAAAAATCGGCTATAATTAATTAAGAGGAACTACTATAGATTATAAAAGGGATATTGTTATTCTTAGGCTTCTATAACTTCTACTAACGCTTTATTAAAAACTATAGCAGAATTACTTGGCCTCTTAGCCGCTTTACCTAAAAAAACTAACCCTTTTACTTTAATACTATATATAGGCAGGCCTTTAATAAACTTAAAAAACAGCTAGTCTCCGCCCCCTTACTCGTCTACTTTTACCTAAAATAGCCCTTAAGACTAGAAACTAACTCCTTAAATAGCGTAGTAGCTAGTATTTTTCCCTAAAAGTAACCGGACGGAGAATAGCACCCTTAGTGGTGTTATTAATATTTAATATCAGTATAAGGCCATATTGATATTAATATTAAATAGCAATTTAATATTGAAAAGATGTTAAATATTGAATTCTTGCTAAGCCCTTATATAAATATAAGGTGCGAACCGTGCATAATAAAGGCCTCGGCCCGGATGCACGTTTAGACGCCGCCTAAAATGGATACCTTATGTCTAAACTAGATACCTTATATCATCCCTATAACCTTTACACACCTTATTATACTATATTACCTATAATATACTATAGATATCTGATATTTATTATAATAAAAGCTATAAAACTAGCTATTATATATATACTTCTTGGCCGTCGAAAACGGACTTTATACCTGTATATAATGACGACTATAAACCTAAGTCTTTGAAGTTTAGACCTAGAGCTAACGCAGAGGCGTTGCACAGCGTGCGATAGGACCTAGTGGTGGTTGTAAGCGTTAGGGCGGTGGTGAAAATTTTTTGGATAGTGAGATCTCGAAAACCACCACTGTTGGTACCCTTTACGATAACAGCTACCACGCTGTTCTCCTATTAAGGCACCTATACAATCCGACATGGATATATAGCATTTAATAGCATCCCCCGACCCCTAATAGAAAGCATTAATAACCTCTTATATTAATTAACGAGCGAATAAATAGACGAACGAGCAAATATACGGCCCCTTTTAACCCTTAGGGCGATCGCCCGCGGAGCATGCGGTTACTTACCGTTAACTACTAAATACCTAGCAGCCTAGATTGCGACCTACGGT
>Ga0307515_10025587_pt1 | contig 10204 bp, 8 predicted proteins | sample 17_EM_MG_FD_194513 | JGI IMG/M metagenome (GOLD analysis project Ga0307515, IMG submission 194513) | Populus trichocarpa ectomycorrhiza microbial communities from riparian zone in the Pacific Northwest, United States - 17_EM | ecosystem: Host-associated > Plants > Roots > Unclassified | place...
CGAAGCACATCGTCGATGCCGGCATCATCGAGGTGCAATACGTCGAGGCCTATCCGAAGAGCATGGCAGTGCCGCTACATTCGGACGCCATCTACTGGGAAGAGGACGCAGCATCTGGAACCGTTCCCGATGGCAAGGTTGCGTTCAAACACTACGTGGGGATCGGTCCTAGACGGTACGTAGACCTGTTTTCTTTGACGCTGGGATCCGGACGACGCGTTCAACGAAAAAAGCAGGGGAAGATCTCGCCCTGGGATCGCGCCACCGCCGAAACTCGGGTACGTTCCGAGGAGGCGAGCGTCGACCTGGAACGCCTTGCTATCGAAACATTGAAGACTGCAATCAAAGGACAGGTATGAAGTTCAGGAAGGAACTCGGCAACGAGAGCGTGCAAGACCTCATCCGCGAAGCCTGTGCTCGCGCCGCAGAGTTGCCTCCGGTGAACCTGTACGAGCCATGGCCGAGCTATCGCCGCCTGGAGGTGATGGTGGAGACCGAGCCGACGCCGCAAGACAAGTAGGCCGCCCGACGGGCTACAACCGCTGGAAGAACCAGTGGACGCCGGCGAGGAAGATCGCGGCGGCGAGCAGGCGGACGATGGGGTGGTAGCGCCGGTGGCGCTGCAGGTAGAGGAGCAGCGGCGCGGTCAGGAGCACGATGGTCACCTGGCCGAGCTCGACGCCGAGGTTGTAGCCGAACAGCGCCGAGACCAGGTCGCCGGTAGACAGGTCGAGCTGGTTGAGCGCGGTGGCGAAGCCGAAGCCGTGGATCAGGCCGAAGCACGAGGCGACCTTCCAGCGGTGGCCTTCGAACCGGCCGAGGGCGGCTTCGGCGGCGACCAGCGCGATCGATAGCGCGATCAGCGGCTCGATCAGCTGGGCGGGCGGCCGCAGGATGTGGAGCGCCGACAGCGCGAGAGTGATCGAGTGGCCGAGGGTGAAGCCGCTGACGATGCCGAGGATGCGGATCAGGCTGCCGCCGGCGAGCATCAGGGCGAGCAGGAACAGGATGTGATCGAGGCCGTCGGGGAGCTTCCAGCCGGTGGCGCCGTGCCACTGGCCGGGTGCGGCGCCGATGTGCTCGACGCCGGTCCACACGAACGCGCCGAAGCTGATCGCGCCCGCGGCGGCGAGCTCGAGCGCGGGCCGGGTCCGGTCGACGATCGCGACCTGGCTGTCGCCGGCGAGCTCGGCCTTGACCAGGATCTGGAAGGTGGGCGAGACCCGCGCCTCGCCGACGAACGGGAACGCCCAGCGGATCGCGCGGACGGCCGCGGGGCAGGTGGCCTGGGCGGTGATCGAGGCGGTCTTGTCGCGCAGGGTCGCGGCCGCGGTGGTCCAGCGGCAGGGGCCGAGCGCGGTGGTGATCGGCGCGCGGCGCAGCGTGGCGTCGGCGAGCTCGGCGGCGCGGCGCTCGACGGTGCCGGCGTCCATCGCGGCCGGATCGGCGGCGACGAGCCGGGCGGCGGCGTTGACGTGGACGTCGAGCGAGATGGCGATGGCGTCGCCGTCGGTGGTGATCCGGAGGTAGCCGATGTCGAGCGGATGGGCGCGGGCGGGGCGAGCGAGGCCCAGGGCCAGCCCGAGGACGGCGGCGAGCGCGGCGCCGGCGGTGAGCGCGAGGCGGGTCATCGCAGCCGCCCCAGGCCGAGCGTGCGCCATCCCGAGCCGGCCGGATCGAGCCGGTCGGCCAGGTGGGTGTAGAGCGCGGCGGTGGCGGTGTCGCCGCGCCGGGCGGCGAGCTGCGCGGCGAGCTCGTAGAGCTGGGGCTCGTGGGCGCCCGAGGCGAGGGCGGCCTGGACCTGGCGGCCGGCGTCGTCGCGAGCACCGGACCGCGCGAGCGCGCGGGCGAGCTGGAACCGGGCCTCGAAGCTGCCGCGCCGCGCGACCTCCGCGCGGCCGAGCGCGATCGCCTCGGGCAGATCGGACGGCCGGCCGCGATCGACCAGGACCTCGGCGAGATCGAGGCGGTGGCCGAGGCCGCCGTCGCCGAGCTCGCCACGCACGATGGTCTCGACCTGGCCGCGCAGCGCGTCGGCGGCGGCCGGGTCGCCGGCGAGCTCGAGGGCGCGCGCGTGATCGATCAGGTAGCGGACCTGGCGCGAGGCGGCGAACGCCTGCTCGAACAGCCGCGCGGCGGCGTCGGGGTGGCCGCCGCGCAGGGCGACCTCGCCGCGGAGCGCGGTGGCGAGCGCGAAGCCGGGGACGATGCGCAGCGCCTCGTCGAGCGCGCGGCCGGCGGCGGCGAGCTGGCCGCGGCGCAGCAGGAACCGGCCCCACAGCGCGCGCAGCCGCGCCGCGCCTTGCAGATCGCCGGGCTCCTCGGCGCGCGCGGCGCTGGCGAACGCGAGCTGGGCCTCGGGGTCGCGGCCCTGGGCCCCGAGCACGAGGGCGCGCATGAGGTGGCCGGCCGAGTCGGGCTTGATCGCGAGCGCGGCGTCGGCGGCCTCGGCAGCCTCGGCGAGCTCGCCGAGCGCCAGATGGGCGGTGGCCAGGACGATCTGCGTGCCGGCGGAGCTCGCCTTGTGGCGATGCGCGAGCTCGATCGCGGCGCGGAAGTCGTGGCGGACGTCGGCGAGCTTGGCGAGCGTGAGGACGGCCGGGTTCGGGGTCGGCAACAGCTCGAGCGAGCGCCGCGCGCGGGCCTCGGCGACCTTGTAGTCGTCCGGATCGCCGTCCTGCTGGGCGCGCCGGAAGTACAGATCGGCGAGCTCGGCGTGGTCGAACGGCGAGGCCAGGCTCTGGACCCGGGCCTCGAGCGCGGCGATCGTGTCGGCCGAGGCGGTCGCAGCGTCCGACGACGCGCGGATCGCGTGGCGATAGCGCAGGGCACCAGGATCGGGCGCGAGCTCGTCGAGCGCGGGGCCGGCGGCGGGATGCAGGCGCACCAGCGCGAGTGCGCCGACCAGCGCGGCGCCGACGATGATCCCCGCGGCTCCGGCCCACAGGGCAAGCCTTCCCTCGCTCGCGTTCGTGAACATCATGCTTGGCTCCAGGCCCACGTCCTCGGGGCCCGAGCAGTACGGGCGAGCGGGCGCCCCGGATCGACGATGGTTCCGCCGGCCCTTTCAGGCGTTCTCGTTGGCTGTGGCGCGGGCGCGCGGGCGCGCCACATCGCGTCGGGCGCGACTTTGCGTTTGCGAGCGATCCGGATCGCGCATCGCCTCGTACATCACCGCGGGAGATGCGACGCGCGGGCTTCCGCGGACGTTTCGTGTTGCCCGGTTCTTAGTCAAAAGGAGAAAAGATGAAGAGGATAGTTCCAGGATCGTTGACCGTGCTGACGGTGATCGCGGTGGTCGCGCTCGCCGGACGCACCGGCCACGCGTCGGATCACGACGACGGGGAGACCGACCTCAAGGCGCGTGCGCTGAACCTCAGCGATCACTTCGCGTTCAAGTCGCCGGGCGACCCGACCAAGCTGTCGCTGATCATGTACTTCAACCCGCGCTCGCTGCCCGGCAAGCAATACACGCTGAGCACCAAGGCGCGCTACGAGCTCCACGTCAGCAAGGTCGCGTCGCGGACCGCGGCGCCGACCAACAAGGAAGACTACGTGTTCCGGTTCGAGGCCAAGGATCCGGACGCCAGCGGCGTCCAGGCGATCACGCTGACCGTGCTCAAGGACGGCGCCGTGATCGGCACGCACACCGGCGCGACCACGACGATCGGCGCGTCGAAGGCCGGCACGATCACGACCAACACCGGCACGGCGGGCGGTATCGACGTCAAGTACTTCATCGGCCCGCGCGCCGACTCGTTCACCTTCGACGTGGTCCGGTTCTTCCAGGTCCGCGCGTTCCTGGCCGACCGGTTCTTCGGCGGCCCGGGCGGCATCGGCAACGCCAGCGCGAGCCTCGGCCCCAACTGCCGCGGCGACAAGTTCCTGGCGCTCGGCCCGGCCGGCGAGGCCGGCGGCGTGGCCGACAACGACGTCATCAACCTGTTCAATCCGCCCAGCTGCGCACCCGACTTCACCAAGAACCTGAACGTCACCGCGATCGTGCTCAACGTCCCGATCCTCCAGCTCGGCGGCGCGATCTTCGACACCTGGTCCACGATCTCGGTGGCCGAGTAAAGGGACTGACCATGACCAACCGTACACAGATGTTCCGCGGCGCTGCGGCGCTCGCGCTGATCGTCCTGACCGCGAGCTGCAGCGACGACTCGGCCAAGCCGGGTCCGGATGCGGGCATGGAGCCCATCGCGTTCCACCAGGTCGAGCACCTCGCTCGCCCCGGGATCAACGAGGCGTTGCTGATCACCGAGGCGTTCAACGCCGGCTACAACGCGACGGCGCCGAGCTTCGCCGGCGTGCCGTCCGAGACCCTGAACGCCGTGGTCGACCAGGCCAAGACGGTGCTCAAGGCGCTCTACCTCGGCGGCTGCCTGATCAACGGTGTGGCCGGGGTCACGGCCGACACCGGCGTCAAGCCGGCGGCGATCAAGTGCCACGCGGTCGGCGCGGCGATCTGGATGACCGACGGCGTCACCCTGACGCCCGAGTCCAAGACCGCGGCGCAGGCCTACGCCGACAAGGTGTTTGCCCAGTTCATCCCGGACGTGTTGCGCGTCGACACCGGCGTCACGAGCAACTACCTGACGCCGTGCGGTGATCTGAACAGCAAGCCGCTGTTGTGCGGCGGCCGGTTCCTGAGCGACGACGTCATCGACGTCACCTACAACTACCTGCTCAACGGCGCAGCCAACTACCTGACGCCGGGCGACGGTGGCGCGCTGGATCAGCAGATCATCGCGCTGACCAGCGACGGTGTGGCGTTCTCGAAGGACGTGGCCAAGAACGTCGACGGGCTGTCGAAGCCGGACGCGGCCAACGCCGCGCAGGGGCACCCGGACGTCTCGCCGTCGTTCCCGTACTCCGCGGCGCCGTTCTGAGCGGCCGGGCTCCGAGCGACCGATCGATGTTCCCAGGGCGGTGCCGGCCTCGGTCGGCGCCGCCCTCGGCGTTTCGGGTCCCGAAGGTGCGATGACGCACGGCGTGGTCGGGGGCCGCTGGCGCATTGTAACCGGGGCGCCACCGGGCGCGGCCGCCGGCAAACGTGCTATCTCGCGGGACGATGACGCGAACGCTGGTGCTGGTCCGCCACGGCGAGACCGCTTGGAACCGCGAGGGCCGGTTCCAGGGCCACACCGACATCGCGCTGAGCGACATCGGCCGGTCGCAGGCCCGCGCGCTGCGGGCCCGGCTCGAGGCCGGCCACCCGCACCTGTTCGACGACGAGCACACCGCGATCCTGACCTCCGACCTGCGCCGCGCGCACGAGACCGCCGAGATCGCGTTCGGCGGCGGCGGTCGCGTGCTCCACGTCCGGCGCGAGCTCCGCGAGTTCTGCTACGGCGTGTTCGAGGGCCTGACCCGGCGCGAGATCGACGAGCGGTTCCCCGGCGAGATGGCGTCATGGCTCGAGGGCGATCGCGAGTTCGCGGTCCAGGGCGGCGAGAGCCGGGCCGCCGTCCACACCCGGGTCCACGGCGCGGTGCGGAGCTTCCTCGACGGCGCGCCGCAGCGCCACGTGGTGATCGTCGCGCACGGCGGCGTGCTGCGCCAGCTGCTGTCGCCGTGCTTCACCGGGGCCGGCGAGCCGCGCGGTCTGGGCTTCGGCAACACCTCGACCCACGTGATCCACGTCGATCACGCCGCGGCGGCGGCGTGGTCGTACCTCGGCCAGCTGTGAGGCGGCTGACCGGCGGCGAATTGATCGATCCCGGGCTTGTGCCGCCCGGGGCCGTGCCCGACGCTCCGGGGCGTGCTGCTGCTCCATCCGCCGATCGCGCCGTGGCTGATCCCCGGCGCTGACGGCTGCCGGGTGACGCTCGTGTGCGCCGGGGCCGCGCCGGACATCGTCTATCTCCGCGCCGAGCCCGACAACGAGGAGCTGCTGATCGCGATGCCGCGGGTCGGCGAGGTCAACGGCCTGGCCTGTCACGAGGCCGTGCTGCCGTGGGATCGGGCGAACCCGACCACGCACTACGCGTTCAAGGTGCTCCACGACGGCCGGCAGACCTGGCTCGCCGCCGACGGCGTGCACCCGCACCCGCCGCCGCGCGAGCTGCACTTCCGGGTGTGCCGCGATCACGCGCCGCCGGCCTGGGTCGCCGAGCAGGTGATCTACCAGATCTTCCCCGACCGGTTCTGCCAGGGCGATCCGTCGATCGCGGTCCAGACCGACGAGTACGTCTACGGCCCGCCGGGCCGCGCGCGCGTGGTGCAGCAGCCGTGGGGCGCGCCGATCGACCGGAGCGTCGCGGCGACCGCGTTCTACGGCGGCGACCTGATCGGCGTGCGCCGCCAGCTCGACTACCTCGCCGGCGAGCTCGGCGTCACCGCGCTGTACCTGAACCCGGTGTTCACGTCGGGCAGTAACCACAAGTACGACACCGAGGACTACGACCACGTCGATCCGCACCTCGGCGGCGACGCGGCGCTGGCCGAGCTCGCCGGCGCGCTGCGCGGCCGCGGCATGCGGCTGGTGCTCGACGCCGTGGTCAACCACACCGGCGCCAACCATCCGTGGTTCGATCGGTTCGGCCGCCACGCCAGCGGCGGCGCGTTCCAGTCGGCGGAGTCGCCGTGGCGGTCGTGGTACGTGTTCGACGACCGCGGCTACGCGAGCTGGAAGGGCCACGCGTCGCTGCCGGTGCTGAACTTCGCCGAGCCCGCCGTGCGCGAGGCGATCTACGAGGTGCTGCGGCGCTGGCTGCGGCCGCCGTACGCGATCGACGGCTGGCGGTTCGACGTGGTCCACATGCTGGGCGAGGGCCCCGGCGCGCACAACAACGCCCACCACGTCCGCGAGCTCCGCCGGGTGGTCCGCGACGCGAACCGCGAAGCGTACGTCCTGGGCGAGCACTTCAGCGAGGCCACGCGCTGGCTGCAGGGCGAGCAGGAGGACGGCGCGATGAACTACTACGGCTTCGCCCACCCGGTCCGGGCGTGGCTCGCCGGGCAGGACCTCGGCGGCGAGCCGGCGCAGCTGTCGACCGCCGAGCTCGAGCGCTGGCTGACCGCGGCGCGCGCCCGCGTGCCGTACGCCAACCAGCTCGCGCAGCTGAACCTGCTCGACAGCCACGACACCACGCGGCTGCTCACCGCGGTCGGCGGCGACGCGGTGCGCATGGCGCTCGCGGTGACCCTGCTGGTCACCTACCCGGGCGTGCCGTGCATCTACTACGGCGACGAGATCGGCCTCGAAGGCGGCCGCGATCCGGACTGCCGGCGCTGCTTCGACTGGGATCGGCAGCGCTGGAACACCGAGCTCCACGCCCACTACCGCCGGCTGATCGCGTGGCGCAAGGCGCGCGCCGAGCTGCGCCACGGCGCGTACCGGACGCTGGCGGTCGGCGACGAGGCGCTGGTGTTCGCGCGCTACACGGCGGGCTCGGTCGCGGTGGTCGCGGTCAACCGCGGCGCCGATCCGGTCGCGCTGCCGCTCGCGCTCGCGGACCTGCCGGTCGAGGTCTCGCGCTGGCGGGACGGTGACGGCGACGCGGTGACGGTGGAGCCGCTCGCGATCGCGCCGCGCGGCTGGCGGGTGGTGTTCGGCGACGCGGCGTGACCCGGGGCGGGATCTCGTCCGGGGATCGGACGGATCGCGCGGCGGGGTGGCGGAGGGCGAGCGTGTCGCGCGACGTGTGGTAGGCAAGCGTCGCGGGACGCTGGGAGCCCGCGCGTACCTGACGAAGGGGGCTGACATGGCACGCCGGCACACGTTCATCGACGTCGACGAGAACCGTCTGGAGTTGTGGCTCAAGCGAGATCGCGTGCAGCTCGTGGTGGTCGACAGCCGGCCCGAGCTCGAGGCCGCCGAGCTGCGCCGGTTCGCGAGGGTGGTGTTCGCGGAGTACGCTGCGGGTGACCTCGCCGCGCGGCTCGAGGCCGCACGGAGCCGGCTGCGCGACGCTCGCGACCGGGCGGGCGACGAGCTCGCCGCGGCGGTCGACGGCGCGCTGCAGGCGATCGACGACGTCGCCGCGGCCGTGACCGCGCCCGCGCCGGAGGCGGAGCAGGTGCCCGACGCCGAGATCGACGCCGAGACCGAGGCGCTGCTGGCGTTCGAGCGCGCCTTCGCCGCCGCCGCGGCGAATCCCTCGCCGCCGCGGAACCGGCCGTATCCGTCGCTCGCCGGCCGCCGGGGCACGCGCGGCACCCGGGCGCGCGAGGGCAGCGCGCCTGGCTGGCGCCGGGTGGGGTGACTACATCTTCTTCTTGTCGCCGGCCGTGACCTTGACCAGCGCGTCGGGCCGGAGGTGGCGCTTGACCGCCGCGTTGACCTGCTCGCGGGTCAGCGCCGCGATCGCCGCGTTCCGCCTGGCCCAGAACTCGAGCTTGCGATCGAGGTAGAGCCCGCGCTGCAACAGGTCGAGCACGAACGGATCGCTGGACAGGTTGCGATCGAAGCTCTGCTGCAGGCCCTGCTTGGCGTTGGTGAGCTCCTCGGCGGTGATCCCGCCGGACACCAGCTTGGTGATCTCGTCGACCATCGCCGCCATGCCCTTCTTGGCGTTCTCCGGGTTGAGCCCGCCGCCGGCGATGAACGCTCCGGCCGGGTCGAGCGGATCGAGCTCGAGCCCCGAGAACGCGAAGTACGACAGGCCGTCCTTCTCTCGCATCCGGATCAGCAGCCGCGACACGAAGCCGCCGCCGCCGAGCGTGTAGTCCGCCGCCACCATCGCCGGTGCGTCCGGATCGTCGTCCTTCATGTCGACCGCATGGACCGCGGCGACCAGCGCGTTGGCCTTGTCGGGGAAGTCGAGCACCTGCTCCCCGGCGGTGGTCGCGGTGTACTTGTGCACGATCCGCTTCCACGGCCGCGGCGACTTCCAGCCGCCCCAGGTGCGCTCGATCCACGGCTTGATCGCCGCGGTGTCGACGTCGCCCAGGATCGTCATCGTGGCGTTGCTGGTCCCGAACATCGCCGCGAGCTTCTTGACGTCGGCGACCCGGAGCGCCTTGAGCCCGGCGATCGACTCCTCGGTGGTCGGCGTGTAGAGCGGGTGGTTGACCGGGTACGGCGCCAGCGCGCGGGTCGCGGCGACGAACGCCTGGGCCTGGGGATCCGACTTCTGCTCGTCGAGCGTGGTCAGGCCCTCCTTGATCACGAGGTCGAACTGGTCCTGGGGGAACGCCGGTTCGCGCAGCACCTCGTCGACCAGCGCGAGCACCGCGCCGAAGTTGTCGCGCGTGGTCTGGACGTTGACGTCGAGCACGCCGGGCCGCGACGCGAACCCGACCTGGGCGTCGAGCGCGTCCCACTGGTCCTTGAGCTGCTGGAACGTGTGGTGCCGGGTGCCGCGCTGGATCAGCGCATCGAGCATCGACGCGGCGACCCGGTTGCCGGTGAAGTCGGCCTCGGTGCCGAACCGCAGCGTGAGCTGGGCGCGCACGACGTGGCCGCGGGTCTGCTTGGCGAGGATCGCGAGCTTGCCGCCCGAGGCCAGCGGGGTGCGGGCGGTCCGCTTCTCGATGTTGTCGATCGTGGCGTCGAACTTCTCGCCCTCGGCTTCCGGCGGCGCGCCCTTGTAGCCGGCGACGAGCTTGCTCGCGTCCGGGGTCTCGCGCTGCGGCGCGCGCTCGGGCGCCTTGGTCGGATAGAACATGCCGAGCGTGCGGTTGGACGGCACGAGGTACGCCGCCGCCGCGGTCTGGAGATCCGCGGCCGTGAGCTGGGCGATGTGGTCGCGGCGCAGGAACAAGAGCCGCCAGTCGCCCGCCGCGATGTACTCCGACAGCCGGACGCTGAGCTGGGCGCTGTTGGCGAATGCCAGCTTGAACCGCTTCTTCGACCTGGCCTTGAACCGCGCGACCTCGGCGTCGGTGATCTTCGACTTCGCGAGGCCCTCGACCACCGCGATCATCCTGTCGCGCACCGTGTCGATCGACTTGCCGGCCGGCAGCGTCGCCGACAGCTCGATCAGCCCCGGATCGTGGAGCGGCAGCACGCTCGAGCTCACCGAGGTCGCGAGCCCGGACTTGACCAGCGCGACGTAGAGCCGGCCCGACGGCTCGTCGGTCAGCACGTTGGACAGGCCCTCGACCGCGGCGAAGTCGGCGTCCGGCGCCGCCGACACGTGGTAGACGAGGCCGACGACCTGGGTGTCGCCGTTGCGGCGCAGGCTGACCACGCGCTCGCCGTCCTGGACCGGCTCGGTGGTGTAGGTCGGCTCGATCGGCGCCGGTGGGTTGT
>Ga0307515_10025588_pt1 | contig 10204 bp, 8 predicted proteins | sample 17_EM_MG_FD_194513 | JGI IMG/M metagenome (GOLD analysis project Ga0307515, IMG submission 194513) | Populus trichocarpa ectomycorrhiza microbial communities from riparian zone in the Pacific Northwest, United States - 17_EM | ecosystem: Host-associated > Plants > Roots > Unclassified | place...
CTGGCGCGCTTCGGACCATTTGTTGGCGGCGATGAAGCGCAGAGACTTGTGACCTGACTAGACTGACTTGACTAAGGAGTGGCAAGCGCATGGATAGACGCACGGCAATCAAGTGGGTCATGGTCGCGGGAGCGCAGCTTCCCAGTTTCTTGCTGGCGGATCCAAAGAGCGCCGTCGCCTCGCCAAGCGGCTACGGGAAGGACCCAGATCTGCTGAAGGCTTATTCGGCGGGACAGCTATGGCCCTTGACGCTCACGGACGCCCAGACCCGCACGACCCAGGTATTGTGCGACTTGATCATTCCCGCCGATGCGCAATCGCCCGCGGCTTCCGCGGTGGGCGTTCCAACGTTCATCGATGAGTGGATCAGTGCACCCTATCCCAACTGCGTTCGGGACCGGCCGGTCATTGTGTCCGGCCTTGCCTGGCTGGATACGGAGGCGCGGCGCCGCTTTGCCGGCGAGTTTGCAACCCTGCCTCCCGAGCAAGCGCGCCGCATCTGCGACGACATCTGCGACATCTCTCGGGCACAGAAGCCGTTTGCCACTCCAGCGCAGTTCTTCGCGCGTTTCCGTGACTTAACCGCGCTCGGCTATTACACGACGCCTGTCGGCCTGAAAGACCTGCGGTATGTGGGAAACGAGCCGCTAGCGTCGTTCGAAGGTCCACCGCCCGCGGTTCTGAGACAGGTGGGGTTGGCCTGACGCTCATTGTTGCTTCCTGTCGGCGCGGCCGAGCGCCGTCACTACTCCCCTGTTGACGATCTTTTCGTTGCGTGGTACGCAGGCACGAAACGCCGCGAAAGCTTGCGGTCGCTCGCGTGATTGCGCGACCCGTCTCACACCAGGCACTACCGTTGCTATAGTTTTCGCGCTGATGAGAGGCGGCCCGCCGCCCAGCGCCCGTATTGCCGCAGTGAGAAAGCGCTTGGAAACAAACTTTCATCCCAAGTACCGGCCCGATATTGACGGGCTGCGCGGTATCGCCGTCCTGTCGGTCGTGCTGTTCCATGGATTTCCATACTTTGTAACCGGCGGCTTTGTCGGTGTGGACATATTCTTCGTTATCTCCGGTTTCCTGATTTCGGCGATTATTCTTCAAGGGCTGGAGCAACAACGCTTCAGCTTCCTCGAGTTCTACGTGCGTCGCGTGCGGCGGATTTATCCCGCACTGGTCCTGGTGTTGGCGGTCTGCCTCATGTTCGGCTGGTTCGCCCTGTTCTCGCAGGAATACGCACAGCTCGGCAAACATGTCGTCGGTGGCGCTGGGTTCATCGCTAACATCCTGTCTTGGCTCGAGGCCGGGTATTTCGACACGCGGCAAGATTTGAAGCCGCTGCTGCATCTTTGGTCGTTAGGTGTGGAGGAACAGTACTACCTGATCTGGCCCGTCCTGCTGGTGGTGCTGTGGAAATGGGCGCGAGCGCTACCCCTACTGATTGGCCTGCTGCTGCTCGTGTCCTTGGTGCTCAATGTATCCCTGGTCGGATCAGCGCCCGATTCCACTTTTTATCTTCTGCCGGCTCGGTTCTGGGAGCTGTTGCTGGGCTCCATGCTCGCCTATGCAGCGTTGCGATGGAATCGTGCCGCGCCGGCGGGAAGCCTCGCGACAACTTACGGCCCGATTACACAATCTCTGCTCGCTTATCGAAAGCCATTGGGCGAGATCGCGGCCGGTGTTGGCCTGCTACTGCTCTGCTGCGCGATTCTTTTCATCGATCGAAACAAGCATTTCCCGGGGTGGTGGGCGCTCCTGCCGTGTCTGGGCGCGGCTCTGCTCATCGCGGCGGGACCTCAGACCTTCGTGAATCGAATGACGCTGAGCGCCAAGCCGCTCGTTCTAGTGGGCCTGATCAGCTACCCCCTCTACCTGTGGCACTGGCCGCTCCTGTCATTCGCTCGCGTCCTCAGTGCGTCGGAGCCGTCGCGCGTAACCAAGGGAATCTTGATTCTCGCGAGCTTCATGCTCGCCTGGCTCACCTATCTATTTGTGGAGCGCCCGATTCGCGCCAATAAAACGCGCCGTACGGCGTATGCGCTCTTTGCGGTCTGCGCGGTCTTGGGGATAACTGGGCTGATGGTGCGCATGCAAGACGGCGTTCCGACTCGCGCGATCAATAGTCACGGCAACGGCGAGGCGCTTGTCGCGGAAGCGCGCAAACAGCAGGCGCTGATCCAGGCATCCGAGAAATGGGAGAAATGCAACACCGTTGAAATCAGTGAGGTCGCCGGGAAATTCTGCTCGGTCCACGGGGATGTCCATGCCACGCCGATCCTGGTTTGGGGAGATTCGCACGCGAAGGCCTGGGCATCCGTCTTCTATCGGATCGCGCAGGAGCAGCACCTGCGAGTGTTCCTGTTCTGGTCCGGGGGCTGTCCGCCGATCGTCGAGCTGCGCAGAACGGACAGCGTGGCGCGGGCAATCGGCTTATGTTCCCATTTCGGTACCGCGGAGAGCGTACTCGAGGCCATCCGGGTCATTCGCCCTCAGCACGTCTTCGTGATCGGCAACTGGGGCCTCTACACTCATTCGTCGACGATAGAAATTTCGGGAGAATCGGCTAACGTTCCCCGAGCGGCGCACGTAGAGGGGCTGCGGGAGCGGCTGGTGCGAACGCTGTTACTCGTGTCGGCTACCTCGCCCACCACCGTGTTTCGCTCGATGCCGGGTCTCGTGAACGACGTGGAGCGAGCATTGCCGAGAGGATTTCCACTCGAACCCACTTTGGAACGACATAGAGCCTACGAGGCAGGCCTCGATCCCGCCATCGACGCAGCCGTTGCGCGCACAAAGAACCTAAGTGTGTTCGACCCGGCAGCGATTACCTGCACGCAGTCTTGCAAGGCCGTCATGCAGAACACCGTGCTGTACCGGGACAACAACCATATATCGAGGGCCGGGTCGCTGCTGTTCAAGGACGTTCTGTTGAAGGACTACTTCGGCTTCCTGCCGCCGCGCAGCGCGGCACAGTGAGAGCTTCGGCATGACATCCGTCGCAAAAAAATCCGCGCCACCCTCTCCATGGACGGCGGCGCGAAAAACGCTGTTTGGATTAACTTGCGAGCTTCACCGCTAAGAGATCCACTTTCTCAATTTGCGGCGGGGTGGCGAGTAGCGTCGCGGCATTGGCCATGAGTGCCGCCGCGATTTGTCCGGAGAGATGCGCTTGGCGGCCGGAGTCATCGGCGAAGGCATCGAAGATACCGAAGGTCGAGGGGCCAATTTTCAGTGCGAACCACACCGGCGTGAAATCCTCCTGATTCGCGAGCGCCAACCCGCTTTTGAGAAAACTCTCCAACGCCCCTTCTTGACCGGGCCGGGCTTCGAGACGGACGAGCAACGCGACTTTCACCATGAGTAAAGCCTCCTTGTTGGAATGAGCGCGCATCATAGGGATCTCGCCGCTGCAGCGCAGGTGGCAAGATTGACAACAATGATAGAATTCTGGCCATGCGTATATCTGTTGTCGTCCTGGATGGCGTGTTCGATACCGGCCTTGCCGTGGTCTTGGACACTTTTTCCACCGCGAACGAGCTGGCGCGCGTTTCCGGGATGGCGGCTACTGGGTTCGAGGTGTCGCTGGCCGGTGTACGCCGCAAAATTCGCACGGCTCAGGGGCTGACGGTCCCCGCGCAAGTCGCCGACTGCGCAAAAAAGCCTGACGCCGTGATAGTGCCCGCCTTGGGCGCAAAAATGCCCGAGGCGCTGGGTGAAGCACTCATGCGTTCCGATGTGCGTGATGTTGGCGATTGTCTGCGCCACTGGTCCGAACAAAAGGCGCGCATCGCCGCGGCATGCACTTCCACTTTCGTGCTGGCCGAGACGGCTCTTCTGGATGGACAACGGGCGACGACAACCTGGTGGCTGGCGCCGATGTTTCGCGAACGCTACCCAAATGTGCGGCTCGACGAATCGCAGATGCTGATCGAGTCTTCGAAGTTTCTGACGGCCGGTGCGGCGCTAGCGCATCTCGATACGGCGTTGTGGCTCGTGCGCCAGCGCAGTCCCGCGCTGGCTGCGCTCTGCGCTCGCTATCTCGTCGTGGAACCGCGGCCCTCGCAAGCGCCTTTCATCATTCCCGATCATCTAGCTCACGCAGATCCGATGGTGGAACGATTCGAGCGCTGGGCTCGCGCCCATCTGTCGCACGGCTACTCGCTCGATGCCGCCGCCGCTGCGGTCAAAACCAGCAAGCGAACCTTGGCGCGCCGCATCGCGCGCGTGCTGGGCAAGCCGCCGCTCGCCTACTTTCAAGACCTGCGTATCGAGCAAGCCGTGTACTTGCTGCAGAGCTCGAAAGAGAGCATCGATCAGATTGCCGGCAAAGTCGGCTATGCGGACGGCGCTACGCTACGCACGCTGCTGCGGAAAAAGCTCGGGCGCGGTGTCAAAGATATTCGGCAACGCTCTATCATCAAGCCGCCGAGTGAGCTCCCGGCTTTGGAGCGACGAATCGGTCATACAGAATCAACAGCAGTGTCGAGACGAGCCCATAGGAGCCCACGATGAGCCACATCGTCGGTGCGGCTGGATTGCCGTCTTCGACGAAGTGCTTCACGAGATAGCCGCTCGACCAACCCGCAATGAACGTTCCTATCGCGATCGGCAGGAACGCGAATCCCATATAAGTGCCGACTTGCTCCGGCGGCGCAAGCCGCGCGACGTACTCGTAAAACCGCGGGGCCTGAATCGCCTCCCCCACGGCAAATATCACCATCGCGATGACTGTGGCGGTAAGCGTCGGCACGGCGCCCATTATGAACCAGCACGCAGTGGCAAGCCCGAAGCCCAGCACCATGGCCGACAGCGGCTTGAGACGGCGTGAGATCGCGGTCGCCGGGATCGTCACGAGGATGATTGTCCACGCATCGACAGTCTCAATGATTTCGAACCGCGCGAAGTGCAGATAGTCCTTCACGTAGAAAGGCAACGCATAGTAGATATGCCAGAACATCGCCCAAAAGCCGGAGAAGATGAGCAGGAACAGCATGAACCGCAGGTTGCCGAACACCAGCATCATGTCTGCGACGACTTGGCCCATCGACCTGGGCGGCGGCGCATCCACCGGCTTCTGCGGCTCACGATAGAAAATCGCGGTCGCGCCCAGCAGCGCGAGACTCGTGAGTGAGGAGAGAACGAGCACGTACGAGATGCCGGCATTCTCGCGCACGGCCAGCGCGATGAAGGGACCGATTGCCCCGCCGATATTCACGAGGGTGTAGTAGATCGAAAAACCGACCGCTCGGGTTTCCTCGCTCGTGGTGCGCGCCACCGTACCGACGATCGAAGGCTTGATCAACGAGCCCCCGATCGCTGTGACAATCAGGGCCGTCAGCAACCACGCTTTCACGCCGACCGCCTGCACCAAGGGCTGGCCGATCGGCAGGCCGGCGAGGCCGATGAGAAAATAGCCGATCGAGAAAATGGCGAAGCAGCCCATCAGGCTGCGCTTGAAACCGTAGCGGTCGACGATGGTGCCGGCCAGCGGCGGCAGCAGGTACAGCAGCGTATTGAACACGGAGCCGGCGAGAAAGGTCGCGGCCTGGGAGCCGAGGCCCACCTGTTCGGCAATGTAGACGGCCAGAACCGCCTTGCTACCGTAATAGGCGAAGCGCTCGAACAGCTCGAGCGTATTGGCGACCCAGAACGTGCGGCTGTAGCCGCTATAGTTCATTGCGGGACGGGCTCATCACGGACGGGCGCAACATGAAGTACCGGCGTGCTCTGGCGCAGCAATGCAATGCGCGGAATGTATCAGGCTAGCCGGCTTGGCGCCCCTTCTTGCGCAAGGCTCGGGATTGCGCTACAGCCCCGACTTCAATGCCGGCGGGCTCACGTCAGTCAAAGTTAAAGTTCTGTGGATCGCGCCTCAGCAACTCGGGCAGATCCGCGGCATCCACCGCTCGACTGAAATAATAGCCCTGCACTTCAGGGCAGTGTCTCTTGTGAAGCAATGCAGCCTGTTCACGTGTCTCCACCCCTTCCGCCACGACCGACATGTGGAGACTCTCCCCCATGTTGATCATCGCGCTGACGATACTCGCGTCATCCGGGTCTGTGGCGAGGTCGTGCACGAAGGACCGGTCGATCTTCAAAGTATCGATCGAGAAGTCTTTCAGATGGCTCAAGCTCGAATAACCGGTGCCGAAGTCATCGAGCGCGATCATCACGCCGATGCTTTTCAGGGACCGCAGCACCTCCGCAGTCAACTTTGAATCTTGTACCAGAAAGGTTTCAGTCAACTCGAGCTCCAGGTTCCGGGGCTCAACGCCCGTCTCCCTCAGAACCGCAGCCACCGCTTCGGCGTAATCCCTCTCGCGCAGCTCCACCATCGAGACGTTAATCGCGACGCGTATTGAGGGCAGGTCCTCGTACTGCCAGACGCGCGCTTGGCGACACGCCTCGCGCAAGACCCATCGGCCGATCGATACGATCAAGCCGGACTCTTCCGCAATGGGAATGAATTGAGCAGGAAGCAACAGCCCGCGCTGCGGATGACGCCAGCGAATGAGTGCCTCCACGCCGGTGATCGCGCCCGTCGTTAGATTGATTCTGGGCTGGTAATGGAGGACAAACTCGTTCCGCAGCAGAGCCAGTCGCAGATCTTCTTCCACGGACCGCCGCTCCACCGCGCGAATGTTCATCTCCGGCCGATAGAGCTCGTAGCCGTTTCGTCCATTGTCCTTGGCGTGATACATCGAAGAATCCGCGTTCCTCAGCAATTCCTCAGTGTTCGCGCCATCGGCCGGATAAGTGACGACACCGATGCTGGCTGTCATGAACAGATCGTGCCCCTCGATTCGGTGCGGGGCCCGCAACTCCGTGAGAATCTTTTCCGCAATGACGGCGGCATCCTTGGCGTGGGCCAATTCCGAAAGCAAGATCACGAATTCATCGCCACCCTGACGACTTACGGTATCGGAAGCTCGCACGCTGCCAGTTATCCGCCGCGCCACGGACTGCAGTAGGCGGTCGCCGATGACTTGGCCCAGGGCGGCGTTGACGTGGTTGAAGTGATCCAGATCCACCGACAGTACCGCCAGGTACTTTTGGTTGCGATGAGCCAGAACGAGAGACTGAGCCATTCGGTCCTTTAGCAAGAGTCGATTGGGAAGATCGGTGAGGCTATCGTGCTGAGCCAGATACGACATTTTGAGGGACGCCGCAGGAGCCCGGGTCACGTCGTGAAGCACCATCACCGCACCGGTCGCATGCCCCGGCGCTCGCGTATCGCGCTTCAACATGGTCGCCAGGGCCTTAGACAGCAAATGACCGTCCATGCGAATCTTCAGCAGATAGTCCTGTGCGCCGCGCCGTACGGCGAGCCTTGCGGTCTCTTCATCCTGCAGGTTGCTGAGGACCAGAATCGGAATCTGTGGCGCTGCCTGGAAAACGCGCTCAAAGGTTTGGATCCCTTGGCTGTCCGGTAAAAAGAGCTCGATCAGTATCGCCGCTACGCTCTGCGGCGATTTTTCGCCGACCGCGGTTTCCGCAGCCAGATAATTCAGGCCGTCGGCGCAATGTCTGACCCATTTGACTTGGATGGGCCCATCGACCGCATCGCTCAGCACTTCGCGCACTGCCTGCGCACAAACGGAATCATCCTGGATTAGCAGCACTGTCTGAGACATAGGATCATCTTGCGCACGGGAGCGATATCGGCTCGCTGGCTAGGTGTGGGAAGCATCGACGTCTGCTTGTGCGAAAAAGAACTTGTACTTATTTAGAACCTACCTACTGCAAAGGCCAGGAGGCAGTGCGGTAGCACACAGAGCGCAGCCGCAGTGTGAATTTTTCTGCTTTTTTGCCGCGACATCCCTACGCGCAGTGACGTCTCGTCAGGGTTATTCCGCTATTCATTGTTAAAACATATAACCCTCACGCCTTACATGCGGAGAGTAGATCTTGGCATGGCACCCCGATCGCGGCCGGCGCAATTGCGTTGCCGGCTTGAGGCAAATCGAGTACGGCACGGCGGCTCGACTCAATACAGTGGTGTGTATATCCACAGTTGACGCGAAGTGCGCCGGCAAGCTGAATGCGCCGCATGAGCAAATCAATGGCGAATCTTATCGATGGATACAAAGTGGAATGCGCGCGTAACGCCGGATGGCGCTGTTCGTGCGGCCACTTCGAGCGCGACAATATTTGCGCGCACACGGAAATGGCGGCGGCGATCCACGCTGTCGAGCAAGAGATCGCGGAGTCCGAACGTGATGTCGACATACAGTACTTTGGGTCGCTACTGTCTGTATATCGCTCGTAGTTGTTCGACCTACGCTTCTTTCGGCACTCATCAGAAGTCCGCTTCAACCCATAGCCACGCCTTGCGCGTATCGATGGCGAGGCCATTGGCGTTGTAGTCCGCAAACTTCACGCCGACGAGCCAGCTCGAGGTCAGTCGCCAATTGAGCTCGGCATCGACCTCGCTGCCGTAGTCGCGGCTTGTGCTGTCGGATCGAAAGTCATGCACGGTCACGATGAATCGTGTGCTTTCGATCGGCACATAGAGGCGCAGATACCGATCTTGCAGACCCTCCGCGGGCGTTGCTTCGGCAAAGATGTCCGCGAAACCATTGAACTTGTGCAGCGTCCCCAGCGGGGTTTGGAAACTGGAAATGCCGTCGCCGCTCAACCATTCCACACCTGCTGTCGCCACCCATTGGCTCGAAAATCGCAAGCCAAGCTCCAAGTTTCCATACCAGGCGTTCACGTCTCGAGCGCTGTCGGCATAGTCCGCTTGATGCGCATACTCCGCGCGGTACAGCACTTTGCGTTTCGAGACATCGCGGCTGCCGTCGTAGCTCACTCCGAATGTCTGAGTCGAGCTGTCTTTCAACGGTGCAGCGTCGAACTCCACTAAATAACCGTAAGCCGTGAGCCGGTCGCCGTTGAGCCGCCCGAGCGAGTAATTCAACAGATGCGAGCGCAGGTCCAACTCGCCGAGCGGATGGTCATCGCCGAAGAATCGATGGATCTTCCAAAGGTAGTCGTAAATGAATCGGCTGCCGGTCGGCGTGGTCGCCTGCAAGGTGAGCGCATCGAAAGTCTGCTGATTCTGCCGAAAGCCCGCGTCACCGATGTAGCGCGAATTGTCCAACACGATGGCCTGCCGCCCGATGCGCGCGGCAAAGCCCGAGCCACGCGCACTCAAGTAGGCTTGATTGACTTCCGTCGCGTTCGGATCGGGGACAACGCTGTAGCGCGTGCGATGGTTCGTAGTGCTGTTGTAATGCTGCCCGCCGATCGCGTGCACATCCTCCACTTCGATCTTGGCGCCGAACATCAGGCTCGGATTGGTCTCGAACCCCCCGCGCGTGCGCAAGGTCGATGCGGTCGCGGAATCGAGCGCGTTGTCCTGATCGACCGTCTCGACTCGGTAACGCGCATCGAGAGACCACTCCCCGCCTTCAAAAAGGGCTCGCGGCGAATAGTCATCCGCGCCTCGAGACACCGATGACAGCAGTACCGCCACCGGAACCGAGCAAGCAATCCAAACGCGCGTTCCCTGCATTGGACTATCAGCCGACTTGTCGATTACACCAGCATTCAATGCTGGGCGGTCTTCGTTGCACTCTTAGGTTCGCAAGCGCCGTCCGCGACGATGCGTGCCAGCGCCTGACAGGCGTTAGCCTCCGGCGGCTCGGACTGCGAAGTCGTGGCGATCAGGTTTTTGACGACCTTGCCGGAGAGATGCGGCTTGCGCTGCCGAATCAGCGCCGCGACGCCTGCGATGTTCGCGGTAGAAAACGAGCTGCCCGTAAAGAAGTCGTAATCGTTCTTGGGTTTCGTGCTCAACACCTGAGTGCCCGGCGCGACAATGTATTGGATGGGGCCGCCATCCTTCACCACGGCCATCGACTCGGCGCCGGCCGTCGTGACCGGAATAACCCCATCAACGGCTGCAGGAAATCCGTTGGGCCACTTCGGGCTGGCCGCGCCGACAACCAGGATATTGCGTTCCAAGGCCTTGGCGACCAGACGCTCGAGCAGCGGATCCGCGGGACCTCCGAGACTCAGATTGATCACATCGACCTCCTGATCGATCGCAAAGTTGATCGCCTTGGCCAAAGTGAACGAGCTGCAGCGCGCGCCGCTCAGCAGCCGATCGCCCTCCCAGCAGGCCTTGAGCGCAACGACATCCGCTTCCGGCGCGATGCCGACGAGCCCGATGCCGTTATTTGAGCTCGCGGCAATGACCCCT
>Ga0307515_10025589_pt1 | contig 10203 bp, 11 predicted proteins | sample 17_EM_MG_FD_194513 | JGI IMG/M metagenome (GOLD analysis project Ga0307515, IMG submission 194513) | Populus trichocarpa ectomycorrhiza microbial communities from riparian zone in the Pacific Northwest, United States - 17_EM | ecosystem: Host-associated > Plants > Roots > Unclassified | place...
AAAGAAAATCGTACAATGTAGATCGTAAGTGTCGAATTCTCCGCCCATTCGGCCAACGGAAAACAATTAGCGCCACTGGAAATAGAGCGATTACGGGTGCTTGTCCGTTGAGTCGAACGCGTTCTGGTTGCGCCCCTCATATCCGATCGCTCTTGCGTTAAAGCGCCACTCGAACGGCCAGCGGACATCTGTGGCTACCGACTGCGTATCCACCACCCACCACATGGCCCCCACCTGCGCCTTGGTGATCCGCACCCATATTCCTCTCCACAAAGGCGCACACGCGGTGGACATCATAGTCGTGACGATAGTGGATAACACTAAATTTTCGAGAATTGTTGAGACTCCGAGCCAGCGAGGAAGATAGGGGCTGTTGAACCAGTAATTGACCATTATTCGAATAGTCGTTTGTACATTTTCCAGTTTGTACGTGCGACATGTCGGGCAGCTGCGCGACGGAAGTGCTGAGATGAAGAAGGGTCGCACGACGCACACAATGAGAATTGCCGTCTCTGGCTCATCCAACCACCTCCCAATGGACTATTGGTGGAATAAGCCGCTTGAGATGCCTCATCGGTCTCGACACGTTCGCCTATTCGATATCGCGTTTTGGATCCATTCCATGCTGAATAGAAGAGCGAGAGCAGGATTAGCGGAACGCAAACTCGATCTTCATTTGCGAGCCAGTTTGTACCACCCGAAGCTTGGGTAGGTGTCGAGTGGTCACTGGTTTGCACCTAACGCAGAGCCCATGGAATCATGCGTGGAAACTAGAGCACAGAAGGGGCGTACGCCATAATGCGTGGGTGTGTCTAGTGCAGAGGTTGATCGATTGTCGTGTGTGTTCAAGTGAGTCCTGAAATGGTGGGTCTGGTACGTGGTGGGGTAAATCATTTTGAGCCGATAGGACAGTAGTTCACTGTTCACGATACCGCGAAGTGTGGCCATATATAGACCGAATGTGGGACGAGGCCGTACTTGTTCTTAGAAAGGCGGCAGCAATTGGCGGAGAGCGAGAGAGTGTAAATATAAGGAATAGTATGCACACGGAGAGAACATATACTACTTACGAAGCTCCGTGGGAATATGTAATAGCGACGGCTTGTGCTCACGCCATGATATCAGACTTGAGTATATCACGAGTAAATTTCCATGGTCTTGTATAGGACGACAGCAGTTAGGTATCGTAGAGGCGAAGATAGTGGATGGCGGGTCGCCCGTGAGTCGTTGCCTTCGTTCATGCGAGAGAACGTGGTTCCCAGAAGGACCTCGTGCAGAAGTAGGCAGGGCAAAGTTGATAATGGGGACTGGTGGTTGATCCAAATGAACCGTTGACGAGGAGGACGAGAAGTATTCGCTGGGAGGAAATGGGCGTCGTGCCGAGTTATGAAACGGCTCGTAGGCGTTGAACAGATTTTCTCTCTACAGGCTGACCACATGAGGCGCGTGGCGATCGTCCATCGAAAGGAAAGGGACAAAATTCGAGAACAAAGGATCCCTCAAGAAGGCTGAGGCTGGGGAGACTGACTTCCACGCACCTAATCGATGGTAGCTGTACACGCTTCATTTGTTAGAATATACACCTAGAATACTATCGCGTATTCACATACTCAGATTGGCCGCCGGGACGCCCATCAGACCTGCGCGAATGTCTTGTACCGCTCGTCTGTGTTGATTCTGGATTGATTGGAGCAGTCAGCTGGCCAGACCCTGAACCGTCTGTGAAAGCCCTTGGCGTCTGTAGCCCGCCTCGCAACCGTGTGAAAGCAGCACCGCGAGGGATTACGCCTGCGTTACTTGTCCCACCACCACACTGGTCAGCCCTAGGCCATTGAATACTTTGCTCTTGAAACAGCGCACGTCGCACTCGAGTCATCGCTCTAGTCCCAATTGCCCCGCCCAACTTCAGCGCCTCAGCTCACTATCACTTTCTACTCTTCAAACCGTGTCCTTGCCACTATCTCACTCGAAGAATAACCCCATCTACGCTCAGGATATGTCCGCCATTGGCTGGTCCGCTCTAGACTGGACCCTCGCTCCAGACTGGACGTCGGTCCCGCCTTTCGGCAAAACCATTAATACCTACCTTCCTATGGAGCTTATGCGAGAGATCTTTCTATATAGCATTGAATCGAATCAAAAGAAATCTGATCAATTGGCTTCTGTGTGTCGCTACTGGAGGTCCGGTATCATCACACTGCCCAGTTTATGGTCCACCTTGAGGGTTGGAACCTGGACCGAAAGGGAACGGGTTGCTATTTGGGTGCAGAGAGCATATCCGAAGAAGATTGTCATTGACACCGAGCGAGATGGTCGGCTGTCATCCAATGCTCTGCCACTTGCCGCACTCCAGGATGCTCTTGCGCACACGAGGCAGTGGCATGAGCTTACTATTTCCTCATTCCCTCCTGAGAATGCGGCTAGTCTGCTTGGCTTTCAAGTCGCAAGCCCAATGAATATGTTGAAGGTGCTACACGTAGAAGCTGGATGTATGCATTCTCCCTCATTTGCTCATCTGCTCAATCTTGTTCCAACCGAAGCTCCTCTCTGTGAGATGAGACTCCATTCGCCATTCGTCACTACCCACTTTCTCCAACCCCATTGGTTTCCTATTTTGCGGAATCTCAAAGTGCTTATTGTCAATGGCAGAGATATGATTGAGCCATTTGAGCTTCTTCCTACTTTCACCCAGCTTCAGATATTTGAGGCTGATCGTCTTCGTCTCCCATTTTATGAGCCCAATACCAATCTGCCTCTTCTCTATACTCTTCGGAAGCTGCAGCTTAGAGCCTGTTCAGTCGGATGGATGGCTGGGAGAGAATTCCTATGCCTTGAGGAGTGCGCAATCCTTCTTCCTCGTCATTGGGAGCAAATTCAGCAGCATGGGGTGCAATTGCCATCCTGCACGAAATTGGCGTATCATGGTCATCCAATGACCACAGCTCAATATTTCCGTGTTCCTAAAATGAGAGAAATGGACCTCAGATCTCATGATTGCAATGAGCAGAGGGTCTGTCAACAGCTACGCCATCTATGCAGAGTAAATGGAAGGATTTACAACCTTACTACCCTACACCTCACATTTCAGTGCAGCGAACAAGTCTTAATGAAGGTACTGAAGTATTTGATCCCTTTACAAGAGTTGGTTTTATCCATTACCCATCCCTCACTGTCCTTCCAACACTTTCTTGAGTCACTGGCCGCGAAACCATCTACAAGCGAATGGCCTGCATGGTCCTCGCCAATGGACTATCATAAAGGGTGGAAGAAATGGTGCTCCTCTCAAACCTGGCATGCCAATGTCCTCCCGCACCTGAAATTCCTGTCCATACAATGCCCCAAAGGCTTTTCTCAGTCTGAGCGCCTTGACAATTTCCCATTACTTAGAACTATTGGATGGACTAGGGCATATCTGACTCCCCCATTGGAGTATTTGAAAGTATGGGAGGGGAGAAGGAGCATGGATGGCATTGCGGTTGATTACACTTCTACCGACTATCTAGATAAGCATTTTGGAATATCAAGTAAAAAACATGACGCAGCGATTGTCAGGGCAATAGTCACACGACGTCTGACCATTGCGTTTCTTGATACTCCATTACACACACTTCATTCCACTGCCCTCTTTCGGCATCTCCGGCATCTTGAGATCATGTGCAGTTCTCATTGTGAAATCCTTATTTTGCCATACCTGGAACAAATTGAGAGGCTGGAAATTTCGAGAGGGTCCATTCCCGAATATTCCTTAAACATTGACTTGCCATTGACCCATACTCTCCGGTGGCTTAGACTATTTCGCTCAACATCCTCATGGATGCTCGGGAGGGCCTTTAAGGCCCTGAGAGAGTTCAGGCTTACTCTTCTGCGAGAGGAAGCCGAGAACCATTCTAGGCATGAGGGGCTGCAGGTGGACTTGGCTGCCTGTGCAACATTGGGGTTGTGGGACTGTTCAATGGACTATCTCCGCTTCCTCTCCTGTTCAAATGTCAAAATCCTTCACTGGTACCAAAGCTCATTCGTGACCTTTGATGCAGCAGCGTTCAATTCATTACATGATTTCTTGTTCAATCTCTCCTGTTTGCAAAACCTTGATATTTTGGTTCCACAGGGTTTGGGGATGGATTCCTTGATTGACTTTGTGTTTTGTGGGGCATTGGAACACGGAGTATGGCGAGAGATCAGGAATGTGGAAGTGGAGATTCAGTTTAATGAGACCTGGTCTATTTCTTCCTCAGGAGCATCTGCCTTCATCGACCAGACAGTTGGACACCAGCCGCGTTATGAGAAATGGTGGAACTCGTTCACAGTCACCCAGGGACATGCAACCAACGCTACAATCACTGCGTCCATGTGAATGGTCTTGAATAAATGGTAGATCAGGAGCACTGTTTGCCGTTCAGCTGTAATACTACATTTTACTTTGAATCGGACTGTTCGGTATTTTCATTCGACTGTTAAGAGGACTTTCAGCATACTCTATGATAAGTAATAAGCTTCCAACTATTTGCAGCCAATTCATGAACAGATCGAACCTTCAAATCATCTACTTCAAGCATGACCTCAGCCATGGGATATAGCACAACTTGGAGCGTTATACCTATAAAGGGTAACAAAGGGGAGCCAAATAGACGACATAGAAAATGAAGGTGGACGCTGGACGGGTGGCATATTACAGCACTCATGACTAGACTGATCACCAAAAGGAAAATGGGGTCCATGAGCGACAAGAAGAGGAGCCAAAAAAATGACACATTGGCATTAGGAGACGAAACGAGTATAAGATGAGCCCAGCCGCGTAGTCACAGGTAAGCAGACCGAGTGTTCCAGGAGGACATTCTGAGCGTCCGTCGGCAATGAGCAAACCGGGAAACAAGAGAGGATGGATAGCTCGTTCGTACGCAATAAAGTATAGATACAGGCGGACGGGCGGATGAGGGACTGACGGTGAGCAGGACGTGAATCGGGTCGGTAATGGATTCGCGGTGGGTGGTACGGACCTCCCCCGCATTTACGCCGTGTAGCATAGTCTCTTCCTTCACTTCATCCCCATACTTCCAGCAGCCGACAAATATCGAGCGAGCGTAGGGTGGCGATCCGAGGTGATTGCAGAGTCGTAGTGGCTCACGATGACGTACGCGAACAAGGCTATGACAACGGCCGAGCGACACCTGATGGGGTCAGTCATAGCAGCGTTCGCAATGGTGCTGGTGAGTGTGACTGGGGTTGGGGTTGCTATTTCGTTGCGAGTTGCTGGCATTGTGCATGTGCTTGATATGCTCGGCGAGTAGCTTGGTCCTGTCGTCTGTCGTCTGTCGTGGACGAATGATAATGGATTGCGGGTGGTGTTTGGAAGAAAAGGAAATGATGGCCAGAGGTTGACACGGCGTTACCGGCGAATACGTGTCGACGTAGGTACGGTGGGGGCGATGATGAAGGTGGATTCAGAGCGCCATCGGGAAAAAAGGCAATGAGAAGCGTGATGTTATGTGAGCCAAGTTGACAAATAGGAAACGAAAGAAGGCGATACGCACATGTCAGTGCATGGTCAGCTTCGCGATAGATAGCATGGGTGCTACCGATGAGGCTTGTGTGGATGATGGACCCGTTGGCGAGGGTCGTAGGGTTATGAGGTCGAGTATCGGCGAGATGGACGGTCGAGGGGCACATAGATACAATGGGGAATAGGGACCAAGCGCGATAAATGCACGTCAGATAACCTTTTGGAAACACCGGGCGCTGGTGGTGACTGGCTGGGCGGTGACCGTGACCGTAGCTGGGGAACTCATGGTACTCCTCTGGACGGGAGAATCGTCATAGTAGCTCGATTGCGAACCCATGGGCCATTCGCGCTCCTTCTCACTTTGGCCGACATTCCGTCGTTGATAGCTGGTGAGTTGCGGCTGCTGCTCACCGAACACGGCTATCGCTCGAATTGTCTTCGACGAGTAGGACGAGGAGCGAAGTGAAGATGAGGGCGAGACCGCCGACGTGGAGGAAGGGTAAAAGGTCGCCGAGAATGTCGTGGGCGGGGAGACGTTCGACCAAGATCATCGTGGGCGAGAGTAAGAGTGAGCAAGTCGGGCCATTGTCGAGGATATTACTGTCGGGTGATGGGTGGGAGAATGGTCTTGTCGTCGAGTGTGCAGTGGCATAGCGGGCTGGTTGTCTAGCTGAACGGAGTGCTGGCAACGAGCGGTGAGTACGCAGTGGACGAGATTTGTGGTGACGAGAGACGGAGTGTGCAATTGGTCGAAACTACGGAAGACGGTCGCGGTTGGGGGTAGGAAATTCACCGTGAGCGGGAACCTAGGGATATTGAATACACCACGTTGGGTAATCCTAGTCAGCGCTCGTGTGTTGTGCAAACTTCGAAGGGAGTAAGTAATGGCGAAAGCCTGTGCTCACGACATAGGATATCAGACATGAGTATATCACGAGTGAATTGCCATGGTCTTGTATAAGACGACAGAAGTTAGGTATCGTAGAGGTATCGTAGAGGCGAAGATAGTCGATAGCGGGCCGCCCGCGAGTCGTTCCCTTCCTTCATGCGAGAGAACGTGGTTCACAGAAGGACCTCGTGCAGAAGTAGGCAGGACAAAGTTGATAATGGGGACGGGTGGTTGATCCTAATGAGCCGTTGACGAGGAGGGACGATTTGGGCCGGGGAAAAGTAAGTGTTCGTTGGGAGGAAATGGGCGGAGTGCCGAGCTATGAGCGGCTCTCTACAGGCTGACCACCTGAGGCGCATGGCGATCGTTCGTCGAAAGGAAAGGGACGAAATTCGAGAACAAAGGATCCAACCCTGGCCTGCGCCTCGACATCTAGGAAATGAGAAGAAAAGCAGAGCGTCGCTCCATGCGTCGTTCGTTGTATTCGTTACAGTGACCGCTTTGGTCAGTCCTGCATATTGCCGGTGTCGTCGAGATGTGGACCTGTTTGGACCGCGATAGAACCGATATCATAACCATTTTGGCATGGTTAAGACCATGACCCCTGAGCATGCAGACCAGAAACAATGGCAGCGTCTATATAACCTCTGAGAGAATTTCTCTCCATAACCTAGTTGGTGCACAAGGTCGGTGCCTAGCTCGCGCTAGCACAGCTCGAAGTAAGAATGACCTTACGCAATGTAAGAGGCTCTAAACGAACGCATTCATTGTAGGTTTCCACAGTTTACAGAGGTTGGAGAAAGCCATGGAGCGACCCGCACTCAGCTGCCCACAAACCACCCCGGAGAGCCTCGTGCATACTCATTGCGCCAACATGCACTACCCAATGTTCCTTTCCTACCAACCAGCTTTATTTGTACACATGAATTCGCAGTTAATTATACATGGAAACAAAAGGTTAAGTGTTTACATGAATATCTATCTACGTCACGACCGTCAGGGACACGGAATAGGGGCCAAGCAACAAACGTAGCAACAACACTCACTCAACAAGGCTAAATTTGCAGGACGTGATGAAAATCGTTGATTTCACTTGAAAGGAAGAGATGGATGCGCAAGGTGCGTGGGTGGATTAGTTCCAGTAATAGTTCTCGGGCCCGAAGGACTTCACGCGATATCTTCACGCGATATCGCGTATCGCGTTCGAGAGGTGTGGGCCGATTTCTATTTCAAAGTTTGGATGGGTGTCGAGTGATCACCGGTTTGCACCCAACGCGGGCCCATGGAATCATGCGTGGAAACTAGAGCACAGAAGGACATAATGCGTGGGGTGTATAGAGGGGAGTATCGACTGCAGAGGTTGATCGATTGCCATGTGGGTGTAACGACCCGACCTCGGATCGTCACTACCTTCGGGTTCCCGATTCCTATTCGGAAACGGGCCCGCGCGGTTACGCCATCTGCGGTTACGCCGACCCGAAACTCTGGCTCAGATCTCGAGACCGTACCAGGCACGATCGAGGGTCGATGACCCTCACCATGACTCATTGCTTACTAGTATGACGTGATAATGTTTCACTGTATTCGGAGAAACTCATGTATATTAAATCATGGAGTGCGGACCTCAGGGTTCCTCACTCTGCCAACATTAGTTACACTAGAATATAGTCGTCTCTTCTTTGCCCTTCTTGCCGCGTGAGAGAGCAACCAAAATCTCACAGTGGGGTCCCAAAGTGGTAGGTCTGGTACGTGGTGGGGGAAAGCATTTTGAACCGATAGAATGGATAACCCGGTGTTCACGATACCGTGAAGTGTGGCCATATATGGATCGAAAGTGGGACGATAATTGGCGAAGAGCGGCAGAGTGTGAACATAGGGAACAGTATGCACCGTCGAAAGAATATGTGAGGTCAGAGTGGAGACAAATGGGATGCAACCTTGTGATGAACGGAGAGGACAGAGAGCTACCAAGGGAATGAAGGATAGCGCCAGTACATGACTCTGTGTCACCGATCTCTCACGAACATGGGTCATGATATCAGACTCGATTATATCGTCATGAGTGAATTGCTAGCGAAGATAGTGGACGACGCGAGTGGTTCCCTTGAAGTGTGAGAGAAGCGAGAGAACGTGGTTTTCAAGTAGCATCGATGAACCTCGTGCAGAAATAGCAAGGTTTGAGGAGTGATTTGATACGTGGAGGGGAGGTGGGCCCCAGTCCGGGCTGCTCTCAATGGTATTGGAGACTAGATTACCTGCGTGGGTTTCCAACAATACACGATGTACTAGAGATGAGGGACTACTTTAGCATGAATACCGTAATGGTCCAGAACGAGCGACCCTCCACAACACGAACCTATCTCTCCAAGCTAGTCGCGAGGGTGGGCATAACCATTGGGCAATGGAAAAGCTAGAGCCTTAGCCGAACCACCACGGCTTGCGACGTATGTAAGGTTGATTTGAGTCCCAAGGAGATGAAGTCCTTAGTCGAATGTCTGCGAGATGAGTCGTCGTCGTCGCTGCTGGCGTGGATGTGGTGGTGAAGTGCGGCTCAAGTACAGATGCTTTGTCTAGACCTGTAGCGAAGGGGATCACAAAGAAGCTGTCCCCGACGGGCTACAAGAAATGCGACGGGTTGCGGGAAATGAAGGTGAATGCTCGTAACCACTCATAACGGCAGGGGATATCCCGCTGCCTCTGAAAGCGGTCGCCATGTCTTCTACATGACCCTCAAGGCAGTTGAAAGGTGCCAATTCATTTCAAGTTTGCATGTCACCCTCATAAAATGAAGCTGGGGAGACTGCACCTCATCGATGGTGGTAGCTGTACACACTTCATTTGGTAGAATCCACACCTAGAATACTATCGCGTATTTACGTACTCATATTGGCCTAAATAGTCCGCCGAGACCCACCAGGGTGGAGGAATGACTCGTAGCGCTCGTCCGTGCAGTTAGCTGCGCTGGCCAGACTCGTCACAAAACACCTCCGCTGCTTGTCTCACTACCACGCCGGTCAGTTCCTAAGCAATTGACTACTTCACCCTTGAAGCACTGCACGTTGCACTCGAGCCATCGCTCTATATTTAGTCCCAATTGCCCCGCCCAACTTTAGCGCCTTACCATCAATTTCTCCTCTTCAAACCGTGTCCTCGCCACTATTCCACTCAAAACATAACCCATCCACGTTCAGGATATGTCCGCCATTGACCATAACCGTCCGCGCTCGACGATGGCTCGACGTGCCGGGCGACATATGCGCCTGGTCCAGCCTTATGCCGAATGCATTGATATCTACCGCCCGCACCCGACTGTTATGCTTCTGGTCCCGCCATATGGCAAAACCATTAATACCTACCTTCCGATGGAGCTAATGCGAGAGGTCTTTCTATATAGTATTGAATCGAATCAAATGCAAGTTGATAAATTGGCTTCCGTTTGTCGCTCCTGGAGGTCTGTTATGGCCACAATTGAAACCATTAACGAACTTCCTATGGAACTTATGCGAGAGATATTTCTATATTGCATTGAATCAAATGAAATGAAATCTGGTCAATTGGCTCCTGTTTGTCGTTACTGGAGGTCTACTATCACCACATTGCCCAGTCTATGGTCCACCCTGAGCGTTGGTACCTGGACCGAGAGGGAACGGGTTGCTATTTGGTTGCAGAGAGCATATCCGAAGAAGATCGTCATTGACACCCAGCGAGATCGTCAACTGTCATCCAAGACTCTGCCACTTGCTGCACTCCAGGATGCTCTTGCACACAGTCGCCAGTGGCGTGAGCTTACAATTTCCTCATTCCCTCCTGAAAA
>Ga0307515_10025591_pt1 | contig 10203 bp, 4 predicted proteins | sample 17_EM_MG_FD_194513 | JGI IMG/M metagenome (GOLD analysis project Ga0307515, IMG submission 194513) | Populus trichocarpa ectomycorrhiza microbial communities from riparian zone in the Pacific Northwest, United States - 17_EM | ecosystem: Host-associated > Plants > Roots > Unclassified | place...
ATATATTAGATAAGTAGTATATAAGCTAGAATTACTAAGTATATATAATTATTTATATCTAACTTTCTATATTTCCTTCTTTAAAGAGTATATAGTAAAGAAGGGTTAAGAACTTTACTTATACCTTACTAGAGAACTTCTGGAATTAGTAAATAATAATAAAGAATAAGAATAAGAAGTAGAAGCTATTATTAATTACTAATAAGATAACTAAAGTAAAGAGTAATAGTATTTAATTAAATAGAAATCCTAGTTAGATAATTATAATACTTAGTTACTTACTTTCTATAACCTTAAAAACTCTAAAGAACTTCTATTATTATATAATAAAAACTATAATTTAGAGCTTATAATAACTTCTTAGTAACTTATTAAGGTTAAGAATTCTAGTCTCCTAAAGCGAAAAGGAAAGCCCCTTAAAAGAAAAAGAGGACCTAGAAGACCTAAAAAATAGATATAAATAATAATTAAGATACTCTTTCCCTAGGTTTTTACCTAAGAAAGTTCTTTTTTTCTAGGGTTTTATTAAAGCTTATAAAATCACGTTTATATTTTAGGAATAATTAGGATTAAGAAAGGTTTATTATAAGTAGACTAGCTATAAGTATCTCAAAGAAAAATAAATACTAAGTCTTATAAATCCTATATCTAAAGTTACTAAACTTTATATATTAGCTTTATTTAGGACTTAGTAAACTACTAGGAAATAGATTCTAGAATCTACTTATCTTTTATTAGAATATACTAATACTATAATAATATTAGTAATAAGGAGGTTAAGAAGAGTTAAAAGACTTATAACTATTATATAGACTTTATAGAAGGCCTAGATCTCTATAATTAACTTATAAATAGTATTAATTATTATATTCTTAGTACTTAAGGTACTTATTATAAATTATTACTTAATTTTATTAGAGATTTTAGTAATAAGGTTAATACTCTAAAAGTAGATATTCTTATATTCTTTCTAGGAATTAGTTAAGTATCTTTCTTATTATATTATAGAGTACTTATAACTAGAATATAAGCCTAAGTTACCTTATTCTTAAGCTTTACTAAATAGTAAATAGAATCTATAAGCTTATTAATTTATATCTAGTTATTAAAGATCTAGTTAATAGGATACTCTTTATATATAGAGTAATTATAAGGGTTTACTTTAAGCTAAGCTTTAAAGATTATTATAGTATCTTCCTAAGCTTAGTAAACCTCTAAAAGGTTATAGGGAATCTTTAAATTATATTAGTTTTAGCTTAGATTTAAGTAAAGAACTTACTAGTTTATAGGACTCTAAACCTTTATTATACTAATTATAATTCTTTTTACTAAGTACTATAATATATAAGGAATTAGGATTAATAAGTAAATACTTGAAATATTTTAAGTATTAACTAATAAGAGGAAAAGAGACTATAAGGTTACTTTTATACTTATTATAAGTAATAGTAATAATAAAAGATATTATAGAATTAATTAAAAATAATTAATAAAGACTTAAAGAAGAGTAGAAGAAGAGGCTAAAAAGTAAAGATAAAAGTAAGAAGATATAGTTATAATTATAGTTATAATTAAAAGAGGGAAGCTTTTCGTATTATAAAGAAGTCTTTAAATAGAAGTAGGGAATTACTTAGATTAATTACTAAAAATTTCGTATTAATCCTAATTAGAATTAATATAACTAGTTACCTTACTTTTCTAGGAATCTAAGAATAACTTTAAAGAACCTAGAATATTTTTATAAGTTTTTCTATATAAATATCTTAACTAATATTCGATTTAAAGTTATTTAAAGTATTTTAGACTTATATCTAATAAGTAGTATTAATCTTATAGGGTAATACCTTAGTATTCTAAATAGACTAATTAGAGTATATATCCCTATAAATGAAATCGTGATTACTACTTAGCCCTTACTTCTAAGCTATAATTATAGCTATAACTCTTACCTAATTAGATACCTTCTAAATTAGTCTTATATAATATAACTACCTCCTAAGAGATTAGAAGTTTACTTTAATAGAGTTAAATACGTTTTTTACTAAGATATATTAATAAGATCTTAGGGTCTAAAATCCTTAGAGGGGGGTATACTATAATATATAATAAGTTATATATAATATTAGTATATATAATATAACTTAGTTCTTAAGTAGTATAGTTAGTAATTAGGAGAATTAATAATCCTATTATATTATAGGAATACTATTAATTAGTAAGCTAACTAGTACTTATTAATTACTAGATTATATATATATTATTCTAGGCTCCTATTTATAGGAGCCCTCCCTAGACCTCTAAAGAGGGATAGAGATTAGTTCTATACTAAATTTAATACTAGTGATTTTTAATACTATATTATAGTATAAAAGCTGTAATATACGATTATTGTAATATATTAAAGATAAAGAGAGCTAAAGGCTCGGATATTCGGTAAACTAGTGAGTATAAGGTCACGTGCAATTCCACCATGTGACAGTGCCCCTTCAAAAAAAGAGATCACGTGGCCCTCCACGTGCTACGCACAGACCAAGTTTCTGCAAAACTAGGAGAATCGAGCGAATTCCACCTGAAAAGCTCAAAAACGCATACTTCCACTTTTCCACCTATATTCCCACCTATTCTACTCCTTCCACCTCTGCTTCCTGATTGGTCGGATCACCCTCATACTGAAGATAGGCCCATTAGCCCTCTCTAGTGAGGTATGCCCTATCCCCTGCAACGCTAGCCATATACGCCTTGTTCTCGATCTGCTTTGGTGCGGGAGCATAGGGTCGATTAATATAGCCAGAGGGCTTTGGGTTCGATATAGGAGGTTTAGGGCTCGATATAGGAGGTTTCGATTAAGGAGGTGTAAATCCAGGCCCTTTCTATTGTGTAGCAAGCTCGTGAATCGCTAGCCACTTCTCATTTACCTTACTAATCAATTAAGCCTTTGTTGAAGCCATTGACGGAGTATCAAGAGCTAGCTTAATCTGTGGATCAAGCGTATTCCATGCGGTCAATACGATGTGATATTTGGAGGTATAATCGGCATGGCGGGCTAGACGGAAGCAGGTTACTAGGTGCTCTGCTATATGTGTACTATTCCTTATTTACTAGTATACAAAGTGCGTCCCATTGATCTGATTAAGAGCGCTAGAAGCTGGCATCTTAAATCGATTAATAAGAGCCTAGCATATAGTATCTAGAGATACCTCGTCTACTAGGAGACGCTTCTGCACGTCAGATAGCTCTATGGTCCACTAGATTAAGGCTAAACTACATAGACAGCGTTTCCACCATCCATTTGCACAGACGTCCTCTCCGCTCAAGCGTAGAGCGTCGACGAAGCTAAAGACGTCGTGGTATACCGGGTATTTACCCTCGTACGTCGTCGAATTAGGTAGGTATGTGTGGAGGGGGGGATCGAACAAGCCTACAGATTCGAGTTTAGGCTCAATTCGATGCTCGCGACGAGCCTGAGGGTATTCGTGAGGTTCGTGGAATAGAGGTAAGGGAGCCTGTCGACTTAGCTGGAACTAGTAGTGTTCGTCAGTAGGAGCGGGGGTAGGAGATATACTCCCACGTCGATTCAGAACGTCCTCTAATGCTGATTGGATCATAGGCAATAGATTAAGCTCAAGGGATCTCGTAATCGACGAATTGATCATCGACTAGACGGTGTTTAATTACTGGCGGCTAAATCCATCATCCATATGTCATGGCGTCTGGGTTTCAGTCTCAGCTAGCTAGTGCTCTTCTGAAGGGCCTGCTTCTTCTTCTGGAACAGGAGAAACGGTTAGTTGGCGCTCAGGGGTCTTCCCTTTAGGTGCAGCGGAAGCTTTAGGGGGCATCGTATGGATGGTATAATTGATGGTTTCGATGGTTCTGATAATTCTGGTGATTCTGGCTAATCGACTAGCTCAATCAAGAGGTCGATCAGGACTACTAGACAGGCTATGACGGGCTTGCGGAGCAGGTTGACGATAAATAAGACTATGACGGGTCTTAAATAGCTCAAGTTGAAGGCATTACTACTACTGTTATAGTATAAAAGCTGTAATATACGATTGTTGTAATATATTAAAGATAAAGAGAGCTGAAGGCTCGGATATTCAGTTAACTAGTGAGTGTAAGGTCACGTGCAATTCCACCATGTGACATACTACAACTCTAATTCTACCTATTACCTTATTACCTACTAATAACTACCTCACACTAATTCATACTATACTAGTTATTATACTTTTTCTTAGTTAGGGTAACATTAGCCTTAGTACCTAAGCTACTAACCTTATTTAGCTAAGTTTACTAGTAATCTTCGAGAAATCAAGCTATAGCTTTGGATTAGGTCCTTAGATAGCTTTATTAGAATATCTAAGCTTAGGGGTATATTATAGCTGTCCCGACATGACACTAAGGAAGTCCCCTAGTAATATCGGGACGACTAGGTACAGGGCTATAACTACCCTAGAGGTAGGAACCCTATCGCGTTTTCGCTTTCTATTTAGGGGCCTTTCATAGGGTACGAGACATATATAAATAGCATTATTGCGCTCCGATTAACCGTTAATGCCGTCTCGAAGGACTTCTGTACTGCTTTGTAACGATAGCTCTTCCGGCTGTAATATGTAATCGAAGCTCGCTAGGTACGACTACTATTCTTCTCGATTCAGTCCTCGCGTTCCGTTTACCTAGTTGATTCGAGCAACTTTCGATACTTGCGACTCTTTCACGACAACTGTCTGGTGGAGGATGACATTCCGTTGTCAGCATATAAACCCGATGGCGAGGCGGAGTCGCAGAGAGCACGAGAGAGGGAATTTGTGGAAAGTGCACACAAGTTCTTGCATGGTAAGTATGTTATATATATCAGAACACTCGACATGTATGTGGTTCCTGACACTTAGCAGCGCCAATTGGCGTCCCTAGAAATCACATACGATGTTAGAACAAGCCTGGGTCCCACTACGTCCCCGGATATGTACCTTGGATTCCCCAGCCACATCTACTTCATACTCAAAGGCTTTGATAAGGACCCATCTTTCAGCAATTACACCTCAGCAAACCTGAGGCGGCTCACTGAACATAGTCTTGAGTGTGCACCACTTGTCAATTATTCATTCGAAGCTCCGGCACCAGCAGTCGTGCTTTCCCCTGGCCGTATTCTTTGTCCTTGGCACGACTGCTGGTGGAAAGGCGACGTCAGGAATTACCTTCGCTGTGTCTATCCTTAAGAGAGCAACTGGTGCTGCGGTGGCTTCGCTGTCCTTTGAGGGGCTAGCAAGATTCGCAGATGGGAAGCAGAAGAGTCGTCATATACCACCCGTGATCGCCGTTACCATTGCTGGACCAATGACAACAGTATGGCTTGCATATTGCAAGATCGATAATGAGCAAACGCGAGACAATGTGAGATGCCTCATCCTCCATTCTGGGTTCTGTGCTGATATCAAGGAAGGAAACGATACGCATTTGGGATAGTGATGTCAGCAAGATGTGGCATGCGCTTCAATTCTGTCACATAAACAATTTTGGGCCCAGAAGAGGAGATTATTGATGGAGGTCCATGGTCACGAGATATCTCGATCAATGGCGAATCGGTACTCTCCATGTGTGCCGATTAGTCCTGCTAATTAGCCCGCCACTGATCGGGCCCCGTACAACAAATGCGGCAACCTGCATTAGCTGAGCCAGCCACGAGGAAAAAGGAGTTGCAGCCGCATCGTATCAGGAGATCGTGGGCTGACGGTACATGAGGCATTGGTGGATTTGGTTGGTTGATCATCCCCGCGTTGACAGGCAGCAACTGATGAGGGGATAACTGAGACAGCCGCATCAGCTACGCCAGCCACCGGAACGGTGCATACCGCGTTCCCCGCAGCTGAAGTTTTCAGGGCAACCAATGACTCGGATTACCTCCGTCGTTGTGGAGCCGACTGGGGAATCTCCCGTGCGTGAAAAAGATATATGAGTGTAGAAAGTAGCTGTATCTAACTACTCTACGTATAAGGAGAGAAGTTTACAAAATGTGGGATGATCTATTCTAATTGAGGCCGTATCATACGACTAGACGACTACCATCCTTAAGGCCTGCTCTGCTGATCAGGAGAGACTGTGCGGTCTTCCTAGGGCGCGTACCTTTCTGATCGGCGACAGCAAAAGGCTTTCCGAGGCTTGTCTTTCTAGCCAGTAAAGTTTTTCAATTGAGAAGCAAAGAAGAGTGGCTCAAACGAGGCTTTCCTGATACGAAGTGCCAAGAGCGGAGAGCGGTGAGAGCCGAAAACTGGACTCATACATATCGAATCGTTTTCAGCTCCTCTTGGAATTTATCATATGATTTCTTCTTTAGTCGGAGTTGCAGGACGACAAGACCTGAAGCGGCTGGACACGTGTGAAACATGCAGCACACGAGAATAGCCAACCAGTACTTCGTCGTGGTGAGGCAGGCGCCGAGAGCATAAGCGGACAAAGGAGCATAATAATACAAGACAGAGGGGAGTCCCAGAATCATCATCTCTCCCTCGATTGACTACCCCTCGTGTTTGCTCCTATAGCACGGCCAAGTCACCTTCTCTTGTGCTTCCCATACCCGCCACCTCGCTTCCCCACTTCCATCAAGCAGCCCTCCACCATGCGCTTCTCCATCATCACCACCGCCCTTGCCTTCGCCCTCTTCGGGTCGGCGAGGGCCGGTCCGGGCGTCTCCCCGGCCTCGGTTACCAAGAGTACCGACCCGGGCTCGTCGTTCAACATCGACAAGGTCGTCACCACACCACAAATCCCACCCAAGCCGGATGTGGTGCTCCTGGTCGATGTGACTGGCAGCATGGGCTCGACCATTGCCAACATCAAGACGAACCTGGACAGCGTCATCTCCAGTGTCACCGCCACGCAGCCGGGTGCCCAGTTTGCCGTGGCCAGCTTCGGCGACTTTGCCGACTCGAACGCATTCCAGGTGAACCAGGCGCTGACGACCGACGTCGCGAAGCTCCAGGCCGCGGTCAACTCATTGAAGGCGGCGGGCGGCGGGGACCTCCCCGAGGACTGGATCAACGCGCTCTATAAGCTGTCGACGGGTGCTGTCACCTTCCGCAGCGACAGTAGCCGGATCATTGTTCTCGTCAGCGACGCGCCCAGCCACGACCCCAGCGGCGGGCACTCCCTGAGCGACGCCATCAAGGCCCTTCAAGCCCAAAGCATCCGCGTCATTGGCGTCAACGTCCAGAGCCTCGATGCCACGGGCCAGGCCACGGCCGTGACCACTGCCACTGGCGGCGTCATCATTGGCTCCGACGCTAACGCGGTGACCAAAGCCATTATCAGTGGGCTGAAGAACCTCGATGTGATCGTCAAACCCAACGTCGTCTCCTGCGACGCGGGCCTCACCGTCACCTTCAGCCCGGCCCAGATCCAAGTGAACAGCGGCGCCACTGCCACCTTCCACGAGACGGTGCAGATCGCCAGCGGCGCCACCCAGGGCGCCACCCTGCACTGCTCCGTCCGCTTCCTCCTGAACGGCACGCCAGGCGGCGACCCCTTCGTCCAAAGCATTGTCGTGATGGTCAACAAGAAGCCGAAGATTTGCCGCACCTGTGTTCCGTACCCGGGCCAAAACCTGTGCCATATCACAACGTCCTGTGCGCCGACGCCGTTCGGAACAATGTGCCTGACACGGCCCGGGTACAAGGCGGATGGCGCCGCCGACGACGATGTCACCGTGCAGTGGCGGATGAATTGGCCGTCACCTGGCCAAGAACACCGTGTTGCCGTCAAACCGGGCACATCGGCGGATACGCTGTGCAGTTCGAAGTATTCAGGGCCGGATGTCTGCAAAGAGGTGTCGATTGCTGACTGCTCGACGGCGGCATTAGAAGATGTGCACTATGATGCCAATCAGCAAGTGATCGCTAATAGTCAGCAAGTGATCGCTAATAGTCAGCAAGTGATCGGCAATGAAGAATTGTGAGTGATAGATAAAGGGATTCTTTAGAGGAAGGAGGCACTGTGGACCTTGTAGATTTTATAAGGCTAGATAAAGAAAAGGCCGCTGGAAATTTCTCGTCCACGTCTTAATAGTCAGTTAGCTGTCACGGGACGTTTACTTACCTAGCCATACGTAGCCTAGTATTAAGCCCAGACCTGATTCAGACATATAATCTTATGAGTATAGAATAGGGGTTCTTAGGACGTTTTCCTCTCTTCTTTTCTTCCCTTTATCTTTAGATTCTCCTTAATAACTAACTTATACGATTACTCTAGCTAGCCTCTAAAAGTACTCCTTTATACCTCTTCTTTACTTATAAGCTCATATACTATTATATATATCTTTTTTTTACTTAACCTCGTCTTCTTCCCTTTAAAGTAATAGGCTTACTAGAGACTATCCGGGCAGTAATCGACTATAAGGTACTAGAGTATTTCATAATAACTAAGGCTCTTATAACTCGGTAAGCCTAATAAGCTAAGGTCCTCTCTTAGTTCAACTTCTAGATTTAATACTAGTTAGGAGCTATGAACTATATAAATGCCTTAACTAGAAGAGAATAAGACTATAAGAAATAGTTAACTAGAAGAATCGCTTTTAGAACTTAGTCTCTCCTAAGACTAGAATAGCTAGACCCTAGTATTTAATAAGAGCCTCCCCTAGTACTTATTAAGCTATCTCTTATTAACTCTCTAGTACTTAACCTAATTAATAACTTACTAAGGACTAACTAGACTTCCCCCTTACTTAAAGAACTCTATAAGAAGGCTAAGACTAATAAATATTAGGCTTTAGATAATAGATTACTAAAATATAAAGATAAGCTTATAATTACTAATAAGGAACTAGTAATAATATATACCTTTATATACTCTAAAAAGTTTATCTAGAGTAGATAATACTAAGGTATAGATCTTTGAATCTAGTAAAATAGCTAATATTAAGCTCTTTAAGAGATCTAAGTAGAAGTATACTATTACTAGTATTTTATCCTTAGTATAAGAATTAAAACTTTAAGTTAGTTTAGTTATAATAATACTAATTAAAGAGTTATATTACTTACCTTTATCCTTAATATACTTCTAGATAATATTAAGATATTCCTTCTATACTCTAGGTTATTACTTAAGTATTATTAATTATCTTATAATTTAGACTTATTCTTCGAGCTATTTTAGTACTAAGTTATTAAGTAATATAAGTTTTAATTCATCGAGTAATATAGGTCTTATAATATTACTCTTATAGATTTATATTTCATTTATCTAATTTAGGGTATATTAGAAGCTATATTAACTCGAAGAATACTCTCTTTTATTTATAGTATTTATTAGTTTAGTAAGATTAAGAGAGTTTAATATATTATAATTAGTAATTACTTTACTTAATACTAAAATACTTAATTAACCTTCTTCTAGAATAAGTACTAGAGAGCTTAATTATTTAGAGTATTAGTAAATATATTTAGCTAAATAATTATATTCTTCTAAATATAAATTCTTATTAAATATTATATAGTAATATTCTATATAAGCTCTCTAAGTCTTATTTCCTTCTAGAGTACTTTCTAAGGTCTTCTTATTAGAATTAAGTAATATATAATAAGATATATTCTAGGGTATTACTATAAATATAAGCTTATATTATATAAATATATAAAGTTTATTTACTTAGTATCTCTTATCTCTATACTTTATTTATATTTAATTATTTAATTATACTTTTATAGATTATTATATACTATGTTACGTGCGTGACCTATTCCGTAAACTAGACCTAATTAGGTATAGTAGAGGTTCGGGAGTATAGTTTAGTAACTTAACCTCTTAAACTAAACTCCCTAACCTCTATAATATACTACTTTACTAATAATAAATATAACGAGTATTCTATAACTATATGTAATAATACTTAGTATTTCTAGTAAACTAATACTAATTAGTTAGTACTTTTAGATTAGAGGTAGATTTAATAGAAAGCCTTAAAGTATTTAGTAACCGAGGGTAATCTAATCTATTCCTATATTAAAGGAGGAAACTACTTATTAATTCTTTAAAGTATTCGGTAACTAAGGGAGAATAATAACTAGCTTTTACTAATAGAAATAGCTATTTACTTAGCTATTCTTAGTTAGTAGAGACTACTCTTTTACCTCTTTTACCTCTATTTTAATCACTTTTCGACCCTAGAGCAAGAACCTCAAAAACGCTATTTATAGGATTAAATACACCTAT
>Ga0307515_10025592_pt1 | contig 10203 bp, 1 predicted proteins | sample 17_EM_MG_FD_194513 | JGI IMG/M metagenome (GOLD analysis project Ga0307515, IMG submission 194513) | Populus trichocarpa ectomycorrhiza microbial communities from riparian zone in the Pacific Northwest, United States - 17_EM | ecosystem: Host-associated > Plants > Roots > Unclassified | place...
TATAAGAACATCCTTATGATAATATACCGACTTATAAAAGAGCGCCACTACGTCCTAACTAAAGGCGTAGCCGTTAGCGACGTTACTAACGCCTTCCTTTATAAAGTTTACTAACTATATAGGCTACCTAACTCAATTACGTCTGACTAAGGTATATAATTTAACTCTAATATATGGAGACGAATCTGCTAACGCCTTAACATCTCCATTAAGATGTCTATATCCTTCTATTATAAAACTACTAGGCAACTAGAAAACACTAATGCCAGCATAAAAGCGTACCTACGATAGGTAGTCGCCTATAGTTAAGATAACTAGGTAGATTACCTCCTACTAGGTAAATTCGCAGTAAATAACTACGTCTTAACTACTACAGGACTTACCCCGTTCTTTGCAAATAAGGGTTATTACCCCTAATTCGGTATAGAGCCACCAGAACCTATTAATAAGAAACTGCTATATAGAAAACGCCTTAAAATGCTACTTACTAACTAGCATACAGACCGTATAAAAAATCTACTTAACTACTACAAGGGAGAAATGGCCTAGGCTTAAGCAAAGTAGGCCTACTTTACTAACTATTATAAAACGCCACCACCGGAGATATATGTTAGTAACTAGGTATGGCTAAATATACGTAATATCTCTACACAAAGGCCTATAAAGTCACTTAATTATAAGAACCTTAGCCCCTATCTAATTAAATAAGTTATTAATAGGGGAGCCGTATATAAGCTAGAACTTCCGCCTACCCTAGCCACCCGTAGGATATAGCCCGTATTTTACCTATGGCTACTATACCTCTATTAGCCTAACCCCTTACTAGGACATATATAGCCTAAACCCCTACTAGTACTAATCTAAGACGAGAACGAAGATAAGAACTATAAGGAGTGGACTATTAAATAAATTATTAACTCTAAATACTTTGGCAAAGGCAGAGGATGATGGCTCTACTATAGAGCTATATACATAGGATTTAACATAGATTAGCTAGAATGGTAACTATAGGAAGACTTTAAAAATATAAAGGATCTAATTAGCGACTTTTATTACGCGAACCTATAGAAACCGGGCCTAAGCAGAGACTTTATACCTAATCCTCTATAGGAGCCCTTATAGAGTTAAACCGTTATACATTGCCACGTAAGGGTAAATTACCGTTAGATTGCCGTTAGATTGCGGCAAAGTGCAATTATATAACCGGAATATCGTTAAGATGTCTAGGAACTTTAACTGGCGGTTAAAGTTATCTAATTAGTCGGATTCTTAGATACCAAGCCCTATTATATAACATTATTTTAAGCCTTTAGCAATACCCCCCTTTTCTTCTTTTCTATACCTTAAGTGTCTCTTTTATATATATATAGTAACCACAGCGTCGCCAGAGCTCCGCCTCTATAAGAGGGGGGGTAGTATTACGGAACCCCACCGCAGGGGCCTCTATAGGAGAGCCCCGTGCTCTCGCGTACACCTCGCGTATAGCTTATGTCAGCTACGCGTAGGTATATCACCCCCTTACGCCCTCAACCCTTATGATCGATCGCGCAACGTCTTATAGACTCCTCGAATACATACGCTTTATAGCCACTACCCCACGTCCCGTGATAGAAGCTAATTCTGTCGATTATATGGTCGGCGTGCCTAGGTTTACTCGTTTTTAACGGCCCTAATATAGTATACTGTAAGCTAGTCTCTATAGATAAGCTAGAGTTAATTATAGAAGTTATTATAGATAGTTTTAGCTTTAGTAGGGTTTTCTAGTGCCTATAAACTAAGCTAGTCTAGGAATATACTTTTATAGACGTTATATATACCTTTAATAGTACCCTTATCCTTAAATATAGCCCTAAATTACTAAAACTTAGTTTTATTTACTTTAAGATAATATATACTTAGTATTTTAGGATAGTAATTACTATCTCTAAATATAGAACTAACGCTAGTTATATAAATTCTCTTAATTATATCTAATATAAGGCTTTGTGTAATGCTTAACCTAATCCTACTATTCTCGCTAAATATACTAGGGGCAGCCAATATATCTTTAAGCCTAAGAGGTATTATTAGATTGTATATAGACTAACATAAACCCAAAGTTAGTAGCTTAGGGTAAAAAACAATAGCCGCCGTTGTTAATAATTGTATAGTATTTATATAGCCCATAACCTCGTCCCTTTTTCTATCTTTAAAGTTAACGTTATTATAGATAATTACTATCTGCTTATTAGACGCCTAAAGCTAAAGTTATTTCTAAAGAAGTTAGCTGGTTGGCCTAGGAGTTTATAAAAGTTAAATACTATACCTCTACCGCCTTGGTAATCTTATTTATTAACTAACTAGCCTAATAATAACTATAATATATTCTAAGCCCTAATAGAGTCTTAATTACTTACCGCTTTATACTAGAGCCTACTAGATAGATATCTAGCATTAAAGAGAGGAAGGCGGATCGCTTTTTGGCCCGAGAATAATATACTATACTAGTGATAGTAAATAATTACTTAAATAACGTATTAGTCTAAAGCGGAGCGTCATAGCTAGGTTAGTAGGCGCGCTAATTTCTTATAAGTTTTATAAGAATAGTATACTATATAGGGGCAACCTCTTAAATAGTCCTAAAGGCTAGCTTAAAGTTAAGCGTCTCTAGGTCTGTGGTATAATTAAATTAAATAAAGTAAGGCTGGCGGATAAGGTTATTAAGCTCTATAGTAAAAGAGTCTACTAGAGAATAATACAAGCAGATATTCCCTATACGTGGATTGTCTATAGCACGCCTTAGTTAAAGCTGTCGCTATTATTAACTGCTATATAGGCGGTGCTTAATTATAACCTCTTAGCCTTTTTTAACCTAACCTAAGTAAGTATAAAGCCTTAAAAGCTCCATTTAACGCGGCGTAGTATATTAGCCACTTATTGTAGCTTAAATTGCGTAGACCGCCGTTCCCTATTACTTATATTATATTAATTACGGGTAGGAGAGAAAGGTCCGTTAGAGGAAGGCTAAAGGGCCTTAATAGCGTCGCTATTAAGCTTATTATTAAGGTAATCCATATTACTGTTAAGTTTATTAAGATACCTATTAGGATATCTATTAGAAGGCAGAGGAGAGCTAGGAGGAATGTTAGATAAAGGGCTTTATAAATAGTTAGATAGGGGTATAGGTATTCTACTAACAACGTCTATTATTTCTTAATAAGATAGAGGAAGTAAATAGCTTTCAATTAAATATGGTTGGAAGTATTTTAGAGTTAATTTAGGGTATAAGATATAGCGTTATAATGGAAGAGTTGTCGCCTAATAAGAAACTTTAAGTTTGTATATAAAGGGCGCCTATAAGCTCTTAAACTCTTAGGGAGAAATGCCTCTTAGTGTAATATAATTAGTTTAGGACTTCGCAGGACTTTATAGGACTAGGGTATAGTGGTTTAATTAGCTTAGGAGTTTGTAGGAGTCTATAAGCGTAGCACTAGGTCCTTAGCGTTATGCTATAGCGCAATTTCTCCCCGGGAGTCTAATTTATGAGATAAGTATAAGGGGCAATTCTTTCAATTTTAACTACCACAATTGAGGTTAATATAGGCCGCCGCCTTTTAGATAAAGTTGTTTATAGAATTAGGCTTCGCATTAAAGCTAATAAGGATATAGCAACTATTACAGCCGCAGTAAAGGTGGCCAAGAAGACGATTTATAAGATGCGATTAAACCTTAATATTTAGGGCGAACCGTACGCTCCTCCTACCGTTATTCTTAGGCGACTAAGAGCTCTGCTACTCTACCAAGAAATGGTAATATATTACGTTATAGTGTTAAGCTTTTATTAAGCTTTTTACTAACTACTTTTATAAAGGCTTCTTAACTTCCTTAAGGACCAGCTAACCGCGTATCTAGATAAGATATAAGCCTTCCTATTTAATAAGTTTGACGCTTAAGTATATGCCGCAACCGTTCACAATTGTTACGGACGCTTTAAGTACGATGTTACGACTACTTGGAGAAGAGACGGAAGAAGCTAGTTGGTTAATATAAGCACGGTCTAGAATGGAACCGGTAGAACTATGTGATGAGGAATAGTAACTAAGGTTATATAATATGATCTATATAATCTATAGGATCTATATAATCCGTAATAGAGTAAATAGAGCACACGTATATTACGTATAAGAAGGATTTTATAGGAGTATGGTTGTGTATTTAAGGACCCTTAATCCCTACCTAGATAGTTCCTTCCTTATAGTAATTCTTAGAATATAATTAGAGTTAATTTGTTAGGCAACTACTCTACCAGTTGTTATTATTGTCAACTACTATTATTTACATTTCCTACACACCTAGCCTAATAATAAGCCCACCGTAGTTCTTGCTATAAGGTTCCATTATATAATTACTACTTAGTTATAGTATCAAATATAGAGTTAAATAACATGCTACCAAAAGCAGCCACTATAACGCCATTGACGGCGGCAACTATATTGAGGTTAGGTAACGACACCAGTATAGCAGATACTAACTTATAGCAACCTGTAACGGTCGGACAGCTATAAGAGATAGTTAACTAGCTAATAGAAAATAATATAATATTAGAAAATAGGATTAACGGGATAGGCGTAGCAAAGGTTAAGTTACTATTAATTAAAAGATACTCGGGAGAAAGATTAAAGCTTAAAGAATTCCTTATATAAATACACTTTAAGGTCGCGCAGGAAGGGGCTAAGCTAGCAATACTTATAGATTAAATAGCGTACGTAGGATTGTTCCTAACAGGAAGGGCACTTAAATGGTTTAAGCCTTACCTTACGGAAATCTAGGCAAATGGAATAATGACTATAAACTAAGAGGTATAGTTTATATTCTTAAGCTGGAATAGATTTATGGAATAACTTACGTAAATATTTAGAGACCTAGAGGCAGTAACCACGGTGGAAAGAAAACTCTAAGATATTATATAACGAACCTTAGCAATTAAGTATATAACGTAGTTCTAGACGTTAGTAATATAAGTTAAGTGGAATAATAGGGCACTTATAGCATAGTATAAGTAAGGACTTAAGGTTAAAGTCTAGGACGTAATTATTCTAATGGAAGATACGGACACCCTAAAGGAGTTAATAGATTAAGTGATTAAGATTAACAATTAGATCTACTAAAGGGGACAGGCTAAAAGAGGTTAGGATAGAGTTTTATAGTTATATAAGGCGCAAAGTATATAACGACTAAAGCTAAGTTAAAAACTATAGTATGGCGTAGAGCTAATAGACCTAAGTAGTACTAAAGAAGCCTATAACAGATGGACTAAAAAACTGTAAAAACCTAGAGGTTAAGGATCTAGTAATTATAGGACTAAGGAATAGAGGCTAAACTAGGGATCTTAGTAGTAGAAGACGTTTAGGCGGACTCTATAATAAAATTAGTAGTTTAGAGACGGAGCTTATATAAATTATAGAAAATAAGGTTATTTCGCGAGGGATTATAAAGATAGTTAGAGTTACTATATAATAAAGGGAATAAGACTAGTAGTAGTAGGAGATATATACGTATAAATGGATAATAGTATACTACAAGGAACAAAGGAATGTTTAATTAGAAGTTTTATGTTTTGTTATAACAACGCATACCAAATTTATAAGGATGCTAAGTATGGCGTAAGCTATTAGCTATAAGAGCTAAACTTTATAAAGTATAGAGGAACTAATAAACCAGTTCGTAGATCGGATATTAAAAATAATAAATTTAATAAAGGTGAAACATTTTATAATAATAAGGTAATAAAGGCGGCTTACTAGGAGTATATAAACCTTAAAGATGTTATATAAGAGGTAGAAGATAATTCCACTATAGAATAGGGAATATTAGTAGGGATTAAAACCCTACTAGATATAATGTCTATCGCTTCGTGAGACGTAAAAGAAGTAGGATAGTAAACTACTTCGGCACTTAATAAAGGCAAAAGGCTAAAGGCTTAAGATTCTTAAGAAGAGATAAGAGACGACTAAGACTCTTAAGATAAGATAAGGTAAGCTTAAAGACCTATAACGGATAATAACCAATAGAGTAGAGCAGTAGCTTAGTTTAAAGATATACAAATAAGCTTAGGATAGAGTTTCCTACAGGCACAAGACTCTTAAGACAAGATGAGTAAGATTTAAGACTTTTAAGACGAGATAAGAATACTAATAAAGCCTAGATAGACTAAGGCTGGAGTAATACTTAAGAAAGAAGTAAGCTTAGGATTAAAGAATTTAAGGGACTAAGAATTCGGAGTATAAATAAGGACACCTATAGGTAAGAGGCAAGGAGCTTCTTTATAGATTAGAGAATCTATAATATAAATAATAACTAGACTAGGAAATAGATATATAGACCTAGAGGACTTACTAGTAGGACACAGCGTTTGGACTAAAGATTAAAAAGTTAATACTAAGATTAAGAAGTAAGAAGACTTTAAGGATCTATCTATAAGACGTAAACTAAAGAAAACTATAGAAGAATTTAGGTAAAGAATTATTGTATAATAAGAACAGAAACTAGACAAAAGATTTAGTATATTAGGACGTATAAGGGATAGAGTATTAGTATAAAGAATCACTAATAGGCCTAGGACAGGTACACTAAGAGCTAAGTAGCTTACTAAATTGGAAGATAAAGAGGATTTAGGGATTTCTATTAGGTTCGAAGAACGATATATAAAGGGCTATTATAATATAGTAATAAGAAGATACTTCCTTATGGATAAGCCGTATATACTCTAATAGCTATACTAAAGATAGTATAGGCAGAGATATAATAATAAGTAGGAAGATTTCTATATATAGTTAGACGAGAAAGTTATTTAAGACCACCTAATTACGGAAAAGGCTATGACTTACATTAAAGGAGCCTTAATTATAATATTAAAGAATTTAGAGGAGTAATTAGAGGACTAGAAAAGCGAGAAGCAAATCTTAATACCTATAAATAAAGTCGCGACGCTTAGATTAACGCAAGAAAGGTTTAAACTTAAGGATAAAGATAAGCTAAGAGTTAACCTAAGACACTAAGTATATTATATACTATCGTGGATAGTATATATGGATAATGCGTGTAATATATATAAAGTACCTAAGGATAAATATTAGAAGTATCTAATAAGGATATATTAGATAACGGACGAGGTAAAATATTAAAACGCTAAATATATATATAGTTGGTACCCTATAGAAGTTTAAGAATAAGGGGACTTAATACTTTAACTAGGAAGATTTCTTACGGAAGAATGCCTAAACGGATAATAGTAGTGGGAATGCCTAGAGAATATGTGTCTATAGTATATTAAAGATAAAAAGCAAACTAAGTATTGGCCTAAGTTAGACTAAGTATAAACAGGATTAAGTAGCTAGTAGTTAGGAAAAGTAGAGGCCTATAAAACTAGAGGGAGCTAGTAGTAAAGCCTTAGACCCTTAAAGGAATTTAAGGATAACACTTAAATTTATAAGTTAAATGGCAAGATTAGTAGTTTAAAGTATTAGTAGATAGTAGAGTAATAAGAAACTATATATTACTAGCAGTAGTTAAAAAAAATAGGATTACCTTATAGATAGAAGGAGTAACCTTACCTATTAGTTATAATTTTAGGAGATCTAATAGCCTATAGAGGAGGGATTATTAATCTTAAAACAGGACCTATTTAGCTAACTATTAAAGGGAGATAAATTAAGATATCTTTTAATATATTACTATTGGGGAATAATAAGGCAGTACTAGGAATGCCTTAGTTATAGAAATACAACCTAAAGATTAATTAGGTTATAGGTTAGGTCGATATTAGAGATACTTAATGCTATAAAATGTAATAGCAAGCTAAGTTAGTATAGTACTAAGTAGGAGCAACCTATAAAGAAACGGAAAAAGGACTAAGTTATATACTAAAGAGATACTATAAGTATAGTAAGAAACTATGGTTACTAGAAAGTAAAAAGCTGTTAGAGTATATAGTATAGGACTATAAGATAGAATTAGAACCAAAAATAAGTCTAAGGTTCTTTCTAATTTATAAGCTTATTAAAGAAGAAGGTAGAGCACTAAAAGAGTTTATCTAGGAAAACTTATAAAAGGGATATATTAGACTATTATAGTTATTAGTAGGATATTTAGTACTGTTCGTATTAAAGAAAAATGGCAAACTAAGGCTATATATTGACTATAGACAGTTAAACAGCATTACTAGAAAGGATAGGTATCTTTTACCCTTAATTAGCGAAATCTAAGATAGAATAGGTAACGTACAAATCTTTACAAAGATAGATCTAAGATAGGTATACTATTAGATTAGAATTAAAAAAGGCGACAAATAAAAGGCAGTCTTTAGGTTAAAGGAAGGACTATATAAACTATTAGTTATATAATTTAGGCTTATAAACGTACTAGCAACGTTTTAAAAGCGTATTAATAATATATTAGGAGAATACTTAGATAAATTTGTTATAGTATACCTTAATAACATTATTATCTACTTAATAACTAAGGAAGAATACGGGGAATACGTTAAATAAGTCTTAAAGAGACTATAAGAAGAATAGATGCTAGTAGCAATTAAGAAATACGAGTTCTTTACTAGGAAGACCGATTTTATTAGATTTATTATTAAACTAGGCTAACTTAGTATAGATCTAAGGAAGATTGAGGCTATAGTAAATTGGCAGAAACTAGAGAACGTTATATAGTTAAGGTTATTTTTAGGGGTTTATAATTACTATAGAAGGTTTATAGCGTAGTAGTTAAAGGATATTAAACTATTTACGCGATTAACGAAGAAAGAAGAACTATAGGTATAGGGAGAGAAACAGTAGAAACTCTTTAAGAAAGTTAAAAAGTTGTTTACCTAGGAGCTAGTTCTTAAGATCTATTAACTAGGACTAAAGACGGTTATAGAAATAGATGCATTAGACTATATACTAGGGGCGTACTTTATATAAAAATATTAAAATAGATAGCACCTAGTGGCATATTATAGTTGAAAGATAACACTACTAGAGTTAAACTATAACATCTATAATAAAGAGTTGTTAGGTATAGTTACAGTATTAAAGGAATAGAGAGTATTCTTATAAGGTATAAAGAAACTATTTATAGTTAAGATAGATTATAAGAACCTAATAGAATTCCTAATAATAAAGGAACTTAACCAAAGATAGGTTAGATAGGCAGAGATACTTATAGAATACTATTTTAAGATTTAGCATACTAAGGGTATAGACAATATATAAGCAGACGCTTTAAGTTAAAAAGCTAAACTATAGAACGATAAGAAGCTATTAGTGGCTTTACTATAAAAAGATATAAACGGATTAATTAGGTATAATTATCTAAAAATTATAGCAACTTAAGAGGAACTAAATAGAGTTTACAAGACACTAGAGAGCTTTTAGGTATAAAGAATTCTAAAAGTACAGCTAGAAGATCTATAGGCGGATATATACAAAAATTAAGAAGTAAAGTATATCTTAAGAAGTATAGCAGAGCAATTTATAGAAGAGTTCTATAAAGGATTAACTTAAGGATATAACGGAGCTATAGGCTTAGTATTAAGACTCTAGAAGGAGTATATTATTAATAGAATCTAAAATATCGCAAGAAAAGTAATAAAAGAGTATCTAGATTACTAAAGGAATAAACTAATAAGGTATAAGCTATATAGAGGGCTATAACCTATTAAAATACTAGAAAGACTATAGGAGATCATATTATAGGACTTTATTATTAAGTTACTAAAGTTAAGAGATCCTATTACTAGATAAGATTATAATATAATCTTAGTAGTAGTAGATAAGCTTATAAAGTAGGGATACTTTATAGTATATATAGAAGAAATCTTAATAGAAGATATTACTAGAATCTATATTAAAGAAGTATTTATAAGATATAGAGTACTAGGCAAGATTATATTAAATAGAGATCTATAATTTATAGCAGTATTTTAGGAAGTATTCTTAGCGGAATAAGGAGTTAGAGCAGTAACTTTTACTATATATTATCCGCAGATAGACGGTTAGACGGAAAGACTAAATTAGACACTAAAGTAGTATCTAAGGCATTATATTAATTACGCATAGAATAATTAGGTATTATTATTACTAGTTATATAGTTTGCATATAATATAATACCTTAAAAAGGAATAGGTATATTACTATTTAAGGTAAATTACGGATATAAGCTAAGAATATTAT
>Ga0307515_10025593_pt1 | contig 10202 bp, 7 predicted proteins | sample 17_EM_MG_FD_194513 | JGI IMG/M metagenome (GOLD analysis project Ga0307515, IMG submission 194513) | Populus trichocarpa ectomycorrhiza microbial communities from riparian zone in the Pacific Northwest, United States - 17_EM | ecosystem: Host-associated > Plants > Roots > Unclassified | place...
CAGGAACTGGTTTCTGAGCGCGGGGAATAATTTTCGTGGGGTTGTCAGCATGCCCTATGCATAATATTATTTTTTCATAGTTATTCTCGGATCCTCAACTTTTCATCCCCCTGCACTGACTGAAAATATTCATTACCTGGTCAGTCGGAAACCGACTGAAGTTGTGATTTCAGTCGATCTTGACTGAATTTAATGTGCGGTTTTTTTCATAGTGCAGAAAGCAACGACGCGAGGTACAGAGGTCTATATGGCAACGTAGGAGGAATAGTGACAGACAAAAGACCAAGGAATCCGAAGGGAAAGCCAAGAACAAGAATAAAGACCTCAGGGCGAGATGCGCGAGAGGTTAAGACCACGCTTGTTCAACTGTGTTCGTGGTTCTGGTGCTACTGATACATGGGTAAGGATATCGGCACCGACGTTGTACGCTGAAGTGAGTCCCTGTCGACCAGCGCGTTCACTGTGTCTGATGGTTCTGATGGTTCTTCGCTCTGTACGTGGCTGGTGGTGCGCGGGACTTATATTTCGCACTATACCTCCAAACTAGTACTTACCTGGCAGGACAGGTAAGGACGGTGGCCCACGGATGGACAGAGTAGTGTGAGTCGTTGACTGGATAGTCGCCGGTCGTGGAAACCGTGGGTTAGTGGGATGCAAACGGACTATCTATATCAGGGTCTATTGAGAGGGGGCGAGTGGAAGCGTGATGAGTGGGTGTACTTCAAATGGAACAGCCTGGGTTCGTCCTGGACGATCAGTCGATCACGGTACATACTCGAATATTTCTGCAGCGGCACGAATACAATTCTTTCCGCTTCCACCAAATGGGCCAGTTTTCACGAGGCGCAGCATGAGGAGATTGCCGCTCACCTCTATTCGGGTTCGGAATCTTCCTTGCGGTCTTCACGTCGTACGACTCTCTCCCAACCACTCCGAATCTCGACATGGAGGCGGCCGGGTCCCAACGACCTCAGAGGCGGGAAGATACTATGTCGACATTGTCGACATTGAACGCAGCCATCGGAGCCCTAGATCCTGCGAAGATCTCAAGTTTCCCACCAGCCAAGGCCGTCTTGAGCTCCGTCACCGTCCTTCTTACGCTCATCAGGGTATGTTTCATGCTCTTCTGCAACGGTCTGTTCCATGTTCACACATAGCTAGGACTCGGCGGTGAATGACCCGGACCATGTCAAACTTGGGTTATTTTGCGCCGATATCTGCCGAGCGCTTGGCCAAGGGACGAACGGAAAGAAATCAAACGAGCTCAGTCAGCCCGTGTATGATGCAATAAATCAATTCTCGGCGCGAGTTTAACCAGTGACATGATTTCAAACCGCCGCTTATAATGCTTTCGACCGCAGCCTGGATCGTAACAGACATTCAGGAGAAGCTCGCCAAGTGGGTTAAACGGAATGCCGTCTCTCGGCGTTTCCACGCGAAGAAAGACAAGGAGAGAATTGCCGCTTGGAGGATGGACCTGGACAAGATTCTTGAGGTCTTCAACGTGCGTTCCATCGCTTGGGTGATGATCGTTGCTGACTTCCCGCCCCCAGAAGGCACTCACAACAACCACGGATGCACCCGCTTCTGCCGCTCACCATAACGTCACGAAAACCGACACCACTGTCTCGAACGTCCAGAATGACGTTGTGAATACCCCTGTCATTGTTTCCGACAGTCACCGTAACGCGTCAAAACGCCGCGAGGATGTGGATAGTCAAAACCGGGCAGTAAGTATCGTTCGTACTCCGACCGCCGCCGAGTAGCCACTCACCACTGCCTAGACTCACGCCAGGTCAGCGACCTTGGCTAGAAATGAAACCGAGATCTAAAGTTTTCATCCAGTGCGCCTGGAGATTCACTGCCTCCCTTGCCGAGGAGCACGCATGGGGCCACTTCCGACATCCGTAACGACGTCATGAAAACCCGCGACATTGTCTCCGACATCCATCGTGCTGTTGTGCAGAACCGGGGAGGAAGTGGCAGTAAAGATCTTTCGGTGAGTGACGGTCGCGCTCTACCCGTCGCTGAATGGCCACTCACCACTGCACAGACTCAAGCTAGGTCAGCAATTCAAGCCATCAATGTAGCCGTTGTCTTACATTTGAATCCAGCGTGCCCGGGGAATCTCCACCTCCACTCCCGAGAATGTTCTTCGGACGCGACGAGCTGGTCGAAAAGGTAGTCGATCTTGCAGAGAACCTTATCCCAATCGCCCTCATTGGTGCTGGCGGAATCGGCAAGACCTCCATAGCGCTGGCCGTTCTCCACCACGACCGGATCAAGCAGCGATTTGGCCATCACCGTAGATTCATTCGTTGCGATCGATTTCCTGCCTCGTCCGCTCACCTCCTCCGCCAACTCTCCAACGTCATTGGCGCGGGGGTCGAAAACCCCGAGGATCTAACTTCCCTCCGGACATTCCTGTCCTTGAAGAAGATGTTGATAGTTCTCGATAATGCGGAATCTATTCTCGACCCGAAGGGAGCGGATGCACAGAATATCTACACCGTGATGGAGGAACTCAGTCAGTTTGACAACATCTGCACCTGCATCACGTCGCGTATCTCCACCATCCCACCAGATTGCAAGCGTTTCGATGTGCCGACGCTTTCGATGGGCGCTGCGAGCGATACCTTCTACCGGATCTACGACAGCAACGATCGATCAGACCTCATCAGCCGCATCCTTGAACAGCTCGACTTCCACCCGCTCTCGGTCACGCTGCTTGCCACGGTCGCGCATCAAAACAGGTGGGACATGGGCCGGTTGAGCCGAGAATGGGAGCGACGGCGGACAAGTGTGCTGCAGACCCAGCATAACAAGAGCCTCGCTGCCGCGATCGAGCTCTCGCTTGCTTCTGCCATGTTCCAAGAACTTGGCCCTGACGCCCGAGCGCTTCTCGGGATCATCGCATTCTTCCCGCAGGGTGTCGACGAGAACAATCTTGAATGGTTGTTTCCCACCATCTCGAACGGAACGGACATCTTTGACAAGTTCTGCATCTTGTCCTTGACACACCGGAGCAACGGGTTCATCACAATGCTTGCACCACTCCGAGATTATCTTTCTCCCAGGGATCCGGGGGCATCTCCACTGCTCTGTGAAACCAAGGACCATTACTTCTCCCGACTTTCGGTTATCATTGATCCGGACAAGCCCAGTTTCAGAGAATCACAATGGATCAAATCAGAGGACGTAAATGTCGAGCACCTGCTCGATGTCTTCACGACGGTCGATGGAAACTCAGAAGATTTCTGGGAGGCCTGTGGCTTTTTCTTCATGCACCTGATTTGGCACAAGAGGCGACTCACGATTCTGGGACCGAAGATCGAAGGGCTCCCGGATGATCGTCGGTCCAAGCCGGGCTGCTTGTTTCTCCTCGCAAGGTTGTTGTACTCGATTGGAAATCGGGTGGAGCAGAAACGACTCCTTGTTTGTGCCTTGGATCTCTGGAGAGAGCATGGAAGTGATGATGATGTTGCGCTGGCCTTGATATCACTATCTGATATTAATCGGATAATCGGCCTCCACGAGGAAGGGATACAGCAGGCAAGAGAAGCATTGGAGGTCTACGAACGACTCGGCGACACAGGGCAACAGGCATACTGTTTGATTGCGCTCGCGAAGTCGTTGAATTCCAACAAACAGCTCGACGCCGCAGAAGAAGCCGCACTCCGTGCTGTCGATCTCCTCCTAAAGAATGGCAATAAATTTCGGGTCTGCGAATCTCATCGTCTTCTCGGCGTCATATATCAATCCAAGGGCGAGATCAAGAAAGCAATTTACCATTTCTGGATGGCCCTCGCAATTGCGACCCCTTTCAATTGGAGCGATAGCCTGTTTTGGGCTCATTACAGACTGGCGAGCCTGTTTTGCGATCAAGGGTGGTTCGATGACGCACAGGCTCATGTTGAACACGCCAAGTCGCACGCGGTCGATGACGGACACAACATGGGTCGCGTGACGGAGGAGCAGGCCCGGCTTTGGTACATGCAGTATAAGCTTGAAGAGGCGAGGACTGAGGTTCTGCGTGCGACCGACGTCTACGACGAGATTGGGGCTGCGGAGGATGCGGAGCGCTGTAGAGAGCTCCTCCAGGTTGTAGAAACGGAACTGAATACTACCCCTGGTCAGTCCGGCTTCAACTGTGAGCGCTTGAGCTCCTGCAGGTACTGACTCTCCATTTCAAGTTCAGGGAAGCAAGTGACTTGCGTTAAATTCTTCAAATTCATCTTCCTGAAGATCGCGAGAACCTTGTCCCTCCATCTCTCCTTCGCTTGTGCTCGTTGATATCCCCGTTTTCTTCGTCTCGAACGATGCTCCCCCTTCTATTTACCTCCCCCACTCATGCACTTTGTTTTTTCATGTTTGTTGTCCTACCGCTCGTCTTTGACAGTCCGTCTCCTGTGTTATTTATCAGCCTCGCTATTGAATGCTACCATCAATCTACGGTATTGCTTGGGTACGAGGACCGCTGACGGGTACATTTACCCAGAGTACTCTCTGATCCGGCATCTCTCGTCTCACAACCTCTTCCCCAGGTCTTTCACGAAGAGAACGCCCGACGTACTCTTTTCAGACGGAAGCGGTTGACTAAATGAGCACGCGTGTCAAAGGCCGGAGGTTTTCAGAACTGTTCGGGAGCATTTGGGATCCCGGTAACAGACAGACGTACCGGGACACAAATATCCAGAACCACCGACCAGGGGTGGTTTAATAGCCCATGACCAGCGCCTACGGAGAGAGCGTGAAGAATTCCCGGGTGCGTGTAAATTTACAGCCTCCGGTACTTAACTGACAGTGATTGGTCTCTAGGAAGTTAGAAAGAGGACGGTATTATACGTCAGCCTACTTGCGAGTGCACATGCAATTGCGGCGTTTAGCGTACAGCCCATACCATGGATGCTGGTGGACTCGATCCTTGGCTGGATGGGGATCGATGTCTCCCGGACCCACACGAGTCCTGCAGAACGTCGGTGACAAGCTGGAAGGATTGGGTGAACGTTGATATTGAGCGCGCGTCATCCTCGATCACGATCAAGTAGCCGCACATGTTTCCCCTTTCCCACTTCCCAGAGCTACCGCTGGCCAAAAGTCTGCTCATAAAGGGGGAATACCATCCCTCAGCCCCAATCCACTTCTGTATCTCGCATCTCTCACACGTTAATGCCGAGGGCACCGCCGTCTTCATAACGCCTTCGAAGGAGTCCTTCATCCAAACGCTGGTCGCGTATAATGATCGTTGGCTCGGTAAATACGGAGGGAGCGGAGAGGTGGCCGCGAAATTATCTCGAGTAAAAGCCTTGTTTGTGGCCAAGGTTTTTGGGATGGTGCATACGCGGACAATCTAAGTCGAGGAATCGTCTAGCTACCCTTCGACTCTCCGTCAGCTGGCCGTCCTACTCTCGATGCTGCATTGCCCTTCCTCGACAACTCCAGAACTTGACGCGAGGCTCGTGCTGGGCGCTCCTTCGACATTTATTGTGCTTCATGAGGTGTCATCTCTGTTTGCAAGTCCGGAACTAGAGTTAGTAGTTCCGAGCACATCCACGAGCACTGTACTGATGGCCTGGAAGAGCGACTTGCCCCGATTATCTGAGGGCTGTCGCACAGGCAGCGGATACGGCGAACAGTCTCTCCAATACGCCAGAGAGGTGGGTAATCCGAAATTCTGCTGAAGCCCTGGAACTCAAAGACGATAGGGGGGTGAATCTCGTGTGGTTTGATTCCAAGTTACAGGATCTCATGCTCCCGGCCCTGCCGAGACCGAACTACGTCAACGAGGCAGACGAGAAGTATTACGAGCCGATATCTGTTGGCGGGATGGCGGAGAAGTACTTTGAATGGGTTGGGGATGTGTCTGCGGGTAAGAGAACTCGGCCTTGTGTGATCCTGGGGTTTTCGTGCTCAAAGAGGACTCCATGGTAGGCGAAGGGTCGCATTTTGAAGTTAGGGTGCGCGGGCCGGGGAACACCGAAACGTCTTGGAAGTTGGGAGGTCAATAATGGGACCAGGGGTGAATAGATAGAATTCCGGAGCGCTGAACAGATTCACTGAGAAGGAATGAAGTAGTTGCCAGTAGTTCGCCACTCGGACCCTGGGGATTGGAGAGGGCGAATCTTCCGCTGTAGAAGGAACCTGATGACTGGAGATGGCACGTCGGAGTGGAAGAGTTTAGCGCTTCGGCCTGGAAACGGTCTCTAGTCCACTCTCATCTCGCACTGTTTGGACACACCTGTACCATCAATTTGTCCCGTGCCTGATAAAGGCGTTCGTCGGTTCAAATCCAAATCGAGAAGAACGAAGAGGGTGAACGAACGGAGCGCCTGTAGACCCGCGGCGGAGCACAGTTGGGGGGTATAAATGCAGGCTAGGGTCCAGCCTCAGATCCAGAGGCGAGAAGGATGCAGCTCGGAGGTGAGAGTGTGTGCGTGGTAAGTAAAATCCCCAGCCTCCGCATCTGCAGCAACTATGTTGAGGTTCGAGCCCCTTCCAGCCGAGTTCGTCTCAGACATCCCAAGGGGAAACGAATATCGAGAGGTGCGCCGTCATATCCCGTTTGCCGTTGTCGAATGTTCTGGATATCTCAACAACACCCCCCTCCCCGTCCGAATAGTTGTGTCTGGCTCATTCCGCGCTCAATCCATGGCACCGTCCAATCCTACGAAGGCTCCACCGAGAACGCATCAGAAGTCCGTGATCCTCTGTCGTCCCGAATTCCGCAGATCAGTGTCTGGTTGACAAGAAGCTGGAACAACGACTGGTGTTTGCCCTGAATAAAGCAGGTATGTAATTCTCAGACCCTGTGAAGTCTACCGTAAGGCTAAAAGCCACTAGATATGTGCCCTAGGGGCCCCGTAGCCACGCGAACGGCCCACCTGAGGACATCGTATCCAATAGAGTCTCATCCAAACACGTACTTCGGCACTATGCGTGCTATGAAGTCCAACATCCTCAAGAACCTGCCGATGACCAAGTCTCAGCGCTTCTGACCCGGTATACTCAGGGTGATATTCCTGACATCTGCGCTGGCGGGGTCACGTCCGCGTGTTTGTTCGCGTTGGCGCTCACGCACGGCAATCGAAGCAACGGATCTCATGCAGGAGGCATTGCACCTTGACCAATGTCTCTGGCCCGACCGTTAACTATGACCAAGTGGGACGGTACGCAAGTACGGGGCTCCGTAACCAACAAAATTGGATCTATTGGGTTGGGGGATGGGCAGGGGACAATTTGATGGGTGCAGTTGGTCCGTGTGAGTGGAAAAAACTTGTGTACTCGATATCGAAGGTTTTGTTGAGGCTCGAAGGGGGCCTGGGTTTTGCAATCACTAGCCTTGGTTTTGAACCCTGAAGTATATCAATGATCATGCAGGCAATCTCCGTACAACGCAGCCCAGACGTCGATGGAAGTCCCCCTGGAATCCCTTCATTAGCGCTCTGGCGTATGCAAGAAGCCAGCCTCAAGTTCAGAGGAGGGGTATCTCTAAATAGCCCCGGCGCGTATGACAGGCATCATATTCAGATGCCCCACCCATGCCAATACATTCGGCATAACTATTGGGCACAGGCAACTTGACGCTTGCCGACCACATTCAATTGTTTACGATAGTGTGCCAGGGGTCTGCTAGGCAGCCTCGCCCCCGCACTCTTTAACGTTTTGTATGATTCTGTGACCCAAGGGAAACTTGAGGTGGTCTTCTCATGTCTCCCCAACCGGCCACACCCTGGGGAGTCTACAGAGAGTACGTTCATCCCCTACGTTTACACTCTCTTGGTGGTCTCATTCAACACAGAGCCCTAACCCCGCTTGCATATGGTGAAGCCCTTTGGTCGATCTTTTTTGTTCCACATCGCCACGAGCCCAGTCTGATATCGATTGTAGGGACCCTGTTCCTACCAACGGTTACAGGCGGGTCAGACTCGGTGATGTCGGTTATATTCACCGAGGAGGATTCCACCTTCTATTCTCTGCGGGGATTCCGTTGGGATCGAGGGTGCTTGGCGCCGACGTTCCTCTCACCTTCGAACCTTTGAATGTCGATCTAACCACACTACGCGTAGCCCCCCCGGGCTATCTACGTTCGAGCTCACACGGAAGAGTTAGTAAGGACGTTGACAATACGGTTGTTCGGTGCGTTTTCGGTCCGACTGCTCACCATCGTGATTAATCGAATGCACTAGTAATGAGGGGCCCGGCATAAACATGGCATTCGATCTTTCCCCCGGGCGAGGCGCTGTTCTGGTTACTAAACACGCTACTTACCATGAAGACGCCATGCGCGAGGCCGCCCTCATGAAGTACCTTAAGCAACACCTTCAATCCTGGGTCGAGTTTGCGCGGAAAGGTGGACACACATGGTGTATCATACCTATTCTCGTGACCGGGGTCAGCTTAACTCGGGAATTTGCGATGCTTGCCTACCCGGATAACCAAACCCGTTTGGAGTGCAAATTCTCCGAGGCTACAGTTCCTGGTATTGCCTCCACCCCAGCGTCTGCGTGGGGGTCGTGGCGAACCCAGGGGTTGGCATACACAAGCTGCGGACCGCACCCTACCCGGGAGAGCCATAGCTCGCCGAGTGAGAACCCCGCTCTCGGGTCCGGAATCCCGGACGAATACACTCAATGCGTTTTCATCCGCTACTACGTGGGCAAGATTTCCCGCTTTCCCATACCGGCAGGTGCCGGGCCTAGGCTGGAGTCCAGCCTCAAGTTCAGAAGCTGGGGGGGCGTGTTTGGAGGAGGGAGGGTACAGGGGGGAGTAGCCGGGCCGTATCAACCTCCAAGAAGGGACCACAGGGATGACGACTCAAGCGAAGAGGTTCGTCCTAAATACTTGACCGCGCCTACCATTATTCATGAAATGGATAAAGAGTGAGGTCGACAGCATCGATATTATTACGGAGTTTGTTATTTCAGGTCGGGACTCCTGAACGAGGAGACGCGAGACGCGGGCCCCCGCGGAGCTAAGCTGGAATCCAGCCTCAGATTCAGATCCAGAGACGGGAGGGATGCATTTTAGAAGGGGCGGGGAGGATGCCTTCGCCGAGTCCGACGGTATCGCCGCGGAACCGGGTTGGAGCCGTACCGGTACCGAGCGTCCAACAGAATAGGGGAGCGGCGATCGGTTTCTGACTGCAGAGTGCACGGTGACCTTCCCGCTTCCACACAGATCCACTGTACATCCCTACTAGTCCGACCATCTTATTTCTTTGTTTCGCTCTACCACGACATCCACAGGATAGCATCTTGGCCTTATGTTCGACGGGCCTGATGTCTTCACAAGTCCCCGAGCACTGGAGGAAGTGGCGATTCCTCAGGGGTAGAGGGGACTACCAGAAGCCGGGGTGCCACTCGAAGCAGGAACGACGACGACATCTCTCTGACGTTTCCCTCTACACAAAACCTGTCTCTCACGACATCTGGACCTAACCCGACTCCCGAGGGCGGCGCGCAGGATACTCCCTAAGGAGTTCAACCCCTTTCTTCTGGCGATACTCTTAACTTGCGAGACGTGGTCGGACAGGCTCAGAAGGGCTCCGATGACTTTAATATCGAGTCTGCCTCTATATCCTCAGCCTGGTAATCCATTGTCGTCGTCGCCGCCCAGCACCAACCCCTATCCCAACACTGTGAATCCTGCCCTTCTTCCCATTCACTCCTTCCAAAGAAACTAGAAGTTGCCAATGCAATCTCTGGGCATACTGCCGACCTGTTCATTTCTCGTGAGTAGACTACGGTATTGGTCTGGAGCAGGTCGATTCCATGATGTCCGTTTGCTGGGATCTGGGATCTGTGTAACAACAAATGGTCATTTGTCGAGGGATTACCCCCCCTCGAGAGTTGGCACGGGATATTACTGATTTCTGATTGTCTGCTGACCACGAGAAGTGTTAGTCTTCCCTCGCATTTCCGTCCGTTTCTGGTTCTTGTCTGGAACGTTACCGATCCCCAGTGGCTGGTCAGGTACAACAAGTTCCTTATCCGTTGACAGGGTAGGTCCGAGGTCCTTTGAGGAGGGCTATGTTCCTTGCACTCCCAAGATGTGTTGACTGGAGTACAGGACGGAGTATGATTGATTCTCAAATAAGACTCTGGGACTGGGGGGATTTCTCAGTCTATCAGACTTATTTTGTGTCCGATTTTCTGTTGCACGTATCGCATCTCTTGCGCTTCAATTAGGGGGGGGGGGTTGAT
>Ga0307515_10025594_pt1 | contig 10202 bp, 5 predicted proteins | sample 17_EM_MG_FD_194513 | JGI IMG/M metagenome (GOLD analysis project Ga0307515, IMG submission 194513) | Populus trichocarpa ectomycorrhiza microbial communities from riparian zone in the Pacific Northwest, United States - 17_EM | ecosystem: Host-associated > Plants > Roots > Unclassified | place...
TAAAGCTAAAAATATTTAAAAATGTTCCAAAACACGGTTGGACTGCAATGTCAAACAAACACATGATTAAAACATAAAGAACCTTAAAACTTTATTTTATTTATGAAATATTATTATGACCAAATTTAACTTCTAAAAAGGGCTACAATGTCTTTTACAAGCTATACAAATTGATCTAAACTAGAAAACAAAATTAGAATCCTAAAAACATAAGGAAAATAACATAAAATCCAATATAAAATAATAAATCCAGAAAAATCAAGGGAAAATAACAAAACCGGCTCAAACAAGTGTTGTAAATAATAAAGACTATTTCAAAAGATTTTTATCCCACATTGAAAAAACACAATTTATTTTTTGTAAACATAGAGCATATATATAGGACTTCCTATCTCACATTGCAAGAATAAGACCTTTATCTAATGTTTATATAGTGAACTTTGATATGAGATAGTAACCAACAAGAAAAGGGTAGTGGGCTCGTGTGCATAAGGTTGAGTTGAGCAAGAGGAAAACCTCTAATTGCCACCCCTGCATGCAAGGCAACATTTATACTTTCTAAATCTTTTGTCTCCCGTAATAGTTTGTTTTTGGCCCTTAAACTGAAATCATAAAAGAAAGGATCTTTGGTGTCCTTGACATACATGAAGTTGCTTGGGTTCTTACCGATCCCAAGACTAGTGACAATGTTGAAGCATGGATGCATGAGAACAAAGTTTGTAGACACTTCATTTTAAACACTCTCTCCAATTAGTTATTTGATATATATTGCAGGTACAAGGAAGAAAAGGAGATATTGAATAATATGGCGATAAAGTATACTGCCGAAGATGTGGAAAAACAAAAATTTATTATGGGAACTTTTTATCAAATAACCTTGTGTTGAGGAAATATTCTTAAGAACAGTGTTTATATACACCTCGAGTTTTGTTTTCTGTTTTTTTTTTTTTTGTTTATGGTCTTCATCATATTTATTCAACAATATTAAGGATATTTTAAACATGGGCGGAAACACTACTGCCAACAACACTAATACCAACAACGTTGCTGCTATTGATATTTCTATTGTTGTCATGCCTTATATCATCTCTTCTATTGTTCCTCCACTTGTGTCATTTTTTAAGCCTTTCCCTGATATTTTAAAAATTAAGGTTTTTGCCGGAGCACACTTTAAAAGGTGGCAAGAGAGGATCTTTAGTGTCCTTGACATGTATGGAGTTGTTTGGGTTCTTACCGATTCTAAGACAAGTGACAATGCCGAAGCATGGACGCATGAGCATAAGGTTTATAGACACTCCATTTTAAGTACTCTCTCTAATCATTTATTTAATGTATATTGCAACTATAAGAAAGCAAAGAAGATATGCAACAATATGGTGACAAAGTATATCGTCGAAGAAATGGGAAACCAAAAATTTGTCATTGGAAAAGAGATGATATTTGGTGTCCTTGAAATGCATGGAGTTGCTTGGGTTTTTATCAATCCCAAGACCAATAACAATGCCAAAGTATGGATGCATGTGAACAAGGTTTGTAGACACTTCATTTTAAGCACTCTCTCCAATTAGTTATTTGATGTATATTGCAACTACAAGGAAGCAAATAAGATATGGAGCAATATGGTGACAAAATATACTGCTGAAGATGTGGAGAATAAAAAATTTGTCATTGGAAAAGAGAGGATCTTTGGTGTCCCTGACATGCATGGAGTTGTTCAGGTTCTTACTGATCTCAAGACCAATCACAATGCCGAAGTATGAATGTATGTGAACAAGGTTTGTAGACACTTCGTTTTAAACACTCTCTTTAATCAGTTATTTGATGTATATTATAGCCGCAAAGAAGCAAATGAGATATGAAGCAATATGGTGATAAAATATACTGCAAAAGATGTGAGAAAATAAAAATTTATCACTAGAAAATTTTATCAATAAAAAATGGTTGATAACAAAGACATCAAAACTCAGTAGTAATAAAAAAAATTCACAGAATAAGCCTGCAATGAAATGCGAGAGGAAACACAATATTTGAATCTAAAGTACCTCTCATTGGAATGTATTTAAAATGTATTTGGCACAATTCTAAAAAGAAAAGAATTTGACAGAGGTCTATATATGGTGTGGTGATTAAAGTTGTGTTCGTTTTGCATCTGCTTTTGTGTTTGCGGTGCAAAAAACACAGCAATATGTTTGGTAACTGTAAAAATTAAAAACTGCGTTTTATACTGCAGGACCCACTAAAAAATTGAGTTTGAAACACAGTTTTCGTGAAGCCGTTTTTACATGCTTTTTTAACCGAGTTTCGTAAAACGCTGTTTATTTTTCCGTTTCAAAAGTGCTTTTGAAAAATTTTGATAATTTTTTCTTTGCTTCAAATTAATATTTTTTGGTGTTTTTAGATCATTTTGATGCGCTGCTATCAAAAATAATTTTTTAAAAAATAAAAATATATTATTTTAATACATTTCCAAGTAAAAAGCACTTTGAAAAGCAACCGCAACTACACAATTACCAAACATTTTATACATGTTTTTTGCTGCACATAAATTTTAACCACAATTTTTACCAAACACATATTTAAATCCAACTAACCTCAGCTAACCACATTTTTTTTAAACTTATTTTTTTAAAACTATAACCACAAAAGCTATCTAAAAGACAAACAAACTCTAAATAAAAATATAAAAAAAGTACTTTGCGTGTGCACTGTATATCTTCTCGAGCTTTCATAATGAAGCCTCGACAAAGAGGACTTAAATATTGAGCCTTCTGCATGATGAAGGTTTTGTTATTTTCTTTCTTAGTTTTTTTTGTCAACATCACACATCTGGACGAGCTTCGATGTTTCAACCGCCAACGCATTGCAATATTTGACTCGTGAATATTTTGATTAAAAGTTTACTCTTAAAGCATGGTGTTGAATATACATCACCCAATTAATCTTATTGAAGTGTTCATAACATAATTAATATACAAGCAACATTGTTGGCTTGCGTTGATCTAAGCTATTGTTTTAGTGCTAATTTTTTATTTAGTTTTTTAAAAGGTAGCTACCAGGTTAATGAAAAAAAAAGGGGCAAAAACTGCGTACCATGTATATATAATCTTTTAATTTTTTTTTTTTTTATATATATATATAACCTTAGCTCAACACTTTGCATTCAACCTTTACTTGTTCATATATATATATAATAGTATAATAATAATTTAAGGAAGCAGCCCTGGTTGGGCTGTCAGCCGGCCCAACCGAGATTGGCTAAAACAACATTCCGATACACCTTAAAAATATCTTTATTTTTAAAAATGCACCACCCAACATACATTATATGTAAACTCTCATATAAAAGTAAGATCGAAGGTAGTGAGATCCTGATGAGTAAGGGAAGCTTGAGATTAAAAGAAATACATAAATGACAAAAATAATAATTAATGTGATGTGAAATGGAGAGGATGATCTTTATGAATAAATATAAATATATTATTGAAGTTGAAATAAAGATTATGAATTTTAATTTGAAAATTTGTAATGTTGGCAAAAACCAATAACAAGTTTTGATGGATAGAAGAATAAAAATAAGAGAGAAAATGATCTCAAAAAATTGATATGATAATAAATAATAAAAAAATAAGAAAGGATAGTATAGCGAAAAGACAATAGTGAAAGTGCAAACATCAATTACATATCATTAGTGTTACTGAGAAACAATAATAAACTCGATAAGGAAATGAAAAGAGAAAAATATGAAATAAATATATTTTGACGAAAGAAAATTATTTTTAGTGTTTAAAAGAATAATTTATGTGAGGATCAAACAAGAAAACTCAGATTGTTTGATGAAAAATCATAAATTAACCAGTTTTACACTAAAAAACAGAACTCTCAATCCAACAATCAGATTAAACTAAAATTTCTCATGAAACCTCCTGACATATTATTTTACCCTGGGTAAAAGTTTTAAAATGATTGGAGATTAGGAAAGCCCTGCATTTTAAGTACAATAAACGGGTAAAATGCAAGAGACATATTTAGTGGGAAAAGAAGAATAAAACAAAATTACTTTTATAAAAAGGGTTGTCCAGCTGAATAAAGGAAAGAAAATGAGGAATGTAGCAGGAATACTTGGAATTTATGAAACATAAGGCTTAATATGCAAATAACAATAAATGGGACTTATAAATGCCCTACTCCTCTCTTGGCTGACAAGTTCTTTTTCAAAGGGGTTAGGGTTTCTTTGATGATTTCTTTCCACTTCTAGATGAGTTCACCCAGAAAAAAATGAATTAGAATGTTTAAAAAAGGGTTATCAAGTGATTAGAAGAGGATTTGAGTTGTTTGAAGAGGGTTTTTAAATTTGAAAGTTTGGATAAGAAGATTGAAAGATAAAGGGGAAAGGTGGAAGAAGCTTGAATTAGTCTTTCATTTTCACTTGTTTAGTCATCCATTTAATGTAAGGAACTCATCCAAATATGAGTTATTATATGTAAGGAAATCTGGTTGTTTGGGATAATGCTCTTGTGATGGAATGTTGCTTATAGACGTGAAGTTAGTTTGGGTAAAGTGTTGATTTCATGAATTTAGAAGAAAAAATTCTCTCCTTTTTTTATTTTCTTTATTTTTGTGTTTATTTCTTAAATTTTTTATTTTATTTAATCTTTGAAATTTTTAGTGCTTGAAATAGTGATTATTCTTATATATATATAGCCCTGGTTGGGCTGGTAGCCAACCCAATATATACTGGTTAGAATAACATTCCTACTCATCCAACCTTAGATTAGGTAGGCAAGCTCTTTCTCCTCTTTTTCTCTTTTCTCTTCCTTTTTTTATCTTATCCTTTTTGTTATCCACATGTTTTTAACTTACCCATGAGGCACACACCTCAAAAATATTTTTTTTTCCAAGAATGCACCACCCAACACACACATATGTAAACCCTCGTATAAAAGTAAGATTAAAGGTAGTGAGGTCCTGATAAGTAAGAGATGCTTGGGATTAAAAGAAATACATAAATGACAAAAATAATAATTAATGTGATGTGAAATGGAGAGGATGACCTTTATAAATAAATATAAATGTATTTTTGAAGTTGAAATAAAGATTATGAATTTTAGTTTGAAAAACATGTATCGTTGACAAAAACCAATAACAGGTTTTGATGGAAAGAAGAATAAGATAAAAAAAAAATGAGAAAATGATCTCAAAAAATTGATATGGTAATAAATAATAACGATAAGAAATGATAGTATTGCGAAAAGACAATAGTGAAGGTGCAAATATTAATTACATATCGTTAGTGTTACTGAGAAAAAATAATAAACTCGATAAGGAAATAAAAAGAGAAAAATATGAAATAAATTTTTTTTGATGAAATAAAATTATTTTGAGGGTTTATAAGAATAATTTATGTGATTAATGTGAGGATCAAATAAAGAAATTCAGATTGTTTTATGAAAAATCATAAATTAACCAATTTTATATTAAAAAGCATAGCTTTCAATTTAAAATCAAATTAAACTAAAATTTCACATGAAACTTTGGATTAAAGTTTTAGACTGATTGGAGATTGGGAAAGCCCTTTGCATTTTAAGTACAACAAATGGGTAAAATGCAAGCGACAAGTATTTAGTGGAAAAAGGGGAATAAAAAAAATTACTTCTATAAAAAGGGTCGTCCAGCTGAATAAAGAAAAGAAAATGAGGAATATAGTGGGGAATACTTGGAATTTATGAAACATGAGGCGTAATATTGAAATAACAATAAATAGGACTTATAAATGCCATACTCCTCTCTTGGTTGACGAGTTCTTCTTTAAAGGGGTTAGGGTTTCTTTGATGATTTCTTTCCACTTTTAGATGAGTTCACCTAGGAAAAAATGAAGTAGAATGGTTAAAAAAAATGTTATTAAGTGATTAGAAGAGGATTTGAGTGGTTTAAAAAGGGTTTTCAAATTTGAAAGTTTGGGTAAAAAGATTAAAAGGCATAGGGGAAAGGTGGAAGAAGCTTGAATTAGTTTGGGTAAAGTGTTGATTTCATGAATTTAGAAGAAAAAAATTCTCCCCCTAGACCTAGTAAGTTTTAGACTAGGAGCAAGTTGAAGGGGAGGAGCTGAATTGGTTGAATTATTGTGTAAACTTGATGGAAATGTGTTGGTTTAGTTATAAAATAAATGGGTAACCTTTGATTATGGGAAATTGGTGAAAAATTCATGTTTCCTTTCTAGTGCATGTTTCAGCCAAGATAGGAAACAAAAGTGTGAGATTATTTGATTAAGCTATAACCATTTATGATTGGGATTGTGTAATTAGAACAAAAAATGATTGAGTGATGCTTGAATTTGAGGAAAAGTTAAAAGAAATCACCTTATTTCTTATTGGACTCCATTCGGCCAAAGCTCCATGGAATGGAGAATTCAATCCTGAATTTTATTAGTATTGAAACCTACTTCTAAAGATATGAAGTAAAGAATGTTAGGTAAAGGGATGTATGAACTTGTTAACCTTAACAAAGCGAGCATGTACTTTGAGAGAGAGATTTTGCCACTTTAAATAAAGAATGAATTTAATTAGTTGATTGCTATGAGATTTTGTGTTTAATAATGTTAAAGGATATAGTGAATAAATATGGTTGCCTTGAATTGTGAAAATTGCATGAAAAATATATGGTTGTTCATCAAATTGATAAATTGGAATCTAGATAGTTGATTTTTAATTGAAATTAGAACTAGTAAATGATAAAATTTCAAACGAGAATGATTTCACTTAATTTTGAGTTATAAAACCCATATATGAGGTAAGAACTGAAGAAGGTTAAACCGAGTCTTGTTGGACAAATTGTGTATGTTATTGAAATAAGCAATTTTGGGTGTATTAAGGGCAAAACTGAGTTTTCTTCCCTCATCAAAATTGCAGATTTGTATAATAGCTTTCTAAATACGCAAGCCACACTCAAAACCAAGTTTTATAACTTTAGTTATGATTAAAATATTAAACAATGTTATGGAGTGATTAAGTTAAATCGACTAGAATTAGTCAACTTCTAATGTTGTCTAAAATTGTTCTTGAAGTAAGACTTTAATGATAGAAGTCATAAGAATAAAGAGAAAAAAAATATTTGCTTAAAGTGTAAGTAGCTTTTGCAATTAGTAATGGTAGATTATATATTTGGGACTGAGCATTGAATTGAAATGAGTTGGCGATAAAAGAAAGAAAAATGTACTAGCCAAGTACATAAGTCCTTCTGACTAAAGTTAATTTGTTAAGAAAAAAATGTGGGTTTGTGTAACTCCTTGTTTATAAAGTTGTCAATATAAGAGATTAAAAATATGTTGTGATCGTTTGTTTCCTCTAAGATGGAGTGATGGTCTACAAACATGTCGATACATGAGAGACTGCAGGATCCACACAGCAGTAGAGGACCACCTTTAAAGCACATGCACTAGGTGGGTGTTTGGCACCTTGACATTTTTTTTAACAAATTTATTAAGTCAAGTAACTTTAAATTATTTAACTGTGTTATTTTTCTATTTTGATTGTAATATGTGTGGAACTAATTACCCGATAATGATGCCAGTGCTCGTAATAGGTGGTGAAACTAGTTACTCGGTAATAGAGTTAATGCCCGGTTATAGGTGAAGGAACTAGTTACCCGGTAATGAGATTAGTATCCGATAATGGATAAAGAAATTAGTTACCCGGTAATGGGGCTAGTGCCCAATAATGGGCTAGTGACATTAGTTTGTTTGATAACCGGGTATGTAATTTTATTGAACTGACTTATGTGGAGCTAGTATTACTTGGATGACTGACTTATCGGACTATAAATGGAATGTTGGATGAAACCTAACTGTTAAACAAAAGTGGTAAATTGTGTTTATGTTATGGATTGTTGAATTAATAAAATTAAATTGATGAAAATCTAATCCTTGTGAAGGATGGAGATGAAGACTATATTGTCTGGGAAGTAAGAATAAAAGCTCATTAACCATAATTGGTGTTGTATAACTGAGGAATCTAATGGTGTATGTATTTTGTATTTTGAATTATTTAGATAAATTGTAATTGATATAATTTGAAAATCATGTACTATGCACATGCAGGATGTCAAAGAAATTATGATTAATAATGTAAATATATTATATTAAGGGGTTGTGTTGTTGCTGACATGATATGAATTTCTTGGCAATTATAACAGTGTAATGAGATTCTAATAGCAATAATGAGATCGCGTACAATAATGATTACCAATTGTTTTGTCTAATGTATATGAGCGTGGAGGGCTTGCTTCAAAAATTAAAGATGCACATAAATAATGTGTTATGATATTTTAAATCTAAGAAAAATGAATTACCACATTTAAAATTTTGCATACACTAGTGGTATTCAGTGGCAAGTAAACTAGTTATTCTTTAGAATGTTATGAAAAAGTAAATGGGGGGAATTGTAAGTTAAGCTAAGGATATTAACATAATGATCTGAACTAACACAAAATAAAAGGATAATACCTAAAAGCATGGTACATAAATTGTAAACCCTGACCTGAAAGAATGGTGGAACTCTTCAACTATGCATCGATTATAGATAGTTGAATCGGGTGATTGTAAATAATAAATACCCGCTTTAATAGATTGATGATTTGTTTAATCAGTTGAAAGGGAGTAAGGGTGTTCTCTAAGATTAACTTAAGATTGTGATATCATCAATTGAGAATAAAGGAGGCAGATGTTCTAAAGACTACTTTTAGGATCCGGAATAGGCATTATAAATTCTTGGTGATGCCATTTAGGCTAACTAATGCCCCAACCATGTTTATGGATTTGATGAATTGAGTATTTCGACCATATTTGGATCAATATTCTGGTATACACCAAGGATCGAGAGAAGCATGAGAAACATTTAAGGATAGTGCTATAGACCTTAACGAAGAATCAATTGTATGCAAAGTTGGATAAATGCGAATTTTGGATGGAAAAAATAGTATTTTTAGGACATGTAATATCGGTAGGAGGGATTTGTGTGGATCCTAGGAAGGAGGAGGTTGTGGTAAATTAGGAAAGGTCGACCAACATGGGACCCCATTTGAATGAAGTGTTGGTATCTATTGTCTTTAATTGGGACCTCTACTTTACTTCTCAATTATGGCCGAGTATACAAAGTATTTTGGAAACGAGATTAAAATTGAGTAAAACTTTCTATTATGAAATAGACGGACAATCCGAAAGAACTATACAGATTTTAAAGGATCTGTTAAGATCTTTTGTGCTAGATTTTGAAGGGAACTAAGAGGATCACTTACTGTTGGTGGGATTTACTTATACCAACAATTATTAGGCAACCATAGGTATGGCACCTTTTGAAACATTATATAGGAGAAGATTTTGTACTCCACTTTGTTAGGAAAAAATGGGTGAAAGAAAACTAATGGGATTAGAATTAATTCGAATGATAATTGACAAGGTGAAATTGATTAGGGAAAGGATGAAGGAGGCATATGATAGACATAAAAGTAATGTTGATAACTAAAGAAGACCATTAGAATTCAAAGAAAGAGACCAAGTGTTTTTAAAGGTTGCACCTGGAAGAACACGATCCATTCCGGGAAGAAAGGAAAGCTATTACCTAGGTATAGTGGATATTTTGAACTTATCAAGAGAATTGGATCTGTAGCCTACAAGTTGGTATTGCCCCCTTATTTGTCTAGAATCCATGATGTATTTCATGTGTCACTGCTTTAAAAAGCCAAGCTAGACCTGACACGAGTTCTACAACTGATACCATTGGAAATTAGAAAGGATCTAACTCTAGTGATGAAACCAATAAAGATTGTACATCGAAGCAAAAGTGAACTACGAAATAAAGGAAGGTGTTTCTTTGTTAAATATTCCATGGAAAAATTCCCAGATCGAGCTGGAAACTTGGGAAATGAAAGACAAGATGAGGAAGAGACACTCTCATTTGTTTCAAATTGACGATATGAATTTAAATTTTCTGTATGAAATTTTATAAGGGGGGATGATTCTTTTAGGTTGGGGTTTATATATATATATATATATATATATATATATATATATTAACCTATGAATTTAATGAGGAAATTTTTAATTCAAGGGATAAAGTATTAAGATTTAATATTTAACTAAAATGTGGAATTCTAGTACACATTGTGAGAAAACATGGATGAACGATAATGGAAAAATGACAAGTAAAAAT
>Ga0307515_10025595_pt1 | contig 10202 bp, 5 predicted proteins | sample 17_EM_MG_FD_194513 | JGI IMG/M metagenome (GOLD analysis project Ga0307515, IMG submission 194513) | Populus trichocarpa ectomycorrhiza microbial communities from riparian zone in the Pacific Northwest, United States - 17_EM | ecosystem: Host-associated > Plants > Roots > Unclassified | place...
TTACAAGTATGGTATTACGTAAATAAGATGATTAATATGATTATGTTGATAATTTATAAAGAGTTTATACTTTACTTATCTCTAATACTATTAGTGGATCATCTAACCTTGACATTTATTTTTATCATTGTTTAATCTTCACATTAATCTTACATCTCAAAGTCCTCTTTAACTCATCATCACCATCATCATCATCATCATCAACATCATCATTGTTGTTGTTGTTGTTGTTGTTGTTGTTGTTGTTATTTATAATTTATATAGTTCACCTCCTTGTGGTTTGATCCCGGTCTTGCCGGGTTATTTATTACTTTGACACTCATGCACTTGGGATAAGACATCAACTCTTTGATCGTGTCACCTTGATCCATATCCAGTTTTTAGACTTGTGCAACAAATTGATCACGCATTTTAGCACAAGCATTCCTGCCAAAAAGAGTTCCACTAAAATTTTCTTTATTATTCAATTAGAGGAAAACAAAAAAGCACCAGAGTTTATTCGAACAGGTTCAACAAAGAGTTATTCGAACAAGTTCAACAAAGCATAATTTCTTTTCTTTTTTTTAAAAAAAAAAAGATGGCCTCGGTTGAGGGCCCAACACACTTTACTTTACTGTTGGCAAATCCCAACAGTAGTAAGACATGAATTAATTCACATGTTGCATGCACCTATTGAATGGTGCAAGTGAGAACAAATAGATGAGATTACCTGGCTTGAGGGGTGTCGCTACTGTAAGGATGGGTTGCTGTTATCGATAGGAGGTGCAGCGTGAGTATGGTGGAGACGCTGGTGGAAGAGCTGACGGTTGGCGAGGCTGGTCTAAAGAAGAAGCTGGCATTGTTGGAAGAAGGAGAATTTAAAGCTGGTGGAGGGAGGTTGGTTCTCATGGTGGAGAGAAGGGAAATGTTGTTGTAATGGCTGGAATGGGTGTTCACGGTGGTCTCTAGAAAAAGAGAAAGGTGACTGGTTAGGCAACTAAAAAGGGTGTGTAAAGGTTGATTTCTAGCTTACTTTCCCTTCAAATTTCTCCTCCTTTAATGCACAAAATTCACCCATGTTTATAGGAGATGAAAAAGGGATATCTGGTTTTTATTAGGAATAAATATTAGCCCTTAATTCAAACAGGAAGAATCCTCACCGTTGGTCAAACTTCATCATCATAAGCTATGAAATTTGGCTGCAAAGGCTGATTATGTCATCCTTTTTGGGGCAGCGTGGTGATTGCTACAGAGGCAACCAGCCGGCAAGAATTATGTTGAGGTGTAATACGGTGTCAAGCCATGAGAGTTTTGTCTTATTTGTCCTGCTTGGTGGAGAGATGAGGAAATAAATGCCCTTGAAAAGTAGTCACCCGAGAAGCCTTAAGATATAAAAAACTGAAGATGATGAACAGTGGTCAAACGACAAGTCGTTTGGTACCCCTATTTTTTTTTGGTCAAAACAATGTCGTTTTAGTCAAAATGCTCAGTTTCATTTAAATGAAACGACGTCGTTTTGACACCCTTTAGGTTTTAATCAAGGATTTGACTAAAATTCAATTTAGTCCCTATCTTTTGATTTATTTTAATTGCATCCCTAATTAACTTCAAACTTTTAATTTTATGTGATTTTACCCTTGTCAAACTCAAATATCAACCTTAAAGTCCAGCACCTTCTCATTTTGATCCTTGGTTTTGGATTTATGTAAATTGATTCTTAATTGATCATTTAACATTTAATTTGCTTCAATTTCACCCTTGTTTTCACCCAAATTAAGTCCTAGAAGTTTAGCGCCTTTTTCAAAAAGATCCTTGGTTATGAATTTCTTCAATTTGACCCTTAATTGACCCTAAACTTTGATTTTCTTGTAATTTTATCCCTGATTTCAATCAATTGACTTCGTAAAAATTAAGTTTGGTCCTTTAAAATTCCAATATTCTCGATTAAGACCAAATTAGGCTTCCAAACTTAATTTTTCACCAATTAAGTCCTTAATAAAATTAATTTGACCCATTAAAAATATAATTAAGTCCTTGCACTTAATTAAATTTAATCATCCAAACTCTCAACTTGTGAAATCCTAGACCCAGGTTCAATCAAGAAAATCAATTCCCAACCAATTTAATGTTGAAGGAAGAAGTCATATAAAAAAATGAAAATAAAAAAAAATGACAAAGCAAAAAGAGTTGTAACAAAAAGAATTACGATCAAATCACATACCAAGAAAAAAATGGAGGATGAAATTGTAAAAAAACTTCAATTCCAAAAATCCTCTAAAACAAAATAAATAAAAATTAAAAGAATGAAAACCAAATATGACAGATAAAAAATAAAAGGAGAATGAACTTGAAAAATAAATAAATATTAAAAGATGAAGCTGAAAAAATATTAGCTTAAAAAAATGAGAAAATAAAAAACAAGCAAACCTGCGTGAATCTCATAAACTTGGATTAATACTTCAAACTCACAACCCGTGAAATTTTAGACACAGACTCAATCAAGACACTTAATTCCCAAATAATTATGAAATCATAAAAAAAAAGATTAAATTATAGAAATTTACCGCTAAAAAAAGAATTGCAAAAAAAAAAAAGAATGAGGATCAGATTACATAAGGAAAAAAATTAAAGGATGAACTTGTAAAAGAAACTTTATTTCAAAAAATTGTCTAAAATAAAATAAACAACGTTCAAAAGAATGAGGATCAAATCTAAAAAATAAAAAATTAAAAGATGATGAAATCTAAAACAAAATCCAAATTTATAAACCATTTGAAATAAGCAAAATAGTAATAAAAAGAACATGGATCAAATCTAAAGGAAAAACAAATTGAGGAGCTGTTTTTGACTCTGAAATGCTTGGTGCAAAGAATGAGGTGGAGAGAGAGAAAAGAAAAAATTCTTATTATTGCCAAACTAGAGGTCATAATGCCACACGTGTTATTATGGAATGGAAGGTCCACCAAGACAAATTCAACCATACCAAGGAAGCTCGTTGTTGACCGTTGTAAGCCTCCATATGTGCCAACCAAAGCTAGTGAAGTGATTGATGCATGTTATACAGGCGTCAACAACTTTTTTTTAATATATTATATTTATCAAAAGACTAAGTTTCTCTAAGTCAATATGAATATTGCAACAACAAAAAAGAACAAAGAGAAAAAACAAAATAGCCCATGGTTATCAGTTCATCAATTGTTTTCCTTTTAATGGTACTTCTGCCGTTTCACGATACTAATAAGAAGAAAATGATGAAAATGACCTTGTAAGGTATTTCATTATTTTTTTTCCTTTTAAAGGTAATAAAGTAATTCCATTATGCAAAAAAGTAAAAAGACTGAGTTATCCCTGGTTGATCTTATAATGATTAATGGACCATATGCAAAGATCAAATTACCCCTAAAGGCAAGTTGTTACAAATAGTATGAGTAGCATAAATGTGAACATGAAAGAATGAACAGAAGTAACAAAAGAAGAGGAATGGCAGGAAAAACTGTTAAAGTTCGTTAGCATATTAAAGCATTAAACACATGGGAATAAAAGTAGTTAAATAGATGAAAGAAGGATCAGTTAGTTAATTAGAATGATGGTATAAATAAGATATATGATGTAAATGGAACTCAAGTATTATGAAGTATTATTTCTGTAAATTTTGTAGAGTTCTTCATTCTCTTATGTTTTCTAACTCTCAATCTTATATTCTTTTCATATCAACTATTTGTTAAGACTAAGTTCTTAACAAATTGGTATTAGAGCCTTATCCAAGGCAATCATTAAAAAAAGAAGACCTAAAATGGCAGCAAACAAAAAAGTTAGAGCTTTGGAGGTGCATGGTAGGTAATTGGATGATACAATACAAGTTTTTCATTTAGATTATAAGATTCCACAACTGACAGTAAGAGAGTGGCAAGAGCAAGCTAAATGGAATGAACAATTGAATGCATAAATGGAAACCTTAATGACTACCACTCAAACATTCATGGCTGCAAAAGAAAGCTGAGAAGGATGGAAGGAATCAAACACCAAAAGAGTGATTCATCTACAACAAAATCATATTCAGATGAAATTATAGGCATTAATAAGAACCATAGGCGTGTATACAATATGTATTTACTAAAAATGGATCTATCTACATTCCATAAAGATAATCCACAGGAATGGATTAGGAAATGTAAAAGGTTTTCAAGTTGCATTTCACTCCAGTTCACTAATATGTGGAAATAGCTTAGCTTTACTTCGAGGGTAAGGCAGAAGTATAGTTTAAAGGATTCTTGATAGGATATCATGAACTTATTAATTAGAAAGAGTTTGTTCAATCAATTTAAACATGATTTGGCAGCAGAAAAGATATAGTAAAGGAGTTTAACAAGCTAATACGAGAGAGAAGGGTAGAAAAGTATGCTAAAATTGAGGAGCTCAAGTCCTTAATGAGCACATTGAACCCTTTACTTATAGAATCATACTATATCTCTATCTTTTTCAGTGGCCTCAAATATGACATTAAACTAACACTAAAGATATTGAAGCTTGCAGTATTGATACAAGTATTTGATTAGGCAAGGTGGCAAGAATAATCTAACTATGCCATGGCAAAAAGGAATATAATGATACCTAGAATATCTTATTCTTTCAATAATGGAAGACCATCAAGTAAACCTTCTTCCAACACTCCTTACAATACAAGAAGTTTTGTGACTATAAGAGGTAAACAAATGCATGACACTTTGTACAAACAAAGGAGGAAGTTAGGTCATTGTTATAAATATAGGGAGAAATTTTTTCCATGCCACTAATGTAATAAGAAGAACTTGAGTATGATGAATGGTGTAGATGAAGAAGGTGGTCAATTTTTAAAAGTAGAGGAAGGAGATAACAATGAAATGGTAGCTAATGAAGAACAAGTAGACGAGTATGGTTTATCTCTAAATGCACTGGCTAAGAGTTATGCTCATAATACAATAAGAATTAAAGGGAATTAGAAGAAAAAAAAAGAACCTTATAATTCTTATTGACAATGGTATAGCTTCATAGATGAATATGTGGTTAATGGGATTAGAACTACCATTAAAAAAACTAATTTGTTAACAATAAATGTTATTAATGAGAGTGTCATGAAATGTAGTGTATTCTACCTAAAACTTTGATGGAAGATACAAGGGCATGAATTTTAGGCAGATTTAAAAGTCATAAAGCTAGAGATGGATGACATGGTTTCAGGAGTGGATTGGCTAAAACTTTTCTTGCCAATTCTATTTGATTTCATCAAGATGAAATTATCTTTTAAGAGAGAAGAAAAGATGATTAAGCTAAAAGAAATCATTAAAAGGCTAGCAAACAGTTAATCACATCATTAGATGTTTAGAAAAATTTGAAAGAAGCAGTATATAGTTTTATGGGACAACTTTTCTCAATTGAAGTTAAAGGGGAATCTAGATAGAAAGAAGTGAAACTTGTGATGAAAGCCTTTATGAAAGAATTCAAATAAGTATTTAAGGAACCAAAACGGTTTTCTCTAGTAAGGGTATTGGATCATAAAATTCTTTTGATTCTAAGTATTAAGCCAATAAACATAAGAGCTTATAGAAGTTCTTTTATACATAAGAAGGAAATTGAAAGATTGGTGAAAGAGATACTTAATGGGATAATTCAACTCAACAATAGCTCATTTGCTTCTCCGATATTGTTAGTCAAAAAGAAAGACAAAACTAGAGGTTTATGTGGACTACAGGTAGGTAAATGAGTTAACCATAAAGAACAAGTTTTTAATTCCATTAAAATATGACTTGATAAATAAGCAATAAAGATCATAAAATTTCTCAAAACTAGACTTAAGGTCAAGTTATCACCAAGTAAGGATGCATATTGCTGACATTGATAAGATTGCCTTCAGAACATATCATTGGCATTGCCTAATTTTAAAAAGACTTTTATACTGGAAATTGATGTTTCTGCTATAGGAATAGGAGCAATAATTAGTCAGTAAGGGAGACCATTGGTTTTCTTTAGTAAAGCTTTGTGTTTTAAACACTTAGGAGTGTCTATATATGATAATGAATACCTGGCAATTCTAATGGAGTGGACATATAGAGGCATAATGTCATGTTAATAGTAATGCCAACATGTTATAAAGAGATTATGAAATCCTACAGAAGGATTATTAACTATAAGAGATCATCACTTATAAACTAGTAGAATCTGATAATTGGCCTGAATATAACTTTATGGATGGAATACTCATGTATAAATAAAGAATTACAAATGGAGAATAAGGTGAACTAAGGGGAAAATAGTTAAAAAAAAAAAAAAACTCATGATTCTTGTATTGGAGGCCATGCAAGAATTCAAAATTCTTATAGGAGGTTTCAAGTTGTGTTTTACTAGCCTTTAATGAAGAAAATTGTGAAACAGATGGTTAAGGAGAGTGATGTTTATAAATAAGCAAAAATAAAGAGGTGGGGCTTATCCTGAACTCCTATTACCATTGTCAATACCTAGTAGAATTTGGAGAGATTTTATAATGGATTTTGTGGGAGTTCTAAAATATAAAGGTAAAGACATTATAATGGTGATTATGGATAGATTCACTAAATATAGTCACTTCATTGCCTTATCACATTCTTTTCTTGTAAAGATGGCAACTAAGATATTTTTGAATCATTTCTATAAGTTCCATTGATTGTCGGTGACCATTGTGACTGATAGAGACATTATGTTTACTAGTTTGTTCTGAAATGATTTATTCATGTTGTTAGGAGTCGAATTGTTCATGAGTTCAACTACCATCCAAAATCTAATGGGAAATTAGAAAGGGTGAACCAATGCCTGGAAATATATTTAAAGTGTATGTCTATGAATAATCCTAAGCAATGGTGCTCACGACTAGCTTTAGCACATTGGTGTTACAATTTCAGTTACTCTAGTATCAAAATGAGTCATTTTCAGGCTATGTATGGTTATCCATCACCAACTACTGAAAGAACATTGTTGGAGACTATTACTATTGCTTTAGTTGGGGAATTATAAAAAAAGAAAAAGAAATGAACCTTGATTTGCAAAAACAATTAGATATGGCAAGAAACATGATAAAGCAATTGACTGATAAATGAAGGACAAAAGGAGAATTTGTGGTTAGAAACTGGGTGTACTTAAGGTTGTAGCCTTACAGGCAAACAATTATGGCTTTGAGGTGGAATATAAAGTTGAATCCATGTTATTTTGGTCCCTATAAAATCATTCAAAAGCTTGGAGTAATAACATATAAATTGGAAGATTGGAAGTAATGTAGTAGTATCCTCAATGTTTCTAGTGACAAACGAATCAGAGAAAGTGAAGGTATATCATGTGGCAATACTAGAATGAAGGATTATGAAAAAAAAAATTAAGTTGTGCAACTGATTTGATCAAATTATCAAATTTGTTTACTAAAGATTCAACTTGAAAAAAAAAAAAGGAATGATAGGAAAAGTTGTTAAAGTTAGTTAGTATATAGAAGCATTAAACACATGGGAATAAAGGTAGTTATAGAAGAATGATCAGTTAGTTAGAATGATGGTATAAATAAGACATGTAAATGGAATTCAAGTATTGTTTATATAAATTTTAGAGTTCTTCCTTCATTCCTTTCTTTTTATTGTCAATTTTCTATTCTTTTCACTTCAACTCTTTATTAAGACTAGGTTGTATTTGTTTTATGGGTTGTGGCCGTGTTTTTTTAAAAAAAATATTTATTTCAAATTAATTTTTAGTATTTTTTTATTTTGATGTGTTAATATCAAAAATAAATTTAAAAAATATATATTATTTTAATATATTTAAAAATAAAAAACACTTTAAAAATTAATCATTACTATAATATCAAACAGCACATATCCTTAACACAAGTGCACTGATTTAAAAAAAAAAAACAAACAAACAAAGTAAATTGTCATGATTACAGTATTTTTGCCTTTCACTTTCTTTCTTTTTTTTTTGTTATAATCTATATCTTTCCTTTTATTAAAAAAAAACCCCGCAATATGGAGAGGGCCCCTCAGCCCTGGCAACCTGTAGCCCCTCTCCAACAGCAAACAAAATAATCCATCTCCTAAACAAATACCCTTCTCCAACAAATCCTCTATTACATTCATTCCAACACCACACTTGTCTATTGTTGCGATGTCACGGTCACACAAATTAATTACCCTAACTTAAAACATAACACACAAGACAGTATAGAGCAAGTAAAGGGTTGATCCCACGAGGAAGGTTCAAGTCAGATTTTTATGCTAGATGATATGCAATTTGGGGGGGTGGATGTTATTTAGGCTAAAGCAAAAGAAAATAGAAAACTATCAAGCAAAATTAAATAGAATCAGAAAATTATCAAGAGAACAAACATTGGTCGCAAGTAAACATTCACCTATAGAAATCAGAACTGATCATAGAAACGAAATGTCAATTTATACTCTGAATATCTATCTTTTCTTATGTTAATTAGTTAGCAGATCCGCTGTATAACTAGTCCTAACCATCAAACAACCACAGTGTCCGCACTAGTAATTTAATTTAATGACAACCTTAAGAACTAGATGAGTTGATTATCTAGACAACATAATTGTCTGCAGTCCATGTTTGATTTGATCAATCGAATGCTCTCCCTAAGATGACGAATCTGGATCCGCCACAATTATTAATCTCAGTTGCTTCACAAGTTTATATATCACAACTCCGGTTTTGATAGCAAACTTAGCAATAGATTGTTCACAATAATAATTTAGAGTTCGCTCTAGCAATTAAAATAAACAATCATAAGAAATAAGCATAGGAGAACAAACATATTCATTCATCATATAAACTAAAAAGAAAATGTAGAATAAATCTCACAGTTCTTGAAATCCGAAGGTTTCTGTATCCTTGTAACCAAGGAAAAGAGTTTAGTCTTGCATGTTTGTTGAACAACTAATCAAAAAGAAAGAAGAAAACATGATTTCAGGTTTGTGGAGGAGAAGGGGTGTTCTTTCTCTCTTGGTATTTAGCTCCTCTTGGTTGGCTGCCCCCCTTCTCTTCTCTCATTCTTTTTATATCCTAGGAAGCCCTAGTCTCGTCCTCCCTTAAGTAGACAGTTTATATTTAAGTATTTCAATAACTATTTTCCAAAAAAAGGAGAAATAGCCTTGCATGAAATCTTCAAGCTTTGATTTAGAGGAGCTAAATTGCTAAAATAAAAAACTTGGATGTTGGTTTGGATGTTTCGGGACATAATTTGAACTCATTTCTTCACAAAACCTATTTGTTGGCAGAATTCATTTGTCATCTTAGAAAAATCATATCTCCCTCATATGAGATTTTTTTTTTTTGCTGAAATTTGGTATGTGAATAGGTCTTTGAGTCAGGAATCCAAAACAATTGCATTTGCATCAAATGGAGTTCTGTAGCTCAAGATATTTAAGTCAGAATGAGTGAAGGTCAACACTGGTAGATTGCGACATTTGACTTTGAAGGCTGTGATTTTCATGCTCTTTCTTATTTTATTTTCTTGCCTTAGATTTCCAGAAAGGTATGAATGTTAGATTTTTAATTCCACTGGAATCACTTCATTTCGACCTCTAGAACTTACGCTCTACACAAAACATCGACTGAAGGTCAAATCTGTCAATTACCTCTAATTTACTTCTTTTTGCATCTTTCATCCAAAAGTGCCTTTAAAACATAAAACAAAGAATATCAAGGCATTATATATATAAAATATAGGCAAAACACTAGTTAAATGTAGATGAAACTATCAAATAATATGATTGTATCACCTACCACTTTATAACTGCCTCCCAAAACTTTTCCCTCTTACACTAATCTTTACCCAACTTCATAAACCTCATGGTGAATGTCTGATAGAGATGTTGTGTCGTGGACTGTTTTAATTATGGGGTCTAGGAATGCTAAGAATTATTCTGATGCTTTGAATTGCTTTTGATAAAATGTATAATGCGGGTATAGTATAAGTAAAAAACTATTCAAGCGGAATGCTTTTCTGTATTGATTAAGTTCAATATATATACAAGATACATTAGGGTTCCCTTATAAATCAGAGACTGATAAGGAATGACAGCTAATTGAATGCAGATTGATACAAAATATTCTTACGTATCTTTCCTACTTATCTCAAGATACAGCTTTCCTATTTACATCAAAACACTATTAATATAATTTCCAACACTCCCCCTCAAGTTGGAGAGTGAATATCAATA
>Ga0307515_10025596_pt1 | contig 10202 bp, 12 predicted proteins | sample 17_EM_MG_FD_194513 | JGI IMG/M metagenome (GOLD analysis project Ga0307515, IMG submission 194513) | Populus trichocarpa ectomycorrhiza microbial communities from riparian zone in the Pacific Northwest, United States - 17_EM | ecosystem: Host-associated > Plants > Roots > Unclassified | place...
TAATTGGTTGGTACCTAGTAACTACTTACTTGAATATCCACGGGTAAACTTGTAACCCCCCCCCTCACGTCTGTTTAATCTAGAAGTCTAAGGGTTCTACCAAGTCATGTTGACTTCAGCTGAGCGGTGTGCCACACTCGGGAAGTCGACAACTCCTAAAAAGCAATGTCGCGGTAGAAAAGGGCCGATTAGAGTGTGAAATATCCCCGCGTCATGGATTTATTCTTAGCCTCTACAAGGCAGTGGCAAAGCGACATGTAGTTCCTACCCTTTCCAATATCATTGTTTGTAACACTACCTCTGTGCGACATTCTTTCTTGGCCTGAGATGTAGTCCTAGGACCGTAATCCCTTCGATAAGTACGTGTGGCTGGGCAAGCGTGCCAGAAGCCCGTTTTGCAAATGTTCAAGCACTGTCTTTCTTTCACAGCTTTCAGGCATGACAGACAGACAGACAGTCTTTTCAGGTTCATGTACTTAGTATTTAGGAAATCGGTTAGCAGTAGCATCCTGTAGACCAAACTTCCCACATGGGCCTGTACCCTCGAGCAATGATCTGCTCTTTCTAACCTGCCTGGTTCTTCTGGGGTTTTCCTAATCTGCATCGCTATCACTTGAGTTCGAATCAAACCCATTCCTTGTGGAGCAGTTTGCCATCTCCTGGAACTTAGTTTTCAGCAACCTTAGACAGTCATCCACCTCCTTGTCCTCCACCACAAGAAGCCCGAAACGTACTCCAAACTTGCACAATCTCTGCACATCTGATATCATCATCTCAGCCTTGTGTGCCACGCAGCATCTCAGATTGTTTCCGCTTTTATCAGTCCCGGAGAGGCTCTGCCTTGGGGGTGTATAAGATTGGTGCGCGTTCTGTACGTGAATAGGGAGTTAGTCAGAAACTTTCGAACTGTTGGTGATTGACTGACTCACAGAACTTGAAACCATTTTGCGCTTATGATCGGAATTGCTCCGGTTGGTTTGGTTGGCATTTCTAGAAGCAGCGTGGTTCGCCGGTGACCAAGCTATACATAGCTCCCTTGTAGTCTCGCATCCCGAATATGCGTTGTCTGAGCTTTCTGACATTGGAAGCGTACTGATAGGCGACATGAGACCCTCGTTAGAAGGGAAGTAATACGCAGCATGGCTCGGAAAGGTTGCAGGTTTCAAGTCAATCGAAATGGGTTGGTGACTAGAAGGATGATGGCTTTTCTCCCTGTTTGCAGGAGGAATGTCCTCGCTGAGTGGTGACAGCATGGAAAGGGATCGGGGCTGAGCCGTGGCAAAGCTGGTAGCTCTAGACATGCCAAGACCGTCAGAACTGTCGCTTCTGTCGCCCGAGGATAAGGAGTTGAAGTCTATTCCACCACAAAAGTTTTGGTAGTCTATTGGCGAGACAGCTGACGATGTGTTCAATAGATTCCGGCTAGTTGTTGGAACCATATTTAGCCCGCCAGAGGCATCTCCGGTGTTGTTCCCCGTCTGGTAGGAGTCTAAAAAAGTTGTGTCGTATACTTTCTTTCTGCTTCCTGTAGTAGCAAATCAGCACAAAGATTATGAACGTCGGTAGTTAATTTTGCTCACTAAAACGTCTTTGGGCGGTGCGATTTTGACGTTTTCGCTTCTCACTTTGATCTTGTGACTCGTTCATTTCCATATTTACCAAGCAACCCATTTCATCAAAGCGCCGCGTTTCTACGTAGCTTTGATCCAAAACGCCGGAAAGCAGAGCACATATTAGCTGGGAATCCCGAAGTATGCCTCTCTCCTTGGCTAAATAAGCCCTCCCCTGCGGTTCTGCAGGTAGCGATTATTATATTGTAATCGAGGTTGCGATAGTCCCTCAAGTGTGTAATTAATTATTCTAAGAGAGAGGTATACTCTGGAGTCTTGTTACGGCGCGCTCTACGGAGCGTCCGAATGACGCAAGTTAGTCCCCACTGTCCTGTCACACTGTGCTTCCTGGAGTTATGTAAATATCCTTGCTTTCCGAGGCTTACTTCAGTCTTGTGTAAGTCATCGATGCATGCAGACTTGGTCTTGTCTCGGCCCCCTGGTAGTCATCATGCATTGTCAACTTCCCTGAGCGTTCGCATAGGCTGTGCAGCTCTTATTCAGATCGATACGTACCTAATACCAGGCTGTCGGGTCACGTTGCGACAACAACGGGAAGGTCTGTTGAGAATGCAGAACAAAAGGTCACGGCTATGGTTCTTAGACGACTTTCTATTTCACAGTGATCTAAAGCCTACACTTATAGTCACCCGAATCGCCCCTATATCTACTGAAACCCCTTAAACCCTCTGTTCAACTGAATAGCTGAATTGCTACTGTCAGCCTTGTGCACCTATTTCCAACAGGGTCGAGAAAATGAGTCGTTGTGGTGCACGCGGCAGATGTGGATCCCTGTCAATTCCGGCCGCCACCGAAGAATATCCCTGGAAGTCAGCATGGGGCGCCGCGTATCCTCGGGAGGTATCGGTTAGATGTTCATTGGATGCGCAGCCACTGCTGTCATTGGGTCCCATGTTCTTCGGAGGAAGTTGTATGTTTCCTTGAAGTCAGAAACCTGCCCCCCCTATGTGAAGCAACGATTGGCCAAATCTTGTATGCTACAGGTTGCGCGCCGCACATCCCCTAATCATGTCTTATTATCCTCCCTTGGGTAGTAGAGCTTGCTGAGGACAAAATTTCCAGCGTCTTTTGGCTTCGGTCTGTTCGTGTTATCTCAACCAAGTAGATGCAAGCACGAAACCAATCAACTCATGAGGTCGTTCAATTCTCATCAAAACAACGGCGTGGCTACATACTGAGTTCATCATGTACCTCAAGCTTCAGGCCCTTTCCACTGCAGTCTCCGCCCTGTTTTTGTTGCTACTCCCATTTCGTTTATCGAAGCTACACACAGAAACAGTCAAGGTCGTTCCAGAGTACTGTCGCGATATCAAAATAGTACGTAGTGCATAAAAGGCAGTATTTTTTACTTGAAGACTGACCTTGGCATAGGCGATTGCCTTTGCACTGCTAGTGATACAATCAATCGTATTGATCACAGCACCATTGCCCACCTCCCAAGTTGACATTGATTTTTTATCCGTCATCACCTCCTTCATATCTTATATAGGTCTATGCCCATTGCTGCTCCTGGAGCACACCCGGTCTATCAAACCATCAGATCTCGCAGTCGTCTACCTGCTCGCATCTCTGGCGTGCGACGCTGCTGAGCTGGGAACAACCACATATCAAGATGTGGCCTTCCCGGTTGCCTTAGGTATGATAGCCAAACTTTGCATCAAATTTCTGATACTGGTGGTCGAAAGCCGAGGAAAGGGGGGGATGTTGCGACGTCAATATGGCCAGTGCCCCCCAGAACAGTTGGCCGGCGTTTTGAGTAGGACGTTCTTTTGGTGGGTCAATTCGATTCTGGCTAAGGGAAGCCGAGATATTCTCACCGGAGGCAGCCTTCCGCCGGTTGACCACAAGCTTTCTTCAAAGCTGCTGCGGCATCGGGCACTGAAAGCTTGGGATCAGAGAGGTAATTCCCATCATTCTTCTGGGTAGCATGCCACCACTGACAGACTCTTGTTCAGATAAGCCGGAAAAGGAGATAACATTGCCAAAAGTCTTGGTCAAAAGCATGCTCTCGCATTTTCTCGCACCAATTTTTCCACGGCTATTTCTCGTTGCATTTCGCTATGCTCAACCGGTGCTTATCAGCACCGCCATTCGCCACTTGAGCAAGTCATCAGATGGAGATTGGGATTCGGGCTACAAGGTGATCCTGATGGCCATTGTTGTCTATGTTGGCTTAGCGGTAAGTTCTCCAGACTTGTGTGCGTTTGAGAACTAAGTGGCACACCAGACCTCCAAGGCAATGTATCAGCACCGCCTGAACCGGCTCAAAGTCATGATCAGGGGCGCGGTTGTCGGTCTCATCAACTGCAAGTCTTTGAGCCAGCAGTCTGGCAGCTACGACGATGGAAGAGCCGTGACTCTCATGAGCACTGATGCAGAGAGCGTGGGCAACAGTGCGCAGATGTTCCATGAAACATGGGCACAGGTCATCGAAGTCGTATTGGGCACACTGATGTTGGCTAGGGAGGTCGGTTGGATTTGTCCGGTTCCGCTTGGGATCATCTTCTGTGGGTTATCATTGGCCGTTCGTTCATCAAATTACTGATAACTATCAAAGTCTGCTCACGAATGAGTCAGTACCTGGCGAAGAACTTACAGAATAAGCAAAGGAACTGGAACATGGCTACGCAAAAACGCCTTGCAATGACCACATCAATGCTTGCCTCAATGAAAAGCTTGAAGATGCTAGGGGTAACAACATATACGGAATCTCTGGTCCATACTCTGAGGCTTCGAGAGCTAGATATGGCCAAGAAGGTGCGGTGGATGATGGTCGCTTATAATGCAAGTGGTATGTTATCTGTGCAATCCTTGCGCCTCGCGCGTTGGCTTACTCTTGTAGCAAATGCTCTTGGCATCTTTTCTCCAATTATTACATTTGTGCTCTTCGTTGTTCTGGCACATTGGGAAGGGGTCAAACTCAACACCGAGACCGCATTCACAACTACCGCACTGCTCGGATTGGTGACACACCCTGCCAACATGATCATGTCGATTGTACCACAAGCAATAGGCTCACTGGCCGCTTTTGACCGAATCCAGCAGTATCTCCTACAGCCGCCCCGATGTGATCAACGACTAATATTGAGCGTGGACAACGATGCCAAGAAGATTTCGCCAGCCATTTGCATAGCGGATGTGACCATTCAGAACACTTCATCAACGCGCCCTATTCTCAGTGACATCAATCTTGTTATTGACAGAGGGTCAATTGTTATTTGCTCCGGGCCCGTTGGGAGCGGCAAAACAACACTTGCGAGAGCAATCATGGGTGAACTTCCTACAGCTGGCGGAACAATATCGGTGTCTTCGAAGCGTATAGGTTGCTGTGAACAGGCACCCTGGCTGTCAAGTGGAACTCTCAAGGAGGCCATCTGCGGTTACTCGCCGGAAGATCAACGCTGGTACAACCAAGTTGTCCGACTATGCTGCCTCGACGATGACCTTTCGGCGCTGCCCAATGGAGACCGCACTATGATAGGAAGTCGGGGCCTGAACCTTTCTGGTGGGCAAAGGCAACGCGTGGTATGTTCAGGCAATCCCTCTCCACACCATCCGAGCATTTGGAGCTTGATTCACTGACAAGGCTGCAGGCTCTCGCCCGTGCCGTATATGCCCGTTGCGAGATCGTGCTTTTGGATGATAGTTTCAGCGCCCTCGATGGCAAGACAGAAAATTGTATCGTCAACAACCTTCTCGGTCCAGGGGGTCTTTTTAGACAAATGCGAACGACTGTCTTTCTCATAACCAACTCTGGTATGTCCAAGCTGTCATCACAACAAGTGAATCGAATGCTCATACTTCAAAGCTGCGCGCTTCTTCTTGGCAGACTGGCTTGTTGTACTCGGAAATGATTCTATCAAATATCAAGGAACATGGGCTGACTTAAAAGAAAAACCTGAGAACATCCAGAAAGTCCATGTTGCTGAGACCCATAATAACAGTGTTGAAGAAAAGAATCCCATGAATAAGACTGTACAGAATAAAAGTCTGGACGTGGCCGAGGCCGTCTCCGATCTCAGCCGGGCGACAGGAGATATCTCACTCTATGGTAACGTGCTGACGCAATTTCATGGGATGTTTTACTAACTTCGATTAACTGACAGGCTATTATCTTCGATCCGCGGGCTTGCGCAACTTCCTTATCCTTCTCGCTTGCACGTCGTCATACTCATTCTTCGTCACATTTCCCCAGTATTGGCTGCAAAAATGGACTGAGGCGCCAGCGTCCCAAACGATGTTTTTCGTCGGGGGCTATCTCATCTTATCTCTCATGGCATGGACTTCCACCAACGGCTCAATGTGGTGAGTGCAGCTCTAACTCTTGAGTAAGTATGACTCCGCTAAACTGGGAGAAGGTCAACGTATATCCTTATTGCACCTGAGTCAGGAGCTGAACTACACCGCCGCCTGCTTTCAACTATTATGGGGTGCGCATACACTACTTGTCTGTCACTGAATAGTACTGAAGAGTGATAGGGCCTCATTGTCCTATTTCTCGATCACTGACACAGGAGTGATACTCAATCGGTTAGTGTGGCCACTTGTGGTACACGGCGCATGCTGATCTATTGCAGTTTCAGTCAAGATATTCAACTGGTCGACAGACAACTGCCACCGGCCATTCTGTCCATCTCGAACCGTAAGTTTTGCTTGAGCTTGCCGAGGCCTTCTTACTCATGATTACAGAGATCTTTAAGCTCCTCGTTCAAACTGCTTTGTTGTTCAGTGCACAGAAGCTACTGTCGTTGACGTTCCCACTTTGCGTGGCGGTTGTATATTTTGTGCAGAGGATATACCTGCGAACATCGCGGCAGTTGCGATTACTTGATCTCGAGTCACAGTCGGCAGTATACTCAAGCTTTTTGGAATCGGTACGACCCTTCCAGAGATATGGCTGTGTCGCGGCTGACCACAGCATAGGTTGAAGGCATCACGACGATCCGGGCCTTCGGGTGGGAGAAGGCAGTCGAGGATGCAAATATCAAATCACTGGACACATCTCAGCAGCCATCATATATTTTGCTCTGCCTCCAGCAGTGGCTGGGTATTGTTCTCGATCTAGTAGTTGCCGCTATAGCAACAGGTCTCATTACTCTTGCCGCTCTGATGAGTGATACGACGACCGCCGGACAAATTGGCATGGCATTGAATATTGTTCTGGTTGCAAATACAACCCTCCTAGGCCTGGTAACGTCATGGACAAACCTGGAGATATCTTTGGGCGCTATGTACGTTATCCTTTTCCCTCTACCTTCATCCTCTATTCTATTTATCCTTTGCCCCTTTTCCAGTTTGCTATGGGGCATCAGCCTGCGAGACTAGATGCTGACCTTCTCTTCAGATCTCGTTTAAAGAATTTAGAGGCCAATACACCGGCAGAAGACAAACCTTGCGAAAGCTACACACCCGTCGAGACTTGGCCATCATCGGGAGTCGTCGAGTTCGATGATGTCACGGTAGCATACAAGTAAGGCCCTGTATCACGGCAGGATCAATTCTAAAACTGACTTCTCTACTCATTCCGGATGCAATAGCTTTACAGAATGTCAACTTAAAAATATCGGCTGGCCAACAATCAATCGTTTGTGGTCGTACAGGCAGGTGTGTGGTTTGTTTACTCTATATCCCCCTTGGCTTCTGCTAACATGGTTGGGTGGCTTCACAGCGGGAAGAGCACTCTGCTGCTCACACTTCTGCGTCTTTTAGACGTGAAATCGGGGGTTATCAAAGTAGACGGAATCGATCTAAGTCTTATCCCACGATCTTTGATTCGACAAAGATGCTTCATAACAGTCGCCCAGGATCCATTCTTGCTTGTTCAGGCCAGCCTTCGTTTTAATCTTGACGTAAGGAGACACTATTCACATTTTCCGTCCAAATTTGGGCGTAAAGATACGTACTGACCCTGCCATTGCCCAGCCTACTGCTTCCCTCCCAGATGAGAGCATCGTCGCAGTTCTTCGGAGAATACGCCTATGGTCACATTTCAATTCGGGAGTTTCTGCACCTTCGACTTCGAAAGCCCGCCAGATCCTGAACAGCTCGGTCGCTTCTTTGCCGCAAATGTCTGTAGGCCAAGCGCAGATGATCACATTGGCTCGAGCCATTATCCAACTTCAGGTTTTGAATGGTGCTTCGAGCTTGGCGAACGCTCAACTTGATCGTGCAAAGATTATGCCGATCCTTCTACTCGATGAGGCTACTTCGTCACTCGACCCAGAAACAGAAGCTGCCATGCGTAGAATCATACACCAAGAGTTCACAGAGAAAGGACACACCGTCATTGCCATTACACACAGGTTGAGTGGCGTGACCGAGAACGTGCAGGCGGGGCAGGATATGTTTGTCCTGCTGTCCAAGGGAAAGATCGAGAGAATTGACAGGGTGGAGGATTACACTTCCCCTACATCGAAGCGGCTCTCGATATCTGGCCCATCGCCGTTGGAGGAGGAGGAAGAAGAGCTTGGTGTTGACAAGCGACACCATATATCGACTTGATCTGCTAAAGGAGACGACGGCCGGACAACGATCAATTTGAAAAAGGAAGGAGAAGGAGTTGGGAGGGACCTACTACCAAGAGCACCATATTAGAGGGGAGGAGGAAAATGGAGCGAGAGATAGTTAAGTATGAGGGTTTTGGAGGAAAGGAGATAGAAGCATTTACTAGCTAATTGCTCGGACTACCTAACCGCCTAATATCATTTTTAACTACTACGTAAATGATAATAACTTAACTATTATAACCTATTTTACTACTGTTGCATAGCCATAGGCATGGGATCTCTGTATGTAGCCTAGTGCGATCGGTTCGCTTAGTCAGGATCTGAGGAACTTATTCCTGGAGATCTCACGCTTCACTGTAGTCTTTTCTAGCCAGCTTTAAATCAACTCTTTTCTATGAGAAATGCTACTCCCTACTCTGCGATCTTTACGTGCATTAACTACTAAATAAATAGTAAGGGTTGCCCAGTTGGAGGGTATAGCCCAGTGGCTGGTCACGTGGAGGCGTTTGATCTTGTGCTGATTGATTGAGAGTAGTGGATCGTGATGATAAATGCTGAAAGCGAATTTACTCATAAGATATTAATAAAACACATAGCTATGGCGCGGGGGGAGGCGTGGGTGAGGAAGTCGGGGTTTAGGCGGGATCCCTCAATGAATAATTTTACGAAGAGGATGTCTCTTCCAAATTGCACAAGGCTATAAAATCCTGTAAAGTGCATACCTTCCTAATATTACAGCAACTTTGTTTCCCGTTCTCAGAGTTCTCATCTACGCAGCCAGCGCCCAAGCAGCTCTAAACTTAATCAACCCCACCACCGACATCAGCGCCCCAACAACACCATCACTCAACACTGGATTCTCACTCGCCCAATGCACAGTAAGCGGGGCATAGGCAGTATTCACAATCGCCCCTCTCAGCCACGTCTTCTCCTCCCTCTTAATCTCCACCCTATCCTTCTCATCAACAGCCTTCACCTTCCTCAGCTCCCTCAACTGCCTCGCGCGGTACAACCTCACAAACTCCAACACAACATACGCCAAAAACATCCTCAGGCTCGTCTTCGCCCACCGCTTAATCTTCTCTGGTGTCCATCCCCTCAAGACACCCTTCCCAGCAAGATAATACCCATTCTCATAAATGTAATACGCGCCGAGCGACAAGGTCTGTCCGTAACTGACAGCCCTCAACACCACATCTGTCTCCGGTTTAACATAATTCTTCTTCGCCATCGCATAGACCCCTAGAAGACCCCAAAGTCTCGTGAAGGTCCGGAAATCAGAGCACATCCCCGCCAGTGCTTTGGCGCTTGCCCCTAGCTCTACAAGCTTGACGAGACTGGTAGAGTCATTTTTGGAGCCGCCGGAGCGGAGCAGGGATGTTAATTGCAGCTTGTCGAGGGCTGTGATTTGCGAGGAGACGAAGAAGAGGCCGTAGCCTACCAGCGTGAGTGTTGCATCGACGCCGCCAGAGGTAGAGAGGACGCGGCTGAGGCGGGTGATGCGCGTGTCTGTCACAGAGGTGAAGAGTGTGGGGGCCGAAAATGGGAGTTGGGTTGCTTTGTCGGACGCCATTGTGACATGTAAGAGTTGTAAGAAGTGCGTGAGGAAGATGATGTTGAAGGTTGAAGTGAAGGAGGTTGAAGTGACATTTGAGGTGAGGTGTCGTCTGAAAGTAGTGTCAGTCCGCTAATTTCCTGATGTGTGGGGTTCACTGTGGGGTAACGCCATCTACGAACCTAACGAGCCCACCGGCATAAGTCTGTGGTTTTAGCGTATTTTATACCTAAACATATTCCAAAATATTATAGACTTTTAAAATCTTACCTCACGAAACTCTTTAATTCTAATTATTCCTTGTTCTCTCAAGACGGTGAAGTAATCGCAATAACTGGAATTGTTTCGAGCCTAAAGGCGGGGTCGTGGGGCCTGAAATTCGCTTGAAAACGGCTTGAAAACACTGACTAATGTCCGCAGGACCGAGCCGAGAACACCCGGACAGACGGCCCATAGCTGTTCGATCGATTCAAATATATTTTAGAATCATCATGGAATTGCCCTCTATAT
>Ga0307515_10025597_pt1 | contig 10200 bp, 7 predicted proteins | sample 17_EM_MG_FD_194513 | JGI IMG/M metagenome (GOLD analysis project Ga0307515, IMG submission 194513) | Populus trichocarpa ectomycorrhiza microbial communities from riparian zone in the Pacific Northwest, United States - 17_EM | ecosystem: Host-associated > Plants > Roots > Unclassified | place...
CGGCTATGAAAGGTATCACAGAATCAGACACCGAAGTGAGGATAGCATTCAAAATTAATTTGTCTTGTCGAAACCAGTGAGTATAAGTAGCAGTAGGTGTTGCATCAGGATTCGTGGATGAAGGGCATGTGAGTGTACCATCGATATAACCATATAGGTTGTAGCCGAGAAGAAGTGACTCAAATTGTGCATGCCAAGAGGGATAATTTGTTGGTGTGAGTCGGGTAGTGATATGCTGGGTAGCGTTAATAGCAACAGGGGAAGGAGTTGAGGTGGCCATTTGCAGAAGCGTAAAAAAAATCAAAGGAAAACTCGTTGGAGAAAAGAGAGCTCTGATACCATAAAGAGAAAATTAAGGAGCAGATAAAAACGTAATGACTCCACACACTTTTCCATTTGCATTAGCAGGTATAAATACAGGATTGAAAGGCTTGAGTTAAGCCTGAAATTCTGTTATTCTATAATCGACTACAAGCTATGAATTGTGAGTTGTACATGATTCAAACATTCAAATTAAACTTGAAGGAGTTGATTCTGTTGGATGAGGATTTTATGGAAGAGCTAATGACTTTCCTTATAGGAAGTACACAATAACCTGGTGACAACTTGGTTATTCCCATCACAGCAAGTCCTAATGGATCCCTTTTAGGTTGCAAGTTAATGAGCCCCTAAACAATGTCTAATACGCTAGAACAAATTTAAATTAAAAATAATTACTCAACATTAAATAAATAAATAAAACAGTATAATAAAAACAAAACTCCTTTATGTGGCCTGAATCTTCGATTTTCGCATATTCTTAGCAGATTTCAGTCTTGATTTCAAACACTTTGTTCTCCCTCGTCTGGATGAATTACTGGGTCTACCATATATGGTTGGAAATATTGAGATGTCTAGTTTTCAGCCCAACTTGAATCGCAGCAAAATTCCACCTGTAGCTTCAGATATGTCCAAACAGTACACGAAGGTCTAGTTTTACAGATTCGACAGGATTCATTCGGTAACTTTGACCATCTGAAATAATATGTTCTCAAACTCCATTTAACCTGAAAATTTACCATAATATAGTTTCATGTCTCTAGTGTTTCCCTGTAAGATTTCAGGTCGATCCAATATACAGTTTGAGAGATATATCTGATATCGCAAAACTAGTTAGCAGACATTTGAAGGCCAAATTTAGATCTAACTTGGTTCATATCACAAATTTAATAAACTCGTTAAATCATACTGATTTTACACGAGTTAAATTTAATTTTATTAATTTTGAAGTTTTTAATCTGATTTTATGCATTATATACATATTTACTCATATATATTTTTCGAGTAAACTCGCGAACACTCACTTTAAAATTAAAACTGAGGAGAAATTTGAAGTCTTCTACAGTGACAGTGATGAATTCTTGTCTTGCTCGTGGGATGATGGTTGCAGAGTCGTGTTCAGAAGTCTTGGACTGGGTCAGGGTCAGAAGCCAAAATGACAAACAAGATTCTCATCATTAAGGCCATTTTTTGTCGTCCTTCCTTCTTCTTCTTCTTGGATCAGAAGCAAGAGTAGGGTTCCAAGGACTTTCATCTATCGAATACTCCTTAAGCAGTACAGCTTCCACAGTGCCCAAAATGCACCTCAATAGTTAATTCACGAGCAGATGGCACAAAACCATGTGATTTTTGAGGAAATTTGGACCACCTGGCCCATAATTATCGCTTTGATTTCTTGGAACTCCTTCTTGGTCAACACTATTTGTCTTTTTTACTGGTAAGCATTGACAGGAGCGTGATGCATCAACAGAACACAAATAATCAATATTACTTTCCATGTTCGATCCTTTGAAATGTAATCTCAAAGATATTAAACTAATAAAAAAATTAACAAATCACGTGTATTGTTAAGATCGATGTGGAAAATCTTTTCAGGATCTTGTTTTTCTGATAGATATTTTCTAGTTAAAATCGAGATTATATTTTATTTCTAAATGATATTAAGAAGATATTTTATTTTAATTTGATATATCCATGAGAGTTGATTCTTTTAAATGCTAGTTGGAAAACTTGAATTAAAAATAATAATGCAAACCATCAGACTAACCTCATGAATTCTTTTATAATTAATACGATATTTTAAAAATTAACAACCACCTTAGATGCTAATGAATACCAATTAAAATTTGTAGTTTAATTAATCAGGTTCTGGGTTTGCTTTTTAGAGATTATTAGTTCGAGTTTTATAAATTTTAGGGCCACTAAAACTTACATATCGTTAACATCAGAATCCATAAAATTAATCAAGATATACACAATCTATCCCAGATATTCACTTCAATCTAAAAAAAAAAAACTAGCTGGCATATCCAAGCCCTCAACCTTTCTCAGTTCTAACACGGAGACAACCTCTGCCGCTCGTGGACGCGAATGAGGCTTATCGACACCACCAAGTTAAAGTTCAGCACGGCCAAGTGAAGTACCTTGTGTTTTAGGCCTGGACAGTTGTTCACTTAGACAGGAAAGGTTGCTAGGAATATTTTCCATGAGATTTTAACCCGGAAAATATCAAATCTTCTACCATGGCAAGTGATGGATTACTGCACGGGAGTGAAAAAAAACAAACCAGAACATAAAATGACAAGGTTTAACCTTCAATCTAGCATTTAACTCATCGCAGTTAACCTTTGTCACCATGTAAATAGATCATCATTGATAGAAAATTACTATATATGGAAGCACATTTGAAATTTTTTATCATTGAACAGCTTATCTTAGATAGAATATATAGAAAGATATCTATTTTTTTTATTACATAACACTCCTAGAACCTCTAAAAAATATTTAGAATTTCTATTTTATTATAAAATTAAATGACAACTATTTTTATATATTTTTACTTTTTTTTACACGTAACCTCATCTCGGTGTCCACATGCGACATGAACAAGTCCTTGCCCCCTACTCATTGAACTGGATTCGCAACTTTTCATGACAATCAAGTTTGTTTGATTCAAAAGGGAAGCATCATTAGTTGGCTATCATAAAGGTGGGATGAGATGTGCCAAGAGGCTTTGATTTGATTCATTATGGAAATTAAAACGTAGATCTAAAGATACAACGTTAATCAATTCTTCAACTAGTTTATGTATAATCTCTGAGGATCCGCCAAAATTATTTCTACCAAGCATTTCGATTCTTAACATTGTGAAGTTTGAGAGCCCTTCTTGAGCAGATCGAGAAAGGAACTACTGGTTTCAACATTACATGTTTAATCATAATCCGTTGAACCTAAGAGCGAGCAACAGCTAGCCTTCAGTCTTTCTAACACGAAAGAAACTTTTTCCTCACCTTGGAGATGTCCTTACCCTTCAACCCAAAAGCCTTCTCCAAAAGCTCTTCCTTGATTCCACATCCGAATACCGCAGTAGGAATCTTCATCGATCCAGGATTTTCGCTATTAAAACTGCCCACAATAGTTGCTGGTTTATCTCCAACATTCATCTGGAAGTGTACTAGACCCTTTGGAAACACCATGACCTCACCTTTTTCAAGCACTTTAGCAAAAACTTTGTTCTGCGTGTCGACAAATCCTGAATAAATCTTCCCCTCAAGCACATACGCAACCTCTGTTGCTCTTGGATGGAAATGAGGCACATTGACACCACCAGCTTCAAAATCTGCACGAACAAGTGACATGCCTAGTGTGTTCAGGCCCGGGAAGTTATTCACGTTGACAGGAATCGATGCTAGCCCCGTTTCACTGAATTTTCCATGAGATTTGATCCCAGAAAATATGAAATCCTCTACTGTGGCATCCGATGAGTTCTTGCAGGGGATGTTGGTTGCAGAATCAGTATTGGCTAAGCAGAAGTCACGAACTGGATCAGGATCAGAAGCCAAGGACACATAACCTTGAAAGAGAATGGCAAAAAAGACTGCCACCATTAAGGCCATTGTTTATATGTTTTACAGCACTCTTTTCTCTTGGATCAGGAGAAGAAACAGTGTTTAAAGGATTTCAAAGATGGCCTTCACACAATAGAACAGTAAGCAAAATGTACTATACTTGCTACTGTTCAAGACTGAAAACCAAGTATAATATCACTGGTAGAGAATGAGTACATATTTGCTCGTTCACGTACATAATGGTGTGGATCCGCACCTTTTCTTTACAACGAAGTCTGATTGATTGCTAAGGGAAAGAGTACTAGTTGGCTCTCATAAAGAGTGTTTACTTTTGGCTCTTTTTTTTAGGGCTAAATTGGTTAAAGATGGGATGATGAGCTGTTCTAAGGGGCTTAGATTCATTACAGAAAACGTATATCCAAAGATACAACAGTACTCCATTCTTCCACTAATCCCTGTGCTGTGCTCCAGCTGCTACATTAAGAAGAAGAAGAAAAAAGTAAATAAAGCCCCACATTACCCGCAATACTATGCATGTCTTTATGAGGATCTCGGTCTAGAGAACACGCTGTCTTGAACGATAAATCAAGGTCATTAAACCCGGTCTAACCTAAAACTTAAATCATAATTGGTTGAGTTAAACTAAACAGTATCTTCTCAAGGTTAAAACAATATCTTTTTTTATCCTCCCACGTGGTTTAATAGGTTAATGGGTCACCCAGCCCACCAACCCCGGGTTACTGGTTTTAGATCGACTCGCCGACCCTTGGATCAAACGCTCAAGCCATTTGCGTGCATCTGCATCTGCATCTGACACAGAATGCTTCTTCCAGAAATATAGAAAGGAGCAAAACGACGAGCATGAATTATTGGTTTCAACATTCCATGTTTTTTCTTTCGTAATTGGCTTGATCCCATTTTCCGGGTCGACAATAGCAGGGTTACAAGCATCTTTTCAGAACATCCCAGCTTGCAGTTATGGAACATGATCACATAATATCTCGAAACATACAATTCACAGGTACAAGAAACATGAGCTCAAAGGCGATGTGGTACGAGAAACGTTAAATTGGGTCTACAATCGAGAATGGCGGTTAACCTCTGGTACTAATAACTATCAATATCTGTTTCAGGCCTCCGAAGGTAGTAACGCAAACAGTTCACCAGGACCTGCAGATTCAAAAAAAAAAAAAGTGAATAAAGTGGTAGACATCGTATGAAATTGAAAGTAAACTATGCCTGGGATCTTAAATTAATCTAGTTTTGTAAAGATACAGCACGTTCTTGTACAGATCTAGAAGATGAGCTCATATATTAATTAATTATAGGATTCACTTTACAATTGTAGGAAAACAGGGAAAGAGAATTCGGAATCTATACATAGACCAAGACAATGTTGTTTCCTCCATAATTATCAAACAACCATTGTTGGAACCCAACTAATTACCTGAGACAGGGAGCTGGTCAATGCTGCCCCTCTGTAGCTGACATGAAATTTATCTTTGGCAACTAGTCCCTGTGAGATGACAAAGATAAGTTAATTAGAAGAGAATGCAAAACTAAGATTCACCTGATGGTGTGTGTGGCATCAGGTTGGGGAGAGCGAGCGAGTAAGAGAGAGACCTCTGTATCAATCTCTGCAGATTCAACATCAATATTGACATCAGCAATGATTTTGATTATTTCTACAAGTAATCCAGGTCGATCTGCTGTCTCGATGCAGAGCAAGCTGATTAAAAAAAAAAAACTCTCAATTTAATCTGTCCCAAATGGTAGGTTATTAAAGATGAAAATTAAAAGAAGCACATATAACTTGTGAATTAGAATACTAATAAACGTTAAAACAGAAGCAAACCTCCTCTTAGGTCCGTCTTCTTTGACATGCACATGAGTTGTAATATCAACATCAAGCTGCAATAAAGGAAATTGTGAATATAAATTCAAATTTTGTAAAGTCTACTGTAGCACATGCAAGGCATCTACTAATCTAAGAACAGATCTTCACCAAAAAAAACTTGATTTAGATGCTAATGGTGGAGATTCAATAGAATATATACTTCAATCAATGCAATAACCAAACCTGACAGAAGCAAATACACCATATTAATCAATTAAAATTAGAGAAGCGTCTGTACAACATAACTTAATAGCATGCCAACTGCAATCAGAAAGCATAAAGACCCTACAGTTCGATAGCTGAACAGCAATTGAACTTTGCTAGGATATAGTTCAGGGCACACCACAACAGTTACTCAATATGTGGACAAATTATAAACGTCAAAGTAAACAGGTACACAAACCGGAAGCTTCATGCTTCAGTTGGCTCTCCATGACAAACTTTAATAATATTTAGTATATATATGCACCAAATAAAACAATATTAGTGTGTGTGTGTGTGTGTGTGTGATTGATTTAGCACATGTGCGCAACTGATCTTGTTGCAATGGCAGACAGGCCTCTGTTATGCAAATATCCAAAATATAGAAGATCAGATGAGGATAAAACAAACCAAATCAATCTGACAAGAAGTTCATTAAGCTAAAAATAAGCTTTCATGACGTCCTGCTCTCAATTATAATTACACGCGCACGCACACAAAGAGACTGGTATAGAAGCACCTTTTTCTCTGGAGCTTTTATTCCAAAAGCCTCGCCCATAGCAAGTCGCTCACTAGATTCCTAGCAAGAAGGCAAACAAAGAATAATTTATCACCATGAGAAATGTAAAGAAAATATAACAGAAATATCTCTAATATCTACCCACAAAAGGCCAAAAAAAAGAAAGAAAAGATGAGGAAGAAGAAAGTGATGGACCAGGGTATCAATTCAGCATACATACTGGATGGTACTTCAAAAGATTGTTGATGATGGTAAGTCGAATTCTCTCTAGCATATCAGGATCTTCAACCTTGCGACCAGTGTCCCTGGCATAACCAAGATCAATCTCTAAATGCTAAGACTTCCAGTAAAACATTAACACAGGGTAATATCTGATCCAAGTACAGGGGCAAAATATATTTTAAAAGAAAACTCACAATCGTGTAATGAAAAACTTAGTTTGTTTGACTGGTCCATCAGTGAGAACAGTTCCCTTTGCCACATCCAATCCCAAATGTTTCAGGGCATTCATCTGTCCCATGACAGAACAAAACAAGTTACAAAACCTCCAAATATTTTCAAGCAGCACATCTGATATTAGATGAAGGCAAATGCATATTTTTACTTCTTGAAAATAGCAATCATATGCAGGCATTTGGAGGTACCCCTGATGGTCCTAAATACACGAGACTAACGTTAAGCAGTGGCTTTGGCTCAATAATCATCAAAGCAATTGGAGCATCTCTGCTTGTTGAATTCTGATATACAATAACTACATTTTCAATATATATGAAGATTACACTGCCTCAGAAGCAAGTCTCTTCTGGCATTTCAAGGAAATTGAGCTAAGAGGCTGCTTCTGGGCCGCCTCATCTTCAAAAAAATTCACCCTTTAAGGCGATAACTCCCATCTCATGTATAATAATAAGAAAACTGAAAGATCATTTACATGACACCTTTACAGCCCATCCTCACATGAAAGACAATCAAAAGGCCAACTATGTGATGGTGGTGGGTTTGGGATTAGAGGAGGGCTAACCATCTTACGTGTAGCCTGCACTTTCATTTTGGTGTTGGCAGTGTTGGGACTAAAAAAATTCAAGACCAAAGAGGACAGAGTCAGTTAAAAAAACTACTTCACCGTATCAATAAGAGCTCCAAGACGATCTCCAAAGCTGAGTTGCACAATTGTTGCATCAGAATCTGAATCTTGATCTATCAGAACTACTGGCATGGGAACCAAATCAGCATCCTGCTCAGATTTCTGAAATTACTGTTAACTTGTAAATTTCGCAGCAAATTCTAAAGCCACTTGTGAACTATTGCATACATTTCTGCTACCGATTATTAACATATGTAAGTCAACTTCTCAGTTCCAAATGTTTCATTCACACACACACACACACAAGCATGAAAAATCTGATATTGAACTCTATCTAAAGTAACTATTTCATAGCAATCTCGATTGGACAGCACGGTCCGAGTGATGAAGAGTTCAATTGGACACTCAAAACTCACAGAAACAATATACTTGAGTTGAAAATACCAAAAACAAAACTCCTGGTTTTGATGAATTGCAGAAACTATTATTAGTCCATGCTTATAAATTTCATCAAATAAAGAACAGGATTAAAAAATTAAGCCCCAAGACCAGTAATAACTCAACCTGCAAAACCATGTAAAAATGCCTTTATCGAACTTCTTTTGTGAGCCCCGTGGACGAAGACCACCAAGCTAGCAAAACAGTACATAGAGGGAATAGACATCAATATCCCCTAACCGAATCACAATTTTTCCGATGGATAGCTAAAAACAAAAATCTCTTTTTCCATCAGAAAAACGAGAAAACAATCAGAGAAAAAAATCCAGAAAATCATGACTGCGGTGAGAATTATCAACATTATTTTCACTTTCACCTACAGGAACATTGACCACACAAGACATTTATCACAATAAATTCCACTTGCAGGAACTGTTTCCTTCAACAATTAATCAATCCTATAAACAACATATATGTATGTATCAAATACAATCCTGCTTACATGATGACAATGCTATACTAATTACCCTATTTAGATTCATTCAATAATATCTCAGGGCAATCAACAATAAAATAGATAAAACTACATTCCACGCACGAGATGGAAGGAGGAAAAAAGTAGCTGACCAGTGAGGTTGAACTTGCCGATGCATTCAAATCATTGACCGAAGCATATAAAATGTTCCTGCATAACACTCAATCATCGATAAGCAACGAGAAACACAAATTTCCGATCAGCTAAAAAACAACTTAAAAGATTATCGTATTTTCATGAGTTTAAAAAAAACGCAGAAACGCAGATAAAGAAAGGGAGTAACAGATTGATAACTGAGTCTTTGATATTTATATCTAAATTTATTAGAGTGGAAAAATAGCACAAAAAAACTAAGAAAAATATCCACTGTCGCTTGCTTTCAATTTTTAATTTCTATAAACATCAAAAAAAACTCCAAACTGCATATTAAAAAAAATCTCAATGTTTCTCGGTAACCAAACAGACCGCTAGAATCAGTATAAAAAAATAATAAAAAACGACGCGAAAAAAATGAAGCTAACAGGAAGTAACAGGTTCTCGGAAACCAGTGTTGTCGGTGTATCCAAACAGGGAAGACGAGAGAATCGGAGACTTTTTGAGCTTACTTTTTCCTCGAGGAACCGATTACTCCAATTCCAAGCTCGGAAAATTTGTTACGAATCGGAGAGAAAGTGAAAGCGGACCGCTCATGAGGAGAAATGATTAGAGGAGTGGAATTGAAATCTTTAGATCCATGGGGAATTTGAGAGGGTGAAGAAGAAGAAGAGAGGAGACTGTTAGCGAAGGCCATGGAAATAGTTAGAGAGAGAGATCGTTTTTTTTTTTTTTCCCGTATTTGTTATGACTTATGAGTTATGAGTGTCTGTTGATGATTGCGAGTGGGTTTTTATTTGCAGGAAGAGGAAGGTGAGTGAGGGTGGCGTCAGTTTGGTGGGGGCCATGAGTGGTACGCCAAGTAGGATTGCGCGTGTAATGGGGCAAGCCAAGATATTAGGGGAAACTTTAGTTTCGCACCCTTACATGTAATAACTTTCAATTTCAACCCTTATTTATTAAATTTTTAATTTATTTGTTTTTGCTTTTGTTTTTAACCTTGAAATCATAATTATTAACCCTATCCAAGTCACAGTTATTATAAATGTTTGGAATTTTAAAAGTTCTTTGGAAAAAATTTAAAAAGTATTTTTAAAAAAAAATTAATATTTTTTTTGATGTTTTCAGATTATTTTGATATGCTGATATTAAAAATAATTTTTATAAAATAAAATGTTATTGTTTTAACAAAATCAAAATGATAATATTTTAAATAAAAATTAAAAAAATTATTGGAGTTGGTCTAGTTTTGTCTCATATTGATTTATTCATGTCAATCAAATTACAAGTTGACCCATTGGATAACCAAATCAACTCCTAACTTAAATTTAAAACAAACATGAATTGAGTATATTAGGCTTCATATTATCGAGTAGACTTATCGGGCAACCTAACCTTAATAAGCATACTTAGAATGATTAGTGAAAATTTTGTTTCAGATTTTTTTTTTATATAAAATGTTACTCATTTTATAATGTTTGAAAGAGTCAAGCAGAGTATATGAATAACAGTAGTCCAAAGCCCTCACTTAACATAAATACTTTAATA
>Ga0307515_10025598_pt1 | contig 10200 bp, 3 predicted proteins | sample 17_EM_MG_FD_194513 | JGI IMG/M metagenome (GOLD analysis project Ga0307515, IMG submission 194513) | Populus trichocarpa ectomycorrhiza microbial communities from riparian zone in the Pacific Northwest, United States - 17_EM | ecosystem: Host-associated > Plants > Roots > Unclassified | place...
ATTTCATACTTTCGCAGCTTGTAAACCGTGGAATAAAAAATTAAAATATCCCTAATTATAATTGAGGCTTCTTTCAAGGATGCACAATTAAATTGTTCAAAATAACATTTTGGGCGTAAATCTGCCCTTATGTTATAAAATTAACAAGTTGTATTACTCTCAACAATATTTTGAACATTTACCTTTCTTAGGTTTCTTTGCCTTATATTATCAAGGGATCATGACTTATTATTCATAGAAAAATATTTTTGATATTAACTACTTGGGGTTTTTTTAATCCAACTATTAATAGTGAATAACAAATGAGTTCCCCAAAAATAAGTTTTTTATATTTTTAGAATATTGGCCAACACCTTTTGGAATTTACAAACATGTTGTAAAATCCAAAATGCAAGAAAATAATTTTTGTGTTTAAGAAATCCATTCTAAAACACATTTTCTTTTAAACTTTAAATATTTGTTTTTTTTAAGAGGAATGTTCAAAATATTTTAGGGTATTGGCCGTATGCATGAAAACATCTTTTTTTTTTTGCTTTTTCAAATATATATATATTTGCAACATTTTGTTGAAAACCAGGTATTTTAATACCAGATTTGTATTTTTACAATATAAAAATACTGACCTTAAAATAAATACGCCATAAAACCGCAAATCTCTCTCTCTCTCTCTCTCTATTTTTTTTAGGGGTCGGGTCCAGCTCGGCTCATGTGGCTGGGCTGGATCCAGTAGGCCGAACCGAGTCACTTGTTCAAGCCAGTGACCTGGCTGGGCAAACAAGAGGCACACGTGAGTTTCCTTACGTGTACATGCTCAGTTATTGTTAAAGTGAATTATAATTCACTTGAACAGTAAAAAAAAAAAAAAACAAATGAAAATGCATGCACAGAGATAAGGAGAACAAACCTGGAGGCGAAAACGAAGGGACGAAGGCGTGCTGGCTGGTCTGTCAGCGCTTTCGTCTGTTTTAGCTCTTCCCCTCTATTATATGTTGACGTCCATCTCCTGAGTTTTATCTCTATGTCTTCGTCCCTCTCTATCTCTACTGGTTTTTCGGTCTCTCTCCTCCCTATTCTTTTCTGTCTTTTTTTTTGGTATTCTTCTGTGCCTCCTCCACGTCTGTGTGTTTGTTGTTCTTCACTTTGTATCCATTTTCTTTTGCGTCCAGCCCTCTCTGTTTCTTTTTTCTCTTCTTCTCCTGTTATTTTAGCTCCATGTTCTCTGTGTTTTTTTCTCTCTCCTCTCGTTTTCTCTTCCCCCTCTCATGGTAATGATTTACAATCAAATAAAACAAATTAGGAAAATAAAATATTCTGTTATTCCTATTTCGTAATTCCAGTAATTATTCTTCACGTTAACACACTCATCCCGGTCGTTTGTGTTAGGGATAAAGTCTCAGCCATTAGATGATAGTGAGACTTCTCTCTACGTCTTCTTTCATAGCTGGCACAACGAGGTACAAAACGGTTTCCCTTACGAAATCGTGATTGGCAGCTAAAAACATGGCATGAATGGGGGTTGTCTTGTACACCAGGTTGCAGAGGATGCAGGGATGAAAAAATTAGCAGGAAACAATTGCACTTGCATACAGGGAGGTACTGTTCTCAAAATGCAAATGAACAATGCTATGTTAATTATATTTCCATGACGGGGCTGTACGGTTTGTGTCAAGACCGAGGGTTGCACGACGTCGTCTTGTTTGAAAACGAGAGCAAAACATGAGTTATGTCTAAAAGAGAGATGACATCGTTTTGTTTTTGAGCTGAAAGGCAAAAACAAATAAAGAAACAACAATGTAATCCAGCGTGGCTAATTTTCCTTTTTTGATTTAATCCCCGTTCTTCAATTCCTTCAAATCCAGCAAAATTTCTTCTAATTTCATCTTCAATCAACTCCTTATTTTAGCACCTTTTCAATTCAGTCTTTGGTCTAAAAAACATCCTTCAAATTGGCCTGCAATTGGTCTTCAAACTTTAAGCATCTTGCAATTGTGTCCTAGCAAACTCGGGCCAAAATCCTTCTCGCGGTAGGATTCTATACTTTCACACTAGATATTTAAACGGGAATATCTTGAGCTTCTAATATCAAAATCAGGCGATTTAAAAACCCAAATTCATCTACACGTATAAGACTACAACTTTCATGAAGGATTGAAAGTCAGATAAAATCGTTTTGAAGAATAAAATCTGGCTGTAATCTGGTTAGTCAAAATAGGTCTCCTGATTTGATTCGAAAACTGACAATGTCGAGCATCCCACTATGACTGAGAGTCTGACATAAGAACAGTAATCCCTAGGACCCAATAAAGGTGCAAATCAATTATTTAACATGTCATGAATGAAATAATATAGCTGGGATGGTTGGATATTACACGAACCAAGTCAGAATCAAGGTCGAAGTTGAAACAGAGTTGGTTTATAACAGAATTGTGACAGCAACAGAATCAGTTTTCAGTACAAATTTTGAGGGATTTATCTAGCCTTAAAAGACTAGATAAAGAAAGAACGGATATAAACATTATGAAGACTCCTAATTAGCCTAAGAATCCTGACGATTTTGGTAGCAAAGGGGGAAGATAAAGAGAGCAAAAGACAGCTGAAACAGGGTTTGAAAAACCTTTCTTTCTTCTCTGTTTATTTTGTCAATTTTCCAACAACCATGAACTAAACTCCTGCATTTGGTTCAAGAGGGATACACACCATCTCCAGCACGTGGGGCCCAAAAATAGGTAATTTAATTTTCTTAATTAAATGTGTGCATGAGCTTTTTTTTTTTTTTTACATTATAGCCACCACAAAGGTTACAGGGAGATTAGGTAATTCATTTTTTGACATAAAAAAGCTCGATTTTCAATCTATTTTCACCTAAAACACCTAAAAAGCGCTTTAATAACCTAAAAAACTAATCCAATTGGTTCAAAAATACAAAATCAAATCGAAAATAAAAAAACCTCTCTTAACTTTGATCTAGTTTTTCAGGCGATATGAAAGGCCAAAAACACCTCAATGGTATTTCTCTCATTAAGAGGAACAATTTGACACCAAGTTTGCCATTTTTTCCAACTAAATCGGACAAACTGACCTCTTTCTCTTTTCTTTTATTTTTTGATTACTCTGTCTCTCTCTCTCTGTCTCTCTCTCTCCCTCCCTCCCTCCCTCCCTCTCTCTCATTTCTTAAGCTCAGAAACTAAAACACGAAGAAAATAAAGTCCTGGATCAAAATATAAAAACCTTAAAAAAGGTAAAAAGAAATAAATTGAAAAACAAACATTAGGGACTAAATATGCTAAAAAGGTGCCTCAACAATAGTAAAAAATAAAAAGGATGGAGATAGAGAAGACAAAAATATGTTTGGTTGAAGAGACAAATGTAGAGACATAAAAATAAATTTGTCTCTATGACAGTTTTGGAGTGAATTCTTGTTCCAAAATAAGAGGCACAAATAGGACATGTCTCTAGAGATAATATCTATTATTTTTTATTCCTAAAATATCATTGTAAAAAACCCTCAATTGCCAAATTTTCCAACTAAGACATGTAAGAATAAAAATGATTATTATCATAGTTTACAAACTCAACTCAGGAGGTCAATCTAGAGTAAAGCCCGAGTCACTAATCAAGACCTGGGTCACGAATCAGGTTGACCCAATTTAGCGTAAGAATAAAAATAATTATTATAATAGTTTTAAAATCCGATTCAGGAATCGATCTGGGGCAAGGCTCGGGTCACAAGTGAGATTGATTATTGACTCGGGTTAACATAAGAACAAAAATAATTATTATCATAATTTTAAAACCTGATTTGAGGGTCGACCTGGGGTAAGGCCTGGTCGCGTGTTAGGAGGATCAACCCGAGTTGACCCAAGTCAACATAAAATAAAAGTGGTTGTTATCATTGTTTTAAAACTTGATTTTATAGTCAACCTGGGGTAAGGCCCCGGTCATGGATTAGGTGGGTCAATTCGGATTGACTAGGATCAATGTAAGGATAAAATTTGTTATCATTGTAATTTTAAAACCGACTCGGTGATCAACCGGGACAAGACCCAGGTCATAGGTTGAGAGGGTTTTAATTATATTTAATCAAGAAAATTAAATTTGATTTTTCCAAATCAAGCATGATTTAATGTTGGAATCTTTTAAATATTGTGAAAAACCCTTAAGGAAGTTAGTCAAAACAAATAATCAATTCTAACCTTAGATTAACTAAATGTGGAAGGATCACAATGAAAAAAAATAAAAGGATAAAAAAAACATAAAATATTATGCGAATCCATAATGTTTCCTCTAAGAAGGAACAATATTTTACTAAGCCCGTTTAGTTTTTTTAATATATATAGAATGGGAAAAAAAGGACATATTTATTGTTCATCCCTTACCTATTCCAATACCATAGCTAGTTACAATTACAAAGGAATTTAAAAGAGGTGGGGAAAACACTTTAGCTATTCTCACACAACACTATTTTCATTTTGTTTTGGTATTTTAAGTATTTTCTACCAAACTTTCAATTTCATCATTTTACATCGTATTGATTAGAAATTGAGCTTGACAATTTATTTTTATTTGTTTTATATGAGGCTATTGTGGTGTCAAAAAACATCATGATATTAAGTAGATGATTGATTTTACAAAATAAAATTTAGTTTTATTGTTTAAAAAAACTAAAACTAAAAGGACCAAATTTGATATTGAGGCAAGACTGGAGATTTTTTTTAATTGTTCATGCGACATGTTTTTAAAATTTTGGCCTCTAGAACTTTTTTGTTTTCATTTTTGGTCTTTTTTTGAAGATTTTATGTTTTGGTTCAAAACATTATTTTAGTCATTGCGTTTGAGATAGGAGAGAGAATCGCTGAAAAACAACGAAGAGGAGATAAAGTTGTCGGTTGTTCACATTCTGACAATAAAAAAGTCGATCTTAATATTAATGATTCCATTTATAAGAGTACCCGCCCCATCTTGCTAGAAAGGTAGTTGTGGGTTTAAGAGTTTTTTTTTTTGCTGATTTTTGGTTTTTTCCTGATTAATGATTGTTTTGAGGTTAGATATGGATCTATTGAATGTTTCTTAGGTCATTTTTAAGTGGAAAACAAGTTGAAAATGAGTATTTTTGGTCCAAAAGATTAGAGACATATTTTTTTAGCTACTTGAGATGGCTAGAAAAAAAAAACGAGTGAATAATGCATCGTCTACTTTCTTTAAAAAAATAAAAATAGGCAAATGATTTGTTGTCCGTCCATTTTAAGAAAGAAAAAAAATTGCCCAAGCATGTGGGCCTAGCCTTACACGCCTCCATGCTTGGCGTTCTTTTTAATGGGTAAGGTGTACTAGCCCGCATAGGGCCATACGCGTGTTCTTTTTTTGGCTTTATGTTTTTTTTCTTCATTTTTAATTATAATTCATTAAAATTAATCAACTAAAAATTTGTTGGGGATATTATTTTATTAAATATATTTTTTTTGGATGAAAATATAGTACTTTTTTTATAACATTAGAGAACATTTATTTTTTGTACATTGGCTTTCCTTTGCATGCTATTTTTATAAATTTTATTCAATGGCTTTCCTTTGCATGCTATTTTTATTATCATATAACTAAATAAAAAATAGATTAAAAATAAACAAATTTATTAAAACTAATAAGGTTGATGACCTAGGTTAATCTGTTTCAACTCAAAACATCATTGTCTCAATATATGGGCTATTGCAATGAAACATCCTAATGGAAATGTTTTATATTCCTAAAATTTAAATTTATAAAAAGAAAAATAAAAAGCTCCATCATAAACTTTTCGAGGCATGTTTTGGTGAGTGAGGATAAACACTGAAAACGAGCAACTTTGTATAATGCATGTTACATTTTTATAAGTGTTAGACAAGTAATGATCATCTTTTTGCATACCATTCTCTCTCCCTCTCTCTCTAAATTATAGGCAATCATCTTTTAGGTACGTAGACATGTTTTGGAAAAAAATACGTTCAAGTTTGACATATTCTAATCTTTTAAGATCATGTCAATATAGAGCATTTTGTACTACCACTTATGTACATTCAAGTTTGACAAATTCTCGTAAATTTTGAAGCATAACCCTTATCTTATTCATGTCCCACTCATCTATCACTTATGTACGAGTCCTTTTGCAAAAGTAAACTGTATAAAAGGCCTCTTAACTATTAATCTACTTTCATGAAAAAAGTTTTTTTTTGTGATGATGAGGAATTTGGGCCACACGTGTAACTAAAATTGAAACAAAAATCATGAACTCGATTGATGTTTCAAATTATCAAGGCAAAGGGTGTTTTGTTTTTTCTTTAATGCCACATAATTTCAAATAAGATAGCCCCAATTTTATAAACGAAAGACTAAATTTTATGTTAATTGCATGTTCAAATAAGGATTCACTTTCTTTGAAGAAATTTGAAGTAAAAGGGATAACTTTAGAGATAATAGCTACAGGCCATAAATTATGCTTTAATCTCCTCTAACTCGTCATAAGACCACCGATTGATAATTTGCTCTTTTCTCTCATATGAGAATTTCACTTTGCAATTCAATCAATCATGTTGTTTACCAAAAACTCAATAAGTTATCATAAATTAAGAATGAGTACCTTTTTGACAAAGTATTGAGCAAACTTTTACAAATTTGAACCTTTCAACATCTAGTTAATTGACTTCAAAGGTTAAAGGTGAAGTGGTTGGGTAGTAGCTAATTAGCTCCTGCAAAACAAGTCATATGTGTAGTATAAAGGACCCTTCAATGTGTATGTTAACATATTCATAAAAGGAATGTAGCTTTAAAGGTTGTGTGTTATATGTTGCATAAGTAATGAATACGGATGATAAATGCAGGAGATGTAGAGGAAGATAATGTATTTTGTGTGTGTGTGTGAGAGAGAGTTCATGAGCTTAAAACTTTATTTGATGATTAATTCATGTTTATATATCCATGTATCACTTTAACTTGTATGAAGTGAAGGAAAAGAAATTATAAAAATAAACTATGCAGTTTATAGTATGAGTAATTATATACAATGATAGCCCTTAAGGGTGGATGGTGACACTATTGAAAGTAAAAAAGGCATCTTGATAGGACAAATTCTAGAAAGAGTATACCTTAATGTTATTTTATTGGTTTAGTGATGATAAGAAGGTCACATTAGCATTAAATGCTAAGTACCTATGAAATACAGGGTTGATGAGCACGAGTTGGCCTAGTGGTTGGGTTTGGCTTGAGACCTTGAGCCTAACCATTTATCAATGAAAGTTGGGTTCAAGTACCATTATCCCAATCCATTATTAGAATATTGGGTTCCTAAGGTCTAACCCTAAACCTTATGATTATGAAGCTTTTTTTTATATAGTAGGTCCCTATAAGTTCTAATTACAAGCCCAAGCCCACACTTAGAAGAGGTAGGTTTAGACAATCTATACCAAACCCATATCCTTTGAGTTCAGGTCTGTTTGGGCCTATGCCTATTAATAGTTGACACGATCAAAAGATTGATGTCTTATCCCAAGTGCAGGAGTGTCGAAGTAATAAATAACCCAGTAAGACCGGGTCGAACCACATGGAGGTGAACTATATAAAATTATAAACAATAAATGAAAAGGAGTTGAAGAGAACTTTTGAGATGTAATATTGATGTAAGGATTAAACAAGGATAAAACAATTGTCAAGGTTAGAGGATCCACTAATGATATTTCAAACAAGTATAATATAACTTGTTTTGTTACTCAACTGGAAACCACACACAAAGAAGGTTCCAATCGGATTATAAATTATTAACATGATTATATTAATTATCTTATTCAAATAATGCTAATACTTGTAAATGTTGTCAGGTATTCATGATGTTAATTTATGTTAACAACAAATTAAATTCCTTTCATAACACATGTATCGGTTATACCATACAGTTGGTTATGAAAGGATCAAGTATTTGTTGTACTAAGGGTTATACAACATAAATCTAGATTAACCATTTAACAAAACATGTTAGTATCAAACATTAAAGTTTATGTTGAGTTTACACTATACTTATTCTTACACCATTAGTGTAACCTTTTCACCTTGACATAATAAACTTAACTAAACATTATAAATAAGAGAAACATAGATAAACAAGATAAGAACATAATTATATAAGTATAGTAAAGGAAATGAAAGCATAAATAAGAGATTAAAGAAAATATAACATGGAATAAAACTTGAACATTACAAAATAAAAATAAAGAGAGCAAGAGCAAGATCTTGATCTGAAAACCAAGATGTCTAAATGCATGACAAATGCCTCATTTTATAGGCTAAAATTCAGAACTATTGATTTGATGACTAATTGTTAAGTGGGTGGCCACATCTTGACTTGGTGACAATCCTTATCTTCTTGTCTGAACAAAACGTCATTGCTAAAATCAGAATTTGAATAGATAGTCTGCATGAATGTTCTGGGAAATTATCTCAGCTTTCCAACAAAACAAGAATCGACACATTTGGACTTCTAGAACTCGAGATATAGGTTGAACACTGAACAATGTCTGGGCTGTAGGACAGATTTCGACTTCTCTGTTATTGCTATCATTTGAACTCGAAAATGACACTTTTAAATCTTGGACTCTCATGAAAGTTTTAGGCCTATGTCTTAGCTTTCCATACATATAAACCAGACCTAAATCCAAGTTATACAGCTCCAGTTATGATCCCATAACCGAATGATGTTCCAGTTTGGACTGAACCAACATCTCTTTTCTAAGCTTAACCATCTCTTTTTCTTCTCAATTTCAGTAGTTAAACTCATCAATCAATCATTTGATTTATGTGATAGGCCTGCATTTAAAATGAACATTTACCATAAATTAAAGGTATCTTATATTATTAGACTTGTTATTATAAAACATGCTCTAGTTAAAAAGTTATTGATACTTCAAGTGCAAAATGATGATATAAAACCTTGATAAAAATACACTTTTAAGTACTAATCAATAGTCCCCTTAGTTTTTAAGATTCATGTGACTTAAAAACTTAGATTACATTTGGTCTACATATTCAAGGGTTATATTATTTTCTTGTGCCATCATAACTACAAGTGGGGAAGAGAAATGGCTATTTGTGTTCATGAAAGGGAGGCATGCATGGGAAAGAGGTGAAAATCTACCTATTTTGAAATTTTAAATTTTAAACTAACAAAGGGACACCATGCGTATAGATCAATGGAGCCTTGATTAATGAAGGGAGGCCTATATAAAATATATGAAAACCTTTCTTTATTATAAATTCATATTTCAAAAGACTTTCTTTTTGTCTCCTCTAGTGTTAGAGGTTTTCTAGCTAAGACCTTTATTGTTTAGGCACTAGACCTCGATAAAACACAATCTAGGTTAGTATTGTTCGATGTAAACAAATTCTAAGGTGTGATTTGGAGATCGAAGATCATTGGAATACAACTCTAATGAAGTTAAAAATTTCTCTTTTGGTTAAAAAAAATGTTAGCTTCTAATTTATGAGAAAATGAATTTAAATAGGCTAGCAAATGGATTTAAAGAGTCAACTAGTGGGGCGACCCTAGGAAGAGATGGATTAAAGCCTTGGAGGCTCAGACCAAGAGAAAAAGATAAGGTTAGGCAAGATAAGACTAGAACAAGATAAGAGGGGCCATACAAGTTCAGGCACAATAATATTAGAGATAAAGGTAGGGGACCCTTATGGAGACTAGGGGACACCCTCAGAGGACAATTAGATAGTCTAGAGATTATTTAAAGGACATTTAACCTACCACATCCACTTTAATTCAAGTTGCATATGTTAATTCTTGATTAGGGATATGATACATAACAAAAATTCCTTTTCGCATAAAAAGTGTTAGCAAACAGACTGAAGGGGACTTATATAGATTGGTTAAAGATAACAATATATATTTGCATGTTTTATGTATAAGTATGAGTTATTTCTTATTGGCTTAGTTATCCATTATAATATTTGTGTAAGCTAGTTATACCAGAATAAAGAGGTAATATTTGCCTCCTTAAAGAAGTATATAAGAAACCTTAGAGAGGATTCGTCCCTTGAATATTTTAGTGTTGTTACTAATTGATGGGATATACCGAAGGGGACCTAGTTTTACACATTCTCTCATAGGCTTAAGAGTTTCATGGAAGAGATTTTCCAGGGAAAAGTTATTCATGTAAACGAGTGGAGTGGAGA
>Ga0307515_10025599_pt1 | contig 10200 bp, 7 predicted proteins | sample 17_EM_MG_FD_194513 | JGI IMG/M metagenome (GOLD analysis project Ga0307515, IMG submission 194513) | Populus trichocarpa ectomycorrhiza microbial communities from riparian zone in the Pacific Northwest, United States - 17_EM | ecosystem: Host-associated > Plants > Roots > Unclassified | place...
GTTGGCGACCGCGGTGGTGACCTCGGCGATGTCGCGGACCTGGTTGGTCAGGTTCTTCGCCATCTGGTTGACGTTGTCGGTCAGCTCCTTCCAGATCCCCGATACGTCCTTGACGTCGGCGGTGACGCCGAGCGTGCCCTCCGTACCGACGAGCCGGGCGACGCGGGTGACCTCGGCGGCGAACCGGTTCAGCTTGTCGACCGTGGCGTTGATCGTGTTCTTGAGCGACAGGATCTCGCCCTTGGCCTCGACGCCGATCTTCTTCGACAGGTTGCCGCTGTCGATCGCGGTGACGACCTCGGCGATGTTGCGGACCTGCGAGGTCAGGTTCGACGCCATCGAGTTGACGTTCTGGGTCAGCTCGCGCCACACCCCGGAGACATCCGCGACCTCGGCCTGGCCGCCGAGCACGCCCTCGGTGCCGACCTCGCGGGCGACGCGCGTCACCTCGGCGGCGAACGAGCTCAGCTGGTCGACCATGATGTTGATCGTGTTCTTGAGCGACAGGATCTCGCCCTTGGCCTCGACGGTGATCTTCTTGCCGAGATCGCCGGACGCGACGGCCGAGGTCACCTCGGCGATGTTGCGGACCTGGAACGTGAGGTTGTTCGCCATCGAGTTGACCGACTCGGTCAGCTCGCGCCACACGCCGGACACGCCGCGCACCGTCGCCTGACCGCCGAGGCGGCCCTCGGTGCCGACCTCGCGGGCGACGCGCGTCACCTCGTTGGCGAACGCGCGCAGCTGCTCGACCATCGTGTTCATCGTGTTCTTGAGCTCGAGGATCTCGCCCTTGACGTCGATCGTGATGGTCTTGGTCAGGTCGCCCTGGGCGACCGCGGTGGTGACGCGCGCGATCTCGCGGACCTGCGACGTCAGGTTCGACGCCATCAGGTTCACCGAGTCGGTCAGGTCCTTCCACACGCCGGACACGCCCTGGACCCGGGCCTGGGCGCCGAGCTTGCCCTCGCCGCCGACCTCCTGGGCGACGCGGGTCACCTCGGAGCCGAACTGCGACAGCCGGGCGACCATGCCGTTGACGATCCGGGCGTGGCGCAGGAACTCGCCGCGGCGCGGGCCTTCGGCGCCGTCGAGCTCCATGGTCTCCTCGAGGTCGCCGCGCGCCACCGCGGTGACCACGCGCGCGATCTCGTTGGCGTGGCCGGTGAGGTCGCTGATCACCTCGTTGACCGCCTGGACGTAGTCGGCCCAGCCGCCCGCGAGGTTGAACCGCCGCATCCGCTTGGCCGCCTGGCCCTGCTTGCCGACCGCGCCGGACACGTCGCTGGCCTCGTCGCGGATGGTCTTGACCATCTCGACGATCTCGTTGAAGGTCTCGGCGATCTGGCCGTCGACGCCGACCAGATCCTCGCGCATCTTGGTCGAGAAGTCGCCGCGCCTGAACGCGCGCAGCGCCGACAGGATCTCGCGGTGCTCGAGCCCCGGCGGCGCCGCGGCGCGCTCGGGGTGGCTCCCGTTGGGCGTGGGGGCCCGCGCCGGTTCCCTCGCGCCGGCCTTCCGGCCCTTGCCGTTCTTCGGCGGCTCGAAGGTGTTCATGCTTCCTCGGCGCCGTACAGCGCGCGGAGGATCTTGTCCGCGCTCGCTGGCTTGACGATGTGGGCGTCGAACCCGGCCTCGAACGCAGCGGCCCGATCGCTGGCCTGGCCGTAGCCGGTCATCGCGATCAACCGGGGCTTGTGGTCGACGAGTTGCTCGCGGATCGTGCGCGCGACCTCGTAGCCGTCCATGTCGGGCAGGCCGATGTCGATCAGCGCGACGTCGGGCCTCTCCGCGACGATCAGCTCGATCGCGGCGGGGCCGTCACCGACCACGCTGACCTGGTGGCCGCGGAGGCGGAGCAGGTCGGCGACGAGGTCTCGCAGGTCAGGCGCGTCGTCGCACACGACCGCGCGCAACGGACGATCGAGTGGGCCGGTCTTGGTGCGCATAGGTTTGAGCTTCTCCAGGGTTGCGTCGTCGACGAGCGGGAGCCTGATCTCGAACGCCGCGCCCTTGCCCTGGCCAGCGCTGGTCGCGCGCACGGTGCCGCCGTGCAGCTCGATCAGCCGCTTGACCAGGCCCAGGCCCAGGCCGAGCCCGCCAGCGCCGTCGGGGGTGACCCGCTCCTGCACGAACATGTCGAAGATCTTGGGCAGCAGATCGGCCGGGATGCCGCGGCCGTTGTCGGTGATCCGGACGAAGCCCTCGAGGCCGATGCTGCCCCAGTCGATCAGGAGCAGGCCGCCGGGCTCGGTGTACTTCGCCGCGTTGTGGATCAGGTTGCACACGCACTGGATCAGCCGGACCGGATCGCCGTGGACGATCGTGGCGTCGCCGTGACCGGTGATCTCGACGCGGTGGCCGCGGGCGTCGATCGCGGCCTTGCACGACGCGAGCGCCTCGTCGATGATCGCGTCGAGGTCGACCGGCTCGCGGCGCAGCTCGAGCTTGCCCGCGGTGAACCGCGCGACATCGAGCAGGTCGTCGACCAGCCGGGTGATGTGCTGGACCTGGCGCTGCACGATCCTGCGGATCCGCGGCGGCACCGGCTGATCGGGCTCGTGCTCGAGGACCTCGACCGCGGTCTGCAGCGGCTGCAGCGGGTTGCGCAGCTCGTGGGCGAGGATCGCGAGGAACTCGTCCTTGCGCCGATCGGTCTCGGCGAGCTGCAGCATCTGGCGCTCCATGACCTCGGTCTCGAACCGCCGGCGCTGGGCCAGGAGCTCGCGCTCGTGGGCGCGGGCCTGGGCCTGGCGCAGCTCGTCGGCCTTGATCGCGAGCTCGATCGTGCGCTCCTGGAGCTGGACGAACACGGTGGCCTTGGCGCGCAGCACCTCGGGCCGGACCGGCTTCATCAGGAAGTCGAACGCGCCGAGCTCGTAGCCGCGGATCACCGCGTCGTTCTCCCACGACAGCCCGGTGATGAAGATGATCGGGGTGGCGCGGTTGCGCTCGCGGGTACGGACCAGCTTGGCGGTCTCGAATCCGTCCATCCCGGGCATCGCGACGTCCAGGATGATCAGCGCGAAGTCCTGCTCGAGCAGCCGGCCGAGGGCCTCGATGCCGGAGCGGGCGAGCACCATCTTGCGGGCCAGCGGCGACAGCGCGGCCTCGATCGCGACCAGGTTGGTCTGGTTATCGTCCACGACCAGGATGTCGCGGCCGTAGCTGACTCGTAGTGGCTCGTCCGCCTGTTCTGGCAACAGCGGCGGCTGGGGCGCGGGCGGCGTCGGTGAGGTCGGCATGGACAGGCGAGGGCCTTTCCCCTTACGGGCGACACCGTGGATCGAAGACACGGACCGCGCGAAGACGAGACAATTTCACCACCAATAGACGACCTAGTGCATGCCATGTGCCCGAGGGCCCAACGCCTGTTTCTCGGGCCTTTTGGAGCACACCACCGTGCGAGCGCGCTCGGTGTGCACCAACGCTCGGTGCGCGCTGGTGCCGCAGCTACGAAGAAGCGTCGGGAACGAGTAGCCGATCGAGCGACATATCGACCCGGCTCTGCACCAGGCGCACGATGGAGTCGACCTCGCTGGTGGCGATCTGGAGCCGCGCCGCCAGCTCGCTGCGGATGGTGTCGCCCAGCAGCTCTCGGGCATCGCTGAGCCAGCGCGCCGCGGTCGCGCGGTGCACCCCGTACAGCTTGCCGACCTGATCGATGCTCCAGCCGTCGATCAGCTGGTAGCGCAGCAGGGCGCGCGCCCTGCTGTCGAGCCGGGTCAGGGCCGCGCGCAGCGCCGCGTCCACCGTCTCGCGGTACTGCGCGCGCAGGATGGCGAGCTCGGGGTCGTCGTGCGGCAGCATGCGGTCGAACACGTCGCCGTCGTCGACCGCGATCTCGCGCCGGCCGCGGTTGATCGCGCGGATCAGGGCGCGCGTCGCGCTGACCCGGAGGTAGCCGCGGAGGTCGCCGCGACCGGCGTAGTCGCGCAGCGCCGCGCCGCGGTCGAGATCGTCGACCAGGAGGATCCGGCGGAGCTCGGCGTGGACCTCGGCGGCCTGATCGGGCGACGCCCGCAGCCTGGACGCGGCGTGGCGAAGCTCGCGGCCGACCAGGTCGTCGAGCTGCGTGATCGCCGTGGTGTCGCCGTCGCAGCACGCGATCGCGAGGTAGACGTCGCCGCCGTGGATCGCCTCGAGCGCGGCCGCGGTGACCTTGCCGTCGGCGCCGGCCGCGATCCGGCGCGCCAGCTCGTGCGCGAACCGCGCCGGCGCGATCTTGGACGCGGGCCACGCCGCGCGGGCGGCTTCCCACTGCGCGACCAGGGTGGTCACGACCCGGGCCTCGTCGACCGTGAGCTGGTCGCGGACCGGCTCGGCCAGCTCGGCCATGAAGCCCTGGTGCAGCGCGGAGCGCAGGTCGTCCACGCCGCGAGCATACCCGACCGGATCGCTACCTCCGCGGCGATCTGCGCGGTCCGGGCGCCGCGCGGCCGGCGCCGCGCGGGGCCGGGCGACGCGCGGCCGGCGCGGTCAGCAGGCCGGGACCAGGTCGCGGGCTGCGAAGAACTCGTCGACCAGGCCCTGCCAGGCCCGGGCGTTCTCGGGCGGCCCGCACTTGAACGCGCGGCGCGAGACCTTGCCGGCGGCGAGCATCTCGCCCTGCTCCTTGAAGTAGCGGACCGCGAGCTCGGCCGCGTACTCGTGCACCGCGTTGCCGTTGTTCTGCTGGAACGCATAGAACGTCCCGCCGCGCACCATCGTGTTGTTCGGCGCGTACGGCGCGAGGCAGGTCACGGTCGGCGCCTTGCCGCAGCGGGCGAGGATCCGGTCGTAGTCGGACTGCAGCTGCCGGCCCGACCAGTCGCGGTGGTCCTCATCGTTGAGGTGGAACAGCTCGTGGAACAGCGTCTCGCGCACGCCCGCGGCGCTGGTCAGCAGCGAGCCGGCGACGTTGTACTCGATCGCCCAGCTCGTCGCGTACGCGCTCGGCGTCCGCTTTTTGACCGAGCGCACGAACCGGAAGGCCAGGCCGCGCCAGCGGTAGCGCGGCGGGTCGCGCTCGGCGAACGCGTCGTGGAAGAACCGGTCGATCGATCGCATCGCCTCGGCGACCCACACCAGGTGCTGGCGGTGGCCGCCGATCGGCAGCTGCGGCACCAGGTGGATCTGTCCGCGGTAGCCGCCGTCCATGAGCTCGTCCGGGCCGACCCCGGCGAGGTCGCCGCTGTCGTTCCACAGCGCGAGCGCGAGCCGCCGGGCCCGGGCATCCGGCTGGTAGGCGCGCTCGATCAGGCACGCCACGTCCTTGCAGTCGTCGAACCCCGGCAGCAGCGCGCGGGCGTGCGCGAGATCGATCGTGGGGGCCGGCGGCGGCGTGGCCGCGGCGGTGGCCCGGGCCGCGGCACCAGCCGGGGGCGGCGGCGTCGCCGGGGCGGCGGGGACCGGCGCGGCGGCGGCCAGCCACGCCAGAACGCTGACGACCACGCTGACCACCACGCTCACTGGGCGCATCCCGCCGATCGTAGCCGGTGATCGCGCCCGTTCCAGCCGGATCTGATACGCTCCATCGCGCGGCGCCACCTGTGCCAGTGGGGTTGCCGGGGCAACCCGAGCGCGATCGGCGGATCGTCGCTGAGTCTCTGGGAGAATCTGGAGGATCTGGGATTCTCGTCATGCCGTCGTTTCTGGTTCCCGACGATTTTCGCGCGTTCCTGCGCTCGGTGGTCACCGAGCTCGACGCCCACGACGACGCCCGGCTGGTCGACGTCGAGGACGCGTTCCGCGACGACTGCGGCTACGGCGGCCGGGTCGACGGCGCGTTCCGGTTTCACTACCTGACCCGCGACGGCGTCCACCGCTGGAGCCTCGCGCTGTCCGAGGACGAGATCCGCGCGATCGCCGATGGCCTGCAGATCGAGGCCGAGGGCGAGCGCTCCGAGGTGTCGCGCACCCACCAGCGCCAGCCCTCGGGCGATCCGCTGCTGATCTGGGGCGCCTACAACGACGACGCGCTGGCCGTGCGCAACCTCGATGACCTGATCGCGGCGCTCGAGACCCTGCGGCTGGCCGCGCTCGACGATCCGCGCGTCGTCCGGATCTGGTCGCCGAGCGACGACCAGCTCGTCGCCGTGGTGTGGCGCGACCACTGCGCGCTCTACGTCATCGAGTCGATCGACGGCTATGCGACCTCGACCGGCGATCCGCAGCGCACCGACGCGTTCGAGGTGCTCGACCACGACGGCAACCCGCTGGTCGTGCCGTGGGCCGACTGCGTCGCGTGGCCGGCGGCGTGCCGCGCGCTGATCCGGTTCGCCGCGCACGGCGACCTCGGCGCCGAGATCGCCGTCGAGGGCCGGATCCCCAGCCAGCTGCTGATGCACGGCGAGCTCGATCGCCAGGCCATGCTCGCGATGCGCGCCACGCCGGCCCGCGAACCCGCGCGCTCGAGCCTGCCCCGGCTGACTCCGCAGCCGGTGCCGGTCGCGGTGCCCGAGAGCGCCGACGCCACCGCGCCGGTCGAGCGCATCCGCCCCGGCGTCGCCGAGCTCGCGGCGTGGGGCCGCCGGCTGGTCCAGCTGCTGTTCGCGCGCGAGCTGATCGAGCTCGGCGACGGCCCGGGCATCGACGAGATCTGCTACCAGCTCAGCGGCCTGCTCCAGGCCCACGGCGAGGAGGCCGAGCACTCGCTCGAGACCGCCGAGTGGCTGGCCAACGAGATCGGCTCGATCCGCGGCGTCCGCAAGCTGTTCGCGACCGGCGGCGACCTCCAGCTCGTGCTGCGCCGGTCGCGCGAGGGCGCCTGACGGCGTCTCGCCTCGCGCGGTGACCCGCAATTCCTGCGCGCCGCCCCGGCGCCGGCGGATTATGCTTGGCCGCATGTGTCGCAACATCCGCCCGCTGTTCAACTTCGAGCCGCCCGCGACTGACGACGAGATCCACGCCGCTGCCCTGCAGTACGTCCGCAAGGTCAGCGGCACCCGCAAGCCGAGCGAGCACAACGCCGATCCGTTCGAGCGCGCCATCGCCGAGATCGCCGAGGCCACGCGTCGGCTCGTCGACTCGCTCGAGACCACGGCGCCGCCCAAGAACCGCGAGATCGAGGCCGCCAAGGCGCGCGAGCGCAGCGCGCAGCGCTACGGCTAGCTGGTCCAGCGGACGCGGACGCGCGGCGGCGGGTTGGGCGGCCGGGGGTGGTCGAGGTAGGCGCGGATGGACGGCCGCTCGATGGTGCGGTCGAGGAAGCCCTGCGCGGCCGGCGGCAGGGCATGGCCGCAGCGACCGATCCGCCACAGCGCGAAGGCCAGATCGGCGTGGGCGATGTTCCAGTCGACGAGCTCGCCGGCGGCGGACAGCCGGCCCACGAGGTCGATCAGCTCGCCCGCGTCGCGCGCGGCCTCCGGCGACAGCGCCGGCAGCGGCGGGTCCTCGCGGTAGATCGAGAACTGCCAGGGCCGCTCGGCGCGCAGCGCCCGCAGGTCGAACCGGATCCACGCCATGATCTGGCGCGCCCTGGCCCGGGCCTGCGGTGCCGCCGGCAACAGCCGCGCGTGGTCCGGCGGCGGGAAGGCGTCCTCGAGGTACTCGATGATCGCCAGCGACTCGGTCAGCCAGAAGTCGCCGTGCTGCAGCGCCGGGATCCGCGGGATCGCGGTCTGCTCGCGCAGCGCGGCCGGCACGCCCTGGCCCTCGCGCAGCAGGGCGCGCGCGGTGGTGAACTCGAGCTGCTTCTCGGTGAGCGCGACGAAGCAGCTCGCGTCCCAGTTGCTCGTGAAGTAGCCGTCGACAAACAGCGTCAGCTGGCGCGCCTGCACGCCACCAGCATACCCGGCCCCCGGTCAGTTACACGACTGGTGACACACCGAGGACACCTCGCTCACGCACCGGGTGTCCCACGAGTTGCTGCAGCAGAACGAGTCTGCCGCGCAGACCTGGGCGGCGCAGGTGTCGCACGACGCGGTGAGCTTGCCGCCGGTCGCGCAGATCGGGTGGGCGCAGGTACCGCCGCCGCAGCTCTGGTGGCAGACCGAGGCGACCTCGTTGACGCAGGTCGCGTCCCACGAGCTGCTGCAGCAGAACGAGTCCGCCGCGCAGATCTGGGCGGCGCAGGTGTCGCACGACGCGGTGAGCTTGCCGCCGGTCGCGCAGATCGGGTGGCTGCACGAGCCGCCGCCGGTGCAGGTGCCGCCCGGACTGCAGGTCTGGCCCGAGCCGCAGGTCCCGCATGAGCCGCCGCAGCCGTCGTCGCCGCAGGTCTTGCCGTTGCAGGTCGGCACGCAGGTGCCGCCGCCGCCGAGCACGGAGCCGTTCGGCGAGCCGATGCCGGTCGGGCCATCCCAGCCCGCGCCGGCGTTGCACAGCGCGGTGCCGCAGTTGCCGTTCTTGCCGGTCGTGACGTCGAAGAACTGCGAGGCGTGCTGGTACGAGTACGCCGCGTTGTTGGCGCCGATGCCGTAGGCCGCGTAGATGCCGGCGACCAGCGGAGCCGCCGCGCTGGTGCCGCCGATGACGACCCAGCCGCCGGCGCCGGCGTTGAACACCGCGAGGCCGGTGTTCGGGTTGGCGACCGCCGAGACGTCGGACGCGGTGCGCTTGCCGCACGCCGCCGCCGGCACCGCCGACTGGTAGCTCGGCTTGGCGGTCACCGCGCTGCACGAGCTGCCCGCGCCGGTCCACGCGCCCTCGGTCCAGCCGCGGGTCGCGGTGGTGGACTTGACGAGGCTGGTGCCGCCGACCGCGACCACGTGCGCCGAGGTGCTGGGGTAGTCCGGCTGGGTGTTGACGCCGTCGTCACCGCTGGCGACGAAGATCGCGACGCCCGGGTGGGCGAAGAACTGCGAGTCCAGGGTCGCGTCCGTACCGTCCGACGGTCCGCCCCAGCTGTTGCTGATGACGTTGGCGCCCATGCTGGCCGCCGCGTTCTGCGCGACGAACAGGCCGCTGCTCTGATCGTCCTGGGCCTCGACCAGGATCAGCTTGCACAGCGGGCACGCCGCGCTCGCCATGTCGAGGTCGAGGGCGGCCTCGACCGTCCAGTCGTCGTTCGGCGGCGCGTTGCCCGGCAGCGGCGAGGTCGCGCCGTTCTGGTTGACGATCTTCAGGCAGCCGTTGGCCTTGGTGCACGGCGGCAGGCCGAACTGGCTGCGGTAGGTCGCGAGATCGCTATCGGCGTTCGGATAGTTGAAGGCGTCGACGATCGCGATGATCTTGCCGGCGCCCTTGGTGGTGTCGATCTTGTACGCGCTCTTGAGATCCGCCGGGCCGAGGCCGGACGGCGTGGCGAACGGCTTGATCCGACTGTTCACGTCCGCGCGGACGCGCGCCTTGCAGCTGTACACGCCGCCGTTGCACACGCCGATGTGCGGCTGCTCCTGGATCGTTCCGAGCTCGTCGACCTGACGATCACCCTGGTCCTCGCGTTCAGCGGTGGCGCAGCTTGCGAGGAACAGCGCGCCTGCGGCCATGGAGGCCACGGTGAAGAGAGATCGGAAGGCAGTCATGGCGCCGACGTGGTTCACCGCGGGTGCCAAGGAGCGGGTGCGCGAGTTGTGCAGCTGCGTGCGCCTTCACGGGCGGGCAACCGCCGCTCACCGACCGCGAACCGCCGGACACACCGCGGCGTATAAAATGTAGTCCAATGCGCACTTATCGATTTCCACTTTCGATAGAGTAAGCCAATGTGCGTATCCAGGCGCCACCTGACGCAAATTTATGCAGGGGTCGGAGCCTCATGTGAAAGAGGCTATGTTATTGTTAAGATGATCTTTAAGCACAATCGCTGCGCCAACCAGTCACGCGGCGACGCTGGTAGCCTCTGCGTTCATGTAGGTCTCTCACCGATTCTTACTCATCTGATGCGACATGCGGCGACGCGATGCAAAGCAACGTGGCCGCAACAGGCCCGTCCGTCTGGCGGGCGTAGAGTCGGCGCATGCTCGATGAGTCGATGAACCAGTGGCTGCGAGGACTGCTCGATCGCCATGGTGCGATCGCGGGCACAGTCCACGTCGTCCGCGGCGATGCCCTTGAAATCTCTGCTGCTCACAATATCCCACCCAAGGTGGTGGAAGTGACCGCCAAGATCCCGCTCGGCAAGGGCATGGCGGGGCTGGCCTGGCAGCACGACAAGCCGATCTCGACGTGCAACCTCCAGGAGGACGACTCCGGCGCGGTCAAGCCGGGCGCCAAGGCGGTCGATGGCAAGGCCGCGGTGGCGCTGCCCGTCCACGAGTCGTCCGGCGTGGTCCGCGCGGT
>Ga0307515_10025600_pt1 | contig 10200 bp, 4 predicted proteins | sample 17_EM_MG_FD_194513 | JGI IMG/M metagenome (GOLD analysis project Ga0307515, IMG submission 194513) | Populus trichocarpa ectomycorrhiza microbial communities from riparian zone in the Pacific Northwest, United States - 17_EM | ecosystem: Host-associated > Plants > Roots > Unclassified | place...
ATTTGGCGCTAAATGCTAGTACTTAGTAATAAATGCCGCATTTAGCTGCTAAATGCTAGAAAATGCTAAAATGGCAGAAAAGTAAAATTAGATGCTGGTAAATTTTTTCCTGACGAAGTTGGTATAGTACTAAGTTGGAGCAATATATAAAGAAACTAAGTAAGGCTTAAGTTATATACTAAGAAGATACTATAAGTATAGCAAAAAGCTATAGAGCCTAGAAAGTAAAAGGCTAGCAAATTATATAGTATAGAATTATAAAATAGAGTTAGAACTAAAAATAAGTCTAAGGTTTTTTCTAACCTATAAGCTTATATAAGAAGAGTTAAGAGCACTTAAGAAGTTTATTTAAGAAAGCTTATAAAAGGAATACATTAGACCATTATAATTATTAGTAGGTGTTCGTACTAATTTAATAGTACGAGTGAGTCGTATCCAGGGGCATGAAATACGTATAGTATTGTATGCTTATTTGGATGGTGGTGACTATCTCTTATATTAAAGCAGACTACGTGGTCTATATACTAATACGTCTCCCCCTAATTAGTTAGTGCTTTGTAAGTGCACTAAACGCGTAAACGCGTACCTGGCATACCAAACGCGTAGGCACGCGGTTAGTACGACAGGTGCTATAATTATATACTAGCGATACTTGAAAAATAAAACCACTTATATATAGTCTCCGTAATTGCTTTAATAAAACTATAGAACACAAAAGAAAATACATAGGAGACTCCTCCTAAGGTACCTTCTGGGCTGCCTTCCAAACGGTGCCCTAAGCTAGCCGTAAGTCCTGCTTACGGTCCATAAAATGAACCGTACGGCCTTTTAACGGGCCGTAAGTCAGATCTTAAGGGCCGCCAAGGCGCTAGTGCTAAGCGAGCCAATGGCGATTTTCTATCCCGGGGATGGAAAATCGTAATTGGTTAATTTAACTACTATGGCAGAATAATAGACCGTATAAGCCGTACGGCCTTCTAACGGGCCGTAGACGTACTATAGGTGCTTCGTTAGTCTCGTTCCACCTATTCTATAACTTTTAGGTTGAGCTTATTCGTGTCAATTAGGGTTTTAAGGGCTTGACACGGCTTTGCCTTAGTTATAGCATCTACTAGGTTATTTCCGCCGCTAATCTATTTAACCTCCGTAATCTTACGTTGTTCGTAGGCCTAGCGTAAGCATATTAGGTCGACCATAAGCCTCTTCTCTTATGTCGTACCTAGTTTGACTAGGCAGTCGTAGAGGGACTTTAAATTGGTATATAGAACTAGGGGTAACTGCTCTAATTATATAATCTTCTAGACCATTGATTTGATTACGGCTGCTATATTAAATCTATAAGCTAGTGCATATAGTTTAGAAGCTAGTATACTGCGGGTTACTTATTTGTACTTAATTAAAGACTAATATAGTATATTTGTGTCCTAATTATAGTCTATAAGTATAATTATAAAGCCAATTTGTGATAATAGGTCTTTATTATTAGTAAAGGAGGCGTCTATAAATGCTAGTAAGCTAAGGAAATTTAGGTCTAGTGGTATAAAAGTAAGTCCCCTTACCACATTGTCAATTTGTTACTAAATATGCTTATTAAGCTGTTTAATATTTTCCTCTTATAGGTTTATTGCCTGGGCCGTAAAAGATAAATTATAGGTAGATTTAGGTTAATAGACTATAGTAATATAGGCGCCTCTTACACGCTATACAGCGTATTAGTCCTTTATATTTACGGTCTTATAGGTCTCTCTATAGAAACTAGTGAGATCCGTAGGCTTTGCTATAATAGGCTTTAGGTTTTAAGCTTGGCGTTCCTAAGTTAGCCTAATTAGGTTGCCCTTTTATGTAATTAGGCCTCTATTAAACTTAATTAGATTCTGCTTAGTTAACTACTCTTATAGCTTTACTAAGAACTTAGCCTTTTATAGTTTAGTTTCTTTAGCATCTATAAAGGTTTAGTCTACTAGGAATAGGATATCGTCTATTTAGAGTCCAATAATACTAAGGCCGTTTAATGGGCTGTATAGGAGGTAGGGGTTGTAGGTCAACTATTCCATTTTAAGTTTACTAATATAGTGCTAGTGGTATATCTTAAACCAATAGTTTCCGGCTTTTAGTACTCCGTAAAGAGGTTTTATAACTTATAAAATTGTTCCTAGTTATAGGTTAAGCTTATAGGGTGGTTATATAAAGATATCCCTACTTAGGTAGGTATTAGACTGCACGTAGGCTTATAAGATATCCCGTAAGTATAGGGCTATAGGTTTAGTTTGCTGTAGTCCTAGCATAAGTACAAGTATAATCCGTTGGCTAACTTGTTAAATTATAGGCGATTGCGTAAGGACTAAGTCCTTTCCCTTATTATTATAAGCTTATATAACAAGCCTTAATTTCTTAAAGGCTTTATTAGTACTAGGGTGCTTAATCTTATTAATAAAGCGTAAGTTAAATATACGAACGCCTTGCGGAACGTCTCTCTCCATTATAACCGTAAAGATGCCCTTTTTAAATAGTCTGTTAATTTCTTTACGTCATAAGTCCGTAAAAGGGGATTCCTATACTAGGACTAATATATCCGTAGGCAGAGATTGCCTTACGGATATGCCTGTAAAGGTTAAGTAATTCTCCGTTATAGGGTGCTTTTGGGGGCGTCCTTAACTACGTTTTATAGCAGGTTTAGCGGGTTTAGTAGGTTTGCGGGGGACTTCTATAGTAGGTATAGGTGCTTCTAGTTCGTTTAATTTGGTGGTTGCTTCTAGTTTATCTAGTTTAGCAGTTGCTTCTAGTTTATCTGGCTTGACGTTATAGATAGTTTTAGGCCAAAAGTAGGGTTTTACGGACGTGCTTCTAAAGCTAGTTAGCCTACTAGGAAGCTGTACGCAGCACGTTTTGTTTTCTACGGCTAGTAGACAATAGGGTCCGGTCTAGTTGCCGCTCTTACGCTATATAAGGACTTTAGAATTAAGTGGGAGGTTATAAACTAAGGTTGTATTAGGTCCGTTACGGTAATATAGGGCGCTATTAACAGCTTATTTAGCCCGTAATTTAACTATTTCGGCTATTGCTTTCTGTATTGTAGCTACTCGTTCCGTAATAGACGGGGTAGGAGGGCCTAGGTTGCTTATCCTTGGGTAGGCTCCGTAAACTAAGAGGGTGGGTATTAGTCCGTTAGGGCCAGCGGTGTTATTAACGGCTTTTACGGCTATCTGTAAAGCTAGTTCCTTTTAAATATCCTTATATTCGTCCGTAATAATCTAGTAAGCTCTCTATAAAGCTAACGTGTTTTATTATCCGATAACCCCAAAAACCACCAAAAATTAGAAAAACTGCACCTTGATATCTCGACAACGACTTAATAATAAATTCTAAAATTTTATAATTAGCCTTTTATACCTATTTTGAACCTTCTATTAGATTTAAAAAGTAATCTATTAAATAGCTCTAGAGATATCGCAGTTTAGCTTGAAATTGGGGGCCAAAACCTAATATCTCAATAACGGCTAGGCTTATTACACTAGAATTTTATTAAAAGTCTTAATATAGGTACGAAAGGCTAATTACAAAAATTTGGAATTTATTATTAAGCTGTTGTCAAGATATCAAAGTGCAGTTTTTCCAATTTTTGGTGGTTTTTAGAGTTACCAGATAACTGATATTACCGGATAACTAATAAAACACGTTAGGTAAGCTCGCTTAATAAGCCTAATGGACTAATACGCCTTAACTAGGACGGCTTTTATTAAGATAGCTATAGCCGTAGTATACTATTGGAATTCATTACTAATAAAATTCCTACTAGTGTTGTGGGTAATATACTAAGGGGGTCTAACGTATATGTTAATCTAGCAGGTCCGTAAAATATCCTAAGTATATTTTATGGATATATTTTGTAACTAACGGGCGGCTTAATGGCGGGTTGCCTTGTTAATTATATATAATACTAGACTGCCGTTAATATATATAATGTCCACGTATACTAAGTGGTTAAAGTTAAGGTCCTTATAAAGGGTGAACTTAAATCGGCCTGGAGAACGTCCGTATTTCTAGCAGAAGGAGCAGTATTTAGTTAGGTGGTTAATTACCTTCTTATTAACGTCATGTCTAGAGCGTTTAAGGACTCTATATAGTTTTTCGGCTAACGGGTGGCCGAAACGGCGGTATAGGTGGTGGATCTTAGTACTAGTAAGGTAGCACGGGTTATAGTCAAAAGATTCCTAAATGTAGGTCCGTAAAGTCTCTCCCTATATAAGGAACGGGTGTCCAAATCGTCGTATAATTAGTAGGGTGATATGCTTGCTTCTTAGGGCAGTTACGGGGCCAATTAAGGTGTCCGTAATATTGTTATAGTAAACCTATAACCTGTCTATGTTCGCAAGACAGAGTAGAAAAAGGGTGTCCGCTTTTACTACGTGGAAGTTAACTAGGCTAATTAGGGTCTTAACTGCAACTAATCTAATTAATATAGTTAAGCCAATGCCGAACTGGACGTTTACGGCCCCAGTTTACGTAATATTAATGTCCGTATTATTATCTATGGTGGTCTTATATACGAGGTATTGTCCGTAGCCTATAGTAGACTTCTTAGAGGCACCTATATCGATTATAATACCGTAGAATTCCTTAGGGGTATAGCGTTTTGTGGTGATATATGTAAATAGGTCCTATTTGTGGTCCGTAACGTCTATAATAGGGGTACTTATAGAATAGTTTTTAGGCGTAATTAAGTGTATAAAGGAGCGGTCGGCTAATACGGTTATAGTATTAAAGGCTTAGCTGTCCGTAAAGGGTCTAAAAGTGGTTAGGAATGTCTCTAAGGTCTCCTATTTCTAAGCGTTTAAGTTAAAGTTAATTATAAGGGCTTCTATTAACTCATTAGGAGGCTCCTCTACTTCCTTTTCTTTGTATTCTAAAATAAACTAGTTAATCTAGTTATTAAGTCTCTTCCTAAACTTATTACGTTCTTTCTAGGTATGCCTTATAGACTAACATTCTTCCTTACCACACACAAAGCATTTTTAGCTTGTTTATCTATAGGGGTATACTTTTATATAGGGGTTGCTGTGGGGGTTACGGGTAGGACTTGGTCGGTACGGGTGCTGCTAGCAATAGCGGCGGTCCGTAAAGTAGACGTCTAAGTCTGTTTACGGATATTAAATATCTGTAATAAAGGCTTAAGTGCTGCCTGGTGGATTTAAGACTTTATACGTTATAATAGAGGAGCGTAGATTATTAATAAGGCCAGCTAAGGTATCTGCAGGCTTATAGTAGGCGTACTTGTAGGGCTCTACTTTCTAGTAGGCCGTAATAAGTTTATTATGCAGGAAGTCGTCTATTTAAAGCTTAGCGTTAAGGCCGTGCTTTAGGTGCCGGAGGTCTTTAATAAGAATTTATAGGCACTCTGTAGTCGATTTTTTAGTATTCTTATTAATTACGGTCTATAGCTTAGTCGCATTCTATTAGGTAAGGATATTACGCTTATATTCTGGTCCTTTAAAGTAGTTATAGGTAGCTTTATATAGCTTATTAAAGGGAACACTAAGGGGGTTGCTTTTAAGGTTAGTATAGTAGTAGTTGAGTGCTAGGCCGCGCAGCATAGTAGAGTAGGCTTGGCTAAACTCTTGTTTAGAAATGTTAGCCTTCTAGCAAAGGTCCGTAAAGATAGTCAGTTTAAAGTTAAAATTGTCGTTTTCACTACTGTACTTAGATTTGTTGGTATAGAGCTTGGCCAGGTTAGCTAGTTCCTTACTATAGGTCTTTACTTAGGTAGGTTGCGGATCTATAACTTAGATAATAGCGGGGGGGTCTTAGTCCGTATTTTGGTTTGCGGGGGTATTATAGTCCGTAATTTGGGTTACGGGGGTATTGCGGTCCATAACTTGAGTACTAGGTGTGCTTTGGCCCGTAAGATTAGTTCTAAAACTGCTTAGGTTTATAGGACGAATTTAGTTAAGTGGGTTAGGTATAAGGCTAGCGATCCCGTTAAGTTTAGAAGAAGTAAAGAGTTTTTTAATAGCTTTAACCTGGTCTAGGATTTCCTCTTTAGTCCATTCCATTTGGTCCTTCTTATGTATTATATTGTATAGAGACTATACAACAGTAACTCGTTTATCCCTTTTAACCTATATACCTTAGTAATGTAAAAGGGTTTGTAGGTTACGGATAGTAGTAGGGTTGCAGGCCTTAAGAATAGCTTCCGTAAAGTCCGTAAAGTCTTTCTAGTATTGCTTTTATAGGTCGTTATTTATAAGCTTAAAATATTTATATTCAAGAACTTTAAATTTAATGTAGTTGTTAACATCGGTTATGGACATAAGGTTAACTCCCTACCTCCACTTTTCTTAACCTTTATCGACTTGCTTACTTAGGTCTGCCATACTATATAGTATAGTATAGTGCGTTACGGGTAGGGAAGGTCTTGTAGTGGTCCGTAAAGGCGGTTAATAGGTCTATAACAGTTTGCAGGAGGGTAGAGGGTTTCTATAAGGTCTTATAACGGTCCGTAAAAGCGATTAATAGGTCCGTAGTAGTTCGTAGAAGGGTAAGAGGTCTCCGTAAGGGGTCTAAAAAGAGGTTAGAGGGTGTGGTAGGAATAGGGGTTTAAGGTTTAGAGGTAGATTAAGGGTAGGGGTTCTATATAGGTCTATATTCGCGTCTATTATACTTCTAGTAAACCGTACTAAGACTTAAATAAGTATATAGAGTTAGAGATAAGTCCGTAATCCCCGACTTCCAACCTTCTAGTAGGTCGTACTAGGAGTCTAAATAGGTAGTCACTGTCGTATGTATCGCTTAGGGGGAGGTATTAAGTAATTACTAATCTGTGCGCGCTCACTAATTAGTGTTTGTACTAATTTAATAGTACAAGTAAGTTGTATCCAGGGGCATAAAATACGTATAGTATTGTATACTCGTTTGGATAGTGGTGACTATCTCTTATATTAAAGTAGACTACGTAGTCTATATACTAATACGTCTCCCCCTAATTAGTTAGTGCTTTGTAAGTGCACTAGACGTATAAGCAAGTGGTTAGTGTACTAAACGCATAGGCACGCGGTTGGTACAATAGGTGCTGTAATTATATAGTAGGTTATCTAGTATTATTTATACTAAAGAAGAATGAAAAACTTAGGCTATATATTAACTATAGACAGTTAAATAGCATTACTTAAAAGGATAGGTATTATTTACCCTTAATTAGCGAAATCTAAGATAGAATAGGCAATACGCAAATCTTTATAAAGATAGATCTAAGATAGGCGTACTATTAAATCAAAATTAAGAAAGGCAACAAATAAAAGGCAGCCTTTAGGTTAAAAAAAGGACTATATAAACTATTAGTTATATAATTCGGATTAATAAATATACTGGCAATATTTTAGAAACGAATTAATAATATATTAAAAGAGCACCTTAATAAGTTTATTAGGGCTTCATGAAATCGGCCTCTGCACCTCCATGCGGTGGAGCCCGGGAACCTGGCAGTACTATTGATGTTCCGTTAGGATCGTGTCAATAGACTACTAGAGCAAACGCAGAGACGTCCGTACGGCTGCGTACCGCTGGCGCTGCGACGGGTGATTGCGAAGAAAGAAGTTTCTGTTGGGAGGGTGAGCCCTAATAAGGCCTCAGGAACACGACCAACTCGTCTTCACATACGGTCGACCTGCTTAAATTACGGCATCTAAATCGGCGTCCTCCTTCTACACAGCATGGTACGCCATGCTGCACGACCCTATACAGTATATACGTACGCCTTGCAGGCTGAAGCCCGCGATGAGCCTCTTTATCTACCCACCTTCCGAAAGCCTCTCGTCTATTGCCTTTTAAGGCCTCTTATCTACCCGCCTTTATTATTACCTAACAGCTTGGACCTGCCGCACGCGGCATATATCCTCCTTTGTGTTATAAAGGACCTAGGTTGGGGCCCTAGGAAAAGACACCTAGTACTAATTACTGTCCCGTTGTTTTGGTTTTAAAAAAAGGTTATACAGGACTGGATATAAATGCATTATATAGGAGGGCAGTGGATTATACTAGAAGGTATAATAATAAGATTGGATTATACTGTAAGTAGGGAAGCTGTAAGTAGCATATATGTATGCATACAGGGTAAAGTAGGGGAAGGGTAGGTATATAATTCCATATAGGCAATAATAGATAGGGAAAGTGGTTTAAAAGGCAGATAGGGTAAGATAGGCATTTAAGACACCTTCCTTAGGGGTCTCTAAGCAGTAACCTGACGGTGTTTTTCCCCCCATTAATGTAGTACGAATGCTATCTAGAAGTATTACCTCTCACGTTTCCCTTGGGGGTTTTTTGTTTACCCAAAAAATGGGTTTTTCTTAGTGTGTATATTGAGTTTTTACCATAGGAATTAGTCTGCGTGGACCTATTAGGGGGACCGGGTCGGACGGTAAATTGAATTTATTATTAATAAGTTTATTATAGTATACCTTAATAATATTATTATCTACTTAATAATTAAGAAAGAATACGGGAAATATATTAAATAGGTCTTAAGGAGACTATAAGAAGAACAGATACTAGTAATAATTTAAAAAAATACAAGTTCTTTACTAGGAAGACCGATTTTATTAAATTTATTATTAAACTAGGCCATATTAGTATAGACTTAAAGAAAATTAAAGCTATAGTAAGTTAGTAAGAACTAGAGAATATAACGCAGTTAAGGTTATTTTTAGAGTTTTATAACTACTATAGGAGGTTTATAGTATAGTAGTTAAAGAACATTAAACCGTTTACCAGGCTTATAAAGAAAGAGAAACTATAGGTATAGGGAGATAAGCAAAGAAAGTTATTTAAAAAAAACTTAAAAAGTTATTTACCTAAAAGCTAATCCTTAAGATCTATTAACTAAAACTAGACACGGTTATAAAAATTAACGTATTAAACTTTATACTAGGAGTATATTTACTATAGGAGTACGAAAATATATGACATCTAATAGTATATTATAGTTGGAAGATAACACTACTAAAGTTAAACTATAACATTTATAATAAGGAGTTATTAGGAATAGTTACAGCACTTAAAAAATAAAGAGCATTCTTATAAGGCGTAAAGAAACTATTTATAGTTAAAATGGATTATAAGAACCTAACAGGGTTTCTAATAATAAAAGAACTTAATTAAAGATAGGTTAGATAGGTAGAGATGCTTATAGAATACTATTTTAAAATTTAGTATACTAAAGGAACCAACAATATAAGAGTAAACGCGCTAAGTAAAAAGGCTAAATTACAGAATAATAAGAAACTGTTAAAAGCAATACTATACAGAAATAAGGACGAATTAATTAGGTATAATTACCCTAAGCTAGTAGCAACTTAAGAGAACAATAAACTAGAAAGAGTCTATAAGACACTAAAAAGCTTTTAGGTATAAAGAATTCTAAAAGCATAGCTAGAAGATCTATAGATAGATATATATTAAAATTAGAAAGTAAAGTATATCCCAAAGATTATAGCAAACCATTTTATAGAAGATTTCTATAAGGGAATAACTTAAAAATATAACGGAGTAATAGGCTTAGTGTTAAGACTTTAAAAAGAATATATTATTAACGGAATTTAAAGTATAGCTAAAAAAGTAATAAAAGAGTATCTAGATTGTTAAAGGAATAAACTAATAAGGTATAAGCTATACGGAGGGCTATAACCTATTAAAATACCGGAAAGACTATAGGAGGCTATATTATAGGACTTTATTATTAAGTTACTAAAGTTAAGAAATCCTATTACTGGATAAAAATATAACGTAATCTTAGTAATAGTAAACAAGTTAACTAAATAGGTCTACTTTATAGCATATATAGAAGAAATCTTAGTAGAAGATATTACTAAAATCTATATTAAAGAAGTATTTATAAGATATAGAGTACTAAGCAAAATTATATCAGACAGAGATCTAAGATTTATAGTAGTATTTTAGGAAGTATTCTTAGCGAAATAAGGAGTTAGAGCAGTAACTTTTACCGTATATTATCTGCAGACAGATAGTTAAATAGAAAGATTAAATTAGATACTAGAATAGTATCTAAGATATTATATTAATTACGTATAGAATAATTAGGTATTATTACTACCAGTTATATAGTTTATATACAATATAACACTATAAGAAGAAATAGGCATATTACTATTTAAGGCAAATTATAGATATAAGCTAAGGTTATTATTATTA